>Ga0190286_1000780_pt1 | contig 12490 bp, 10 predicted proteins | sample 48691834_MG_FD_183241 | JGI IMG/M metagenome (GOLD analysis project Ga0190286, IMG submission 183241) | Hydrothermal vent microbial mat bacterial communities from Southern Trench, Guaymas Basin, Mexico - 4869-18-3-4_MG | ecosystem: Environmental > Aquatic > Marine > Hydrothermal vents >... | reverse complement strand
AGGCATATTAAAGGAAAGAGGTATTGCAAGAGAGATACCAGAAGACCTCCAGAATTTGATGCGAAAAGCACAGAGGATAAGGAAGCATATAGAAGAGAATAAAAAAGACGTGCATAATAAAAGAGCACTACAATTAACCGAATCAAAGATAAGGAGGCTTGCGAAGTATTATAGGAGGGAGAAGATCTTACCAGAGGAATGGAGATACAAGCCCGAGATTGCTGAATTTGTAATGGGTAGGGGGTGAAAGCCTCACGAAGGCAAAGATAATCGCATTTGGGCTTGTATTGGTATTTCTTTTGAGCGCTTCAGTAGGTATAGCTTCCGCTTTTAACTTCGGAGATTTAACAGAAAAACAATCAAATATCGCTATTTTTGTTTTGGACCACGATAACTTAGAGAATGTTGAGGCGGGATATGTAAGCCTTATAAAAGGTCTTGGATATTCCCCAAAGGTTATTGGGATAGACCAAGTAAAAGCAGGCAGTGTAGATTTGTCAGATTACAACCTAATAATCGTTCCTACCTATGGCACTACAAAAGTGAGAAATGCATATAGTTCTGACGTCGTGGAGAGAGAGGTAATAAAAGCTACGAACTCGGGGACAAATTGGATTCTCGCACAAAGCGGCAGTATCATTCTGGAGAAATTGGGGTTAACAACCATAAAAGCGGGGGAACCACCTGGATGGATTCCCGCGTTGGCTGATTCTACCTTTGCAGTTAATGCAATTACAAGCTCTCCAATCACAGAGGATGTACCCACAATGCCTGATTTTCCCGGTGGATACAGTTTGGATGACCTTGATTCGCGTGATTTACCCTCTCTCATCTGGCGTGTTGATCCTAATGAAAGAAGCCGCTATGTTTGGCTTAACATTGATGAGATAAAAATTGAGCCCTCGTATTTACTAAATGTTGCTGGTACTGGCTGGCATATTGGTAAGCCTCATCCGGGTTTACCAGAATGGAAAGTGGGAGATTCTCATATCATCTATTTTCATCACTTATGGAACGTTGATCCTGGAAACGGTGGAGATGGATACATCGGACAAGCGGGATTAAAATTGCTCAATAATGCTATCAAATGTTATTCAAAGGCGTCATCAACAATAAAACCAACACCTACTCCTCCTAGTCCTGAGAGTTTATTCAGAGTTACAGCGGGGAAATACAGTGAAACAGCAGACTTAGGCGATGTTATTAAGAATGAATTTGGTGATAATTATAGACTGGCGGATTGGAATGATATATTGGCTTATAGTGATGACATACAAAGTTGGGCTAAAAGCGTAGGGATGGAACATGGGGATTCCTATCTGGTTTCAAGAAACAGGGAACGGTTTTGGAGCGGAAAAAGACATTACTTTATAACGAGACACGACCATAACTGCCCTGGAAATTGGTTAGTCCATGATCATATAGATGATCATTTTATAGACTTGGGTTCGTGGTATGATATGAAGAAACAAGTGCTTTGCATTAAAACCACATTACCAACAAAACCAAAGCCTACACCAACAACTTCTACATTTGAGGATGATTTTAGTGAACTTAATCTTGATAATTGGATTACATTTGGTTCTCCTTCTCCGCGTGTTCTTGCATCAGTAGAAGGACGAAATGGGATCTTTGATAACAATGGAGATAGCTGGTGTAATAGCGGTGTTGTTTCAAAAGATACTTTCTCCTTTCCTAAAGGTTTTACAATGGAATCCGATATTTATTTGAAGGTTACAGATAATACTGGATGCTGGGATGAAGCAGTAATTGGTTTAACAAAGAGAAATACAGTTGTAACAAAAGAGGAAAATAGTAACTGCCCGGGTGAAGATTACCCTACAGGGCTTTTATTTGGCATAGTATATGATGGAGATGCCTGCTGGGCAACACCAGAAGAAAAGAGAAGACATGCTTACTTTGGAGGGGGTTTATACACAGAAAATGAGGTGTGGGAAAGCATTGGTGAATGGGTTAATGCAGACGATTACAAAGACGAGTGGCATAATTTCAAGATAGTAGTTGGAGAAGATAGATATGTTAAGTTCTATGTGGACAACGAGTTAATTTACTCATCCAAGAACAAGCTCAACAAAGATATACTCGAAGGAAAGAAGATATACCTGGGGCATCGTTCTTCTGGCTCGGCGGGAAAAGCTTATCATGATTATGTAAAGGTATATGCAAAGGAAGTGAAGCTTACACCCACACCGCCAACACCAAGTCCTGAGATAGGGCTACTTTATCAGAACAAAGACGAAGATGGGATATGGATTGAAATTTATGGTCCACGTGGACCCCCATTGAACAGCAAAGTTGATTATGCAGTTTTTATTACATTGGCAGAAGGAAATATTTGGGATATGTTTGAGGGCGTTGTTTACATTGCATATCCCGACGATTATGTAAATACTTATTCAATTAATGAACTTTTAATTAAAATTTTATATGGAAAAGAAGAGAGATGGTATTCCCAAAATATCGCTGAAGGTTTGGAGAAACACGAAGGGGGAATGGAGGTTGTAAACATCCTTATGTCGGTAGCATGTAAAATACCAGGTCTTTGGGAGGTGATTTCAAATCAGATACTACCATCTGTGCCGGTACCGCCTAAAAATAGCGTCTTCTTCGACGATAACACCTACGATATATTAGTGATTCCTTTCAGTTGTACTGGAGGCGTAAAAGAAGAAAAGATAGATGCACCAAATAATTTAAGACACGTGGGTCCTGATAATGCGTACTGCCTTGTTGTGCCAACCGAGTTCACAGAGGCACGTGCAACAGATCTTCATTTCTTCATTGCGGTAGAGAAAGGTGAAGGATTAGGACAAGGTTTTACATATCGCCACACTAAAGATATCGTTATACGAATAAAACCACGTAGTTCTGAGACTGAGAGCTCTATTACAGGTGAATTTATTCATGGATTTGTTGATTGGATAAAAAATATTGGAAAGAAGGCGAGTTAAATGGCGAAAAGAAGGGATATTGTTGAAACACTCTCAGAAAAGGAGAAGTATGAAAACAGCCTTAGCTCGTTAGAGGAGCTAAAGGCAAAGGGAGAAGTTTCAGAAGAGCAATATATCTCCTTGAAAAATGAGTATGAGAAGAGAATTACAGCGAACAAGGTGGAAATACAGCAATTGAAGAAAGATTTAGGGTTAGAGTTTGCGAGTAAAAAGGCAGAGGAGAACATACTTGAAAAACAGCGTGAGAATCTTGAGACGAGGGTAAAAGTTGGTGAGATCGGATATGATTCATATCAGAAAGAGAAAAGAAAGCTTGATAGACAGATCGAACGATCGGAGAGAGAAGTATCAAATCTTGAGATGCTGCTTTCCGCAGAAAAAGCAAGCGATATAAAGGGAGAAGCAGGGACTGTGGCAGAATCCGTTGAAGATTTAGAATCGTCACAAATTGATTTGGCTGATGTGGTCGTATCCCCCTTCCGTTTACTGAGCGAGCATCATCATTTGTTTGTACCTTTGGGAATCGGTGTGGTAATGGGCATAATCATGGTAATTTTTGGATTAGGAGGACCTTTATGTGGTATAACGGAGCCGTCAAAGCTCCATAGCTCACAACTGGGAACGTTTATTATAGGAATTGTCACCAGCATCCTGCTGGGCTGGGTATGTGCCATGTTTAGAGAAATAAAAGATAAGGGTACTACATCAGTAGAATCAAGTCTCACTGTTCTTGGAGATAAAATAATCTCAATACCAATTGCAGCAATTCTTGTTGGAGCGATAGTATCAATTCCTTTGACTTTCAGCGTAATTTTTAGCTACTTAACTATGGCGGGGGCAGTAGATATATTTTTAGGTATTGTATCTTTTATTGCATTTGGGATATTATCAATCATTATTTCTGTTGCACTATATTGTACTATTCCTGCGATTGTCACACACAATTCAGATGTTGCTGAAGGTATAAAAGCGAGTTGGAGATTTTGCAGGACAGGGAAAAACTTTTGGATGTTGTTTGTACTGGTTTTCATAGCGGGCTTAGTATCTATTATCCCAACTATCGGGCATCCCATAAGCAGCTTTATTTTGCCATTATGGATTGGCTATGCCTACATAGGATACAGTGATAGAAGATATATAGAACCTAAAGTTTTTAGCGAGGAAGAGATAAGCAAGAAAACTAGTAGCATCACGACTATTGGCATTCTAGCATTAATTATTTTACCAATATGCCTCGGATTTCAAAGTACCGTTCTTATTTTCTCTGCAATGGAAGAAGCAATTGCCCACGCTAGCGGACATTATGGCGATGTTGAGAATTTTTACATGATATGGTGGTTAATCTCAACCTTTATACTCTCCCCTATAGTCGGAATCATAGCGTGTGTTGGATTAATACGACGTCGAAACTGGGGATATGTTCTATCTGTCTTAATATCCATTGTTTTAATTGTTTTAAGTGGGCTTTCTTTAGGAGCTATCCACTCAGGGACTTTCGGGGAATTTGCAAGTGGTGCTGTAATGTTTACGATAATGGGCTCTTTAATTCCTACTATCTTCGCGTGTATCCTTCTCTGGTATTTGTCAAAATCAGAAATAAAAGCAGCTTTTATGGAGGCTGATTAAATGCCAAAATCAAGAAAAGGATTGGTTGAAGTACTCTCAGAAAAGGAGAAGTATGAAAACAGCCTTAGCTCGTTAGAGGAGCTAAAGGCAAAGGGAGAAGTTTCAGAAGAGCAATATAACCCCTTGAGAGAGGAGTATGAGAAGAAGATTACAGAGAGCAAGATAAAGATAGAACAATTGAAGAAAGATTTAGGGTTAGGGTTAGAATTTGCGAGTAAAAAGGCAGAGAAGAATACGCTTGAAAAACAGCGTGAGGATCTTGAAACGAGGGTAAAGGTTAACGAAATCGGATATGAGGCATATCAAAAAGAGAAAAGAAGGATTGATAGGCAGGTAGAAAGAGTAGAGACTGAAATAGAAAACCTTGAGATGCTGCTTTCAGCGGAAAAAGCGAGCGATATAAGGGGAGAAGCAGAAGCTGGAGCAGAATCCATTGAAGATTTACAACCGTCGCAGATTAAGTTGGATGATGTAATAGTATCTCCATTCCGGCTTTTAAGTGAGCATTATCAGTTGTTTGTGCTTGGGAAAACGAATACCACGGAAAGTGGGAGCAAGACAATACGAACGTTTATTTAGATTTTGAAGAAACTAGTACGTATGCTTCAATCACTTCGAATGATGAACTCAGAAAAGAACCTGCTACCAAAAATCTCCCACCTGAATTAATTGACACGGAGTCTGGAATACACCTCTATAAGGAAGAGGAAACTACACCTGAAGTCCCAACAGGAGAAGAGAAAGAGATACCAGGATTTGAAGCACTATTCGCAATTGTTGGCTTATTAGCAGTCGTTTATATTTTGAGGAGGCGAAATAAATGAATAAACTAAAAATAGTTAGAACGGTGGCAGTTTTACTTCTTTTAGCTTGTTTGGTAGGCGTAACTCAGGCTGGGGATAAAGTTTCAGCGCCAGACGAAGACTGGGGCAAGACCTTTGGAGGACCCAGCTGGGATGAGGCATGGTCTGTTCAGCAGACGGTGCTGGCTCTAGTGATTTCTGGCTTGTGAAAACGGATTCCAATGGGAATAAGGTATGGGATAAGACCTTCGGAGGACCCAACGGGGAGGGGGCTGTATCTGTCCAGCAAACATCAGATGGCGGTTACATCCTTGCAGGATCGACGCAATCGTATGGTGCTGGCTCTATAGTGATTTCTGGCTTGTGAAAACGGATTCCAATGGAAATAAGGTATGGGGTAAGTTCTTCGGAGGACCCTACTGGGATGTGGCACGTTCTGTTCAGCAGACATCTGATGGTGGCTATATCATTGCAGGAAGTACGATGTCGTATGGTGCTGGCGCTTATGATTTTTGGCTTGTAAAGACCGATTCCAATGGGAATAAGATATGGGATAAGACCTTCGGAGGACCCTACTGGGATGTGGCACGTTCTGTTCAGCAGACATCAGATGGTGGCTATATCCTTGCAGGATTCACGATGTCGTATGGTGCTGGCCCTCATAGTGATGCATGGCTTGTGAAAACGGATTCCAATGGAAATGAGGAATGGAATAAGACCTTCGGAGGACCCGAGGAGGATGCGGCATGTTCTGTTCAGCAAACATCTGATGGCGGCTATATTGTTGCAGGATGGACGGAATCAAAAGGAGCGGGAGGAGGAGATGCCTGGGTTATAAAACTTGAGGGAGATACAGCAGCACCAACAGAGAAGGGAGCTATTCTGGAGGTCCCAACAGGAGAGGAGAGAGGGATACCGGGGTTTGAGGCTGTATTCACAATCGCAGGTTTGTTAGCGGTTGCTTATATATTGAGGAGGTATAGGAAATGATAAAAATAAAGATAATAACGCTTTTCTTAGTATTTATTTTTCTTTCTTCAACAATTACAGCAACAAATGCATTTTCTGTTAACGAATTGAAAATAGAAGTTCAAGAGAATGGAGATGCCTTTACATCGGTAAAATATTCATTATCCTGGTGGGAATCCTTTCTTCTATGGATAAGCGGGATATTTGGGAAAGGGGGAGAACAGATCGAAGGTATTATCGAAAATCAACTCGGAAGAGAAATATCTTCCTTCAAAATGGAAAAAAATGGAAAAGCCTTCTTTATTATTGAGGATTATATTGGAACGGTAGAGCGAGAAGAAGGCACCTGGTACTACACAAAGTTTTATTTAAGCGAAGACGCTTGTGAAAGAATCAATCTCGGTGCTGTTTTTGTTATTTTCCCTGATGGCTTCATTTATGAGTTTGATGGAGAACTGCCCAATATCAAACACCTTGAGGATGAGAACCTCGCTACGTTGTATTTAGAGGCTAAAATTACTAAAGGGATTTACGAGGCTATATACTGCCAGTATGAAGAGTCACAAATAGGAAAGGCAGCCGGAGATTTTATTGCAAAAATAGACATGGAGTTTATTAATATGATTGCTACCTCCCCAATTCCGTACTCAGAATTCTTGAGCCTGATCAATTTAGCTAAAGATTTCAAAACCGATATGGAAGAATACAATAAAATTTTGGACAATATGATGGCGGTGAGTTACACATGGGGAGAAATTCTTGGGCAAAGGATAGGGTTCAGTAACGATGTTAAAAATATGGCGGAATTAAAAGAAGAGGAGATCAGTCTGATATACTCCATCACCTCGAATGATGAAATACGCTATGAATCGAGGGAGTCATCGAAGCAGGAGCTGATTGATAACCTTGAAAGCCAGAGAGAATTAATAGTCAAAATAAAAGGTTCCGCATTTGACGTTAGTGTAAGTGGGACCGACTCGTCGAATGTAAAAGAGATTAAGGGGTATTTTAATGAGATATTTAAAAATACCAGAAAATTGGCTGACACTGATTTGAAGTATGTTGAACAGGGTCTTATCACTCTTAAGGAGGAGAAATGAAGAAGGGAATTATTTTAGGATTTTGCATTGTATTATTGGTGTTTTGTGCAACAGGAACAGTATCAGCAAAGACGTATGTGGACAACTCTAGTGGTGCGGATTTTACAAAGATTCAAGATGCAGTGGATACTGCAAGTCCTGGGGATACGATAATTTTAGGGTTTGATAATAATAGTGTTTACTTTTTCAACAAAGAAGCCGCTCTAATGGTAGATATTGAAGAAGAAAAGACTGCTGATTCTAACACAGCAACAATCACCCAAACTCGACAGAAAAGTTATGGTGTGCTTTGGAGCTACAGAACATATGAGGATATTAAAGATGTCTCAGTCTCTTCTGACGGCTCATACATAGCTGCAGGGTCTGAACATGACGTTTACTTATTCAATAAGGGGGGAGAGCTTCTGTGGAAGCACAAGACAGGCGATATTGAGAGCATCTCAGTTTCATCAGATGGCTCATACATAGCTGCAGGGTCTATAAATAGTAATGTTTACTTGTTCAACAGAGAAGGAGAACTATTGTGGAAGTACAAGACAGGCGATGTAGTTAGGAGTGTCTCGGTCTCATCAGATGGCTCATACATAGCTGCAGGGCCAAGTGATGGTAATGTTTATTTATTCAATCGAGATGGAGAGCTTTTGTGGAAATACAAAACATGTGCTGAATCGCATGAGGTTTCAATCTCATCAGATGGCTCATACATAGCAGTAGGGACTACTAATAAAGTACACCTCTTCGATCAGGATGGAAAACATCTCTGGTCGCAAGAACTGGAGGAGGTAAATAACCGGATCAATGGTATTTCAATCTCATCAGACGGCTCATACATAGCAGTAGGGACTATCATCGCAGAAGTCTACCTCTTCAATAAGGATGGAGGACTTGTCTGGAAATATATGGTAGGTCCTTGGCAAGAATGTGTTTATAGCGTTTCAATTTCCTCAGATGGTTCATACATAGTAGTAGGCTCTAGAAGTAATTACTATCTCCTCGACAAAAGTGGAAAGCTTCTCTGGAATGGTGGAATAGGTCAGAATGGCGTTTCAATTTCCTCAGATGGCTCATACATAGCTGCAGCATCAGGCAATAAGGTTTATCTGCTCGAAAGGAACGGAAAATTCCTCTTTTACTACGGGATATATAGTTTTAGTGTTTCAATCTCATCAGATGGCTCATACATAGTTGCAGGCAATGTTTACTTATTCAATAAAGATGGAGAGCTTTTGTGGAGCTACACGACAGACAGTATTAGGAGTATTTCGATCTCTTCTGACAGTTCATACATAGCTGCAGGGTCACGTGATGGCAATGTTTACTTATTCAATCGAGACGGAGAACTATTGTGGAAATACAGGACAGGCGATAATGTTGAGGGGATTTCGATCTCTTCTGATGGTTCATACATAGCTGCAGGGTCCAAGCATGACATTTACTTATTCAATAAAGAAGGAACGGTTCTGTGGAAATACAGGACAGACAGCTATGTCAAGGATGTTTCGATTTCTTCAGGTGGCTCATGCATAGTCGCGGTGTCTGGACATAATATTTACTTCTTTGATAATACAGGAGAGCTTCTATGGAATTATGAAACCGATAGCAGTATTAATAGTGTATCTATTTCATCAGATAATTCACACATAACCACAGGGTCACGGGATGGTAATGTTTGCTTATTCAACAAAGAAGGGAGGAGTTTGTGGAGCTATGGGATAGGAGATAAAGTTAACTCGGTTTCAGTCTCATCAGATGGCTCATACATAGCAGCAGGTTTAGCTAATAAAGTGTACCTCTTAAACCACGATGGGAAGCCTTTGTGGACATATGAAACGGATGATGTTGTTAATAGTGTATCTATCTCATCAGATAATTCACACCTGGTAACTGGATCAGGAAGTAAAATATATCTCATTCATATGCCAACTGTGATATCAGCGATGACCGAAATCCCAACAGGAGAAGAGAAAGGAATACCTGGGTTTGAAGTGATATTCGCAATAGCAAGCTTATTATTAGTAGTTTATATTTTGAGGAGACAGAGAAGATGATTAGAAAAATTATTGTAGGGATTTGTATTGTGTCGTTGCTGTTTTGCTTATTTACAGGAATTACATCAGCAAAACCATCTGTTGCTTGGGAAAAAATCCTTAGTGAAAATCAGCCAGTAAGTTACCATGTAAATTTCTTCAAAGAAGCTCCGGATGGGAGATATTTATTGGGAGGCAATAGAGGGTATACCAGCGGTAGCGGCATATCAGGTAAAGGAGGCTTCTGGTTAAAAATCAACTCTACTGGAGGAGTTATACGAGAAGCAGGCGGATGGCACTACGCCCCAAAGCCATTTATAAGAATTGCATCAGTTTATCAGATGTCAAAGGACCAAAGTTTTGATGACAGTTTTGCTTCTGGTGATTATATTATTGATGAAGGAAAAAGCGCTATAGGGAGAACCTCTTCTGTTTATGAGAAGGAGTGGCATAAGGCATTCGATTATGAGGGCTTATCTGCTTTGCCCCCCTCTGTACGAACAAGGGATAATAAAATTATCCTAGTTGGTCATTCAAAAGGAAGGATTAGATTAACAAAAATAGATGTGAGAGGAAACATAGAATGGGACAAATACATAAGTAGGGGTGCTTATGCCTGCAGTGCCAGTTCTATTGTACCAACATCTGACGGGGGATATGTACTAGCAGGAGGCACAAATACAGGGAAAAAATTGGGACCAGGAAAGGAAGTTGGGGATGTGGATTTGTATGACACCTACCTAATAAAAATAGACCCAGAAGGGAATGTAGAGTGGGAAAAGAGGATAGATGTAGGACATAGTGACGGTGCTCATTTCATTAAACAGACCCATGAGGGAGGATTCATCATATCAGGAAAATTTGGAGCAGCGTGGTATGACCCTAAGAAGGGGTTATTTTTAATGAAAACTGATTCAAAAGGAAACAAAAAATGGGTAAAAGAGGATATTAGTGGTAAAATTGTTGAAACTACGTCTGATGGTGGTTGTATTCTTATAGATGGTTATCTATACAAAATAGATCAGAAGGGGAACATAGTCTGGAAAGTTGAATCAGTTGGATATGATGCAGTTAGAACGTCTGACGGTGGATTTTTTGCTGTCGATACAAAACTTAGATCCGATCGTTCAGCATATTACCCCCATGAGACGATCTATCATCAGGATATTTTATTAAAAAAATTGGAAGAACCACAAATCCAAATAATAGACATATTCGAAACCGAAAACTCACTAAACCAAGAGATAATGGGCAAAGTCCTAAACTACGATGCTCCTTATTTAGATGTCCATGTAAATGGCGAATCGCAAAAGATTGAACTAAGGAATGGACAGTTTGACGAAATAATCAAGCTAAAAGAAGGCAAAAATAAGATAGAGTTTATAATTGACGGAGAAGTCTGTAAAACAATAAATATCAGCACGGTTGAGTTTGACATACCAAAAGAGACGTACAGCTTTACGAATCCCGAATTTAAAAAGGAGTATGGATTGACCTACGTTCAGTACAGAGATTTGTTACAGAACTATTTAGATGGAACTCCCACAATCGTAACAAATCTAATTGCCGATTTAACTTATTCTCCCAAAATGGCATTTTGTTATGGGATGAGTTCAACTGCTATCTTGTATCACGATGGGATAGAAAAGCCGGTTGATAAAGATGTCTATGAGATGAGCATGGCGGAGGCAGCCCCCAATATTCGTAGATTTCAGGTGGGTGTGATAGATCATATACTCAATTGTTATGTAAATTATCTTATCGAGCCAGACAAAAAAGTTTCCTATAACAAAATTCTAAATTCCATTGAAAACGACCATAAACCTGTTGTTCTTACTACCTGGACAAAATCGCACGATGGATTAGAGACATTGTATGACATAGTGTCTGGAGAGGCTAAAAGTCACGCAGTAGTAGCCTACAAGACCTATGAGCTTGATGGTAAAAAGCGTGTGGTGGTTTACGAAAATAAGGGAAAATATCCAAGTGTCGAAGACTGCACGGGCTATGCTATATTCGATTTTAGTAAGGCTAATGCGTTCAACTACATGATGCCAGAGTCTGTTGAAGGAAATGTCCGTGAGGTTCCCTATGCTTTCTATCCAACGGTAGGTCAGAATACTGCTATTAATGTGATAGTAGATAATTTCTTGCGTGAATTGACAAAACTCCTTCATTCTCATGGATTGAAATTAATCTCGGTTTCGTGTCCTGTTAATGTGTCACTGACAGATGAGAGTGGGCGGGTGATTGCAGATGATGGAACGAATCAGATAGAAAATGCAAAGGTGATAACAACAGATGATGTAAAACTCTTTTTTATACCCGATGATCTGACGTATTCCGTCAATATAGATGCTTATGGAGAAGGTAATTTCACTTTAACGCAGTTTTCCCCGATAGATGATAAGAGAGCAAATGCAACTGAGTTTAATAGTTCGGTTACACCTGAAACAAAAGCGTCTATTCTGATAAGTCCTGAAAAGGTTTCTGAGATGAAAATGGATTATGATGGAAATGGAACGATAGATGAAGAGATTAAACCTACAAGTGAGGGGATAGAAATAAGTGAAGGTAGAGGGGGTATTTTAGATTTGGAAAATATGACGGTTATAATTATAATGGGGGCGGTTATTTTTATTTTAATAGCTATTGTTATAATATCTGCTTGGAGGAAAAGAAGATGAAAGAATATGGAGAGATATTGTTAGGAATAGTGTTAGCGGCTTTAGGTGCAGCAGGGATATGGTATTTCCGGGAAGATGTGCTGAGGGTTATATTGGGAGTGATAGGCATAATTGTGCTGCTGGTGGGGGCAGTGTTTCTAATGATAGGGATAAGTGACGTAAGAGAAAAGGGAGAAGAAGAGATAGAAAGTGCAGGTACCGAGGGTGAGAGAGAAAAAGGAGAGGGTGATTAGGAGTGGGCACGGTTAAACCGACATATATAAAGAAGCTAGCGAAACAGTTATTGCGGGGAGTACCTGATTTTAC
>Ga0190286_1000779_pt1 | contig 12492 bp, 14 predicted proteins | sample 48691834_MG_FD_183241 | JGI IMG/M metagenome (GOLD analysis project Ga0190286, IMG submission 183241) | Hydrothermal vent microbial mat bacterial communities from Southern Trench, Guaymas Basin, Mexico - 4869-18-3-4_MG | ecosystem: Environmental > Aquatic > Marine > Hydrothermal vents >... | reverse complement strand
TTCTGGCATCATTTACATCTACTTTTAACTCTTCCTTTAAAACAGGGGATCTATCCATTCCCATTTGATAAAGTATTAATTGCCAAGCCTTTATGCCCCTTTTACCAAATAGCTTATATACAATGGGAAAAAGAAATGTAGTTATACCTGCCATCATCTTTATAAAAAACATCATCTTTTAATAAGCCTTTTCTGCTAGCGGGCAGGTGTGGTAATATCTTTTTTCAATCCAAGACTTTGACGTAGTCCTGCCTTTTCTGCAAGTCTTTTCCCCCTTAAAATATTTTCCTCTTATTTGAATATTTTTTATTGGCAATATAAACCTTCTCACTGGCTTTTTCAATTTTTATCCCTTTTTTAATTCCTTAGCAGTCCTAGTTCTACTTAGCCAAGCAGTTTTTACTCTTTTCCTTTCTGACCTGTTTTCTCCTTCCCAATTTTTCCTTTCTTTACAGTTTTTCTAGGCCTTTCCTCCTCTCTAGGCTTTTCTTCTTTTACTTTCATCTCTTCGGCTACGGATTTTTCCAGTTCCTTAATCCTTTCTTCTAGCTTTTTCAAGGCAAAATCTAAAGGAGTCTTTGCTGCTTCTAGAAGTTCTTTGTGGACCTTAAGGATGTGTATCTTAAATTCTTTTCCCATTCTGTTCTCCCTTTTTTAATAAGTAATGATAGTTTATTATACCATTTGATCCTTAAAGGGAATAGTGGATTTGCAACAATCCCAATCTCAATTGCTGGGCAGGGCATGATAACAATAAAATGTGCCAAGTGTAACAGAAAAATCTTTAAGTACTTAAAAATTGGGAAAGGGAGGGTTTGGCACTGCTGGAAGGATCGAATAAGCAAAGACCACAGTATCAGAGATGGCAATGCAGTTAGGTGCCCATGTGGCAATTTAATCGGTGTTGAACAAGGGAAATGGATTAAAATGAAGCAGAATTCCTTTATATACTCCGGGACAAAGGTAAAAAAGTAGGTTTGAATTTAAGCATTTTAGTATTTAGAAAATAAATTAGAAACTTACTTAAATTCTCCTAACCATGCACTTGGGAAATCCTTTTTTATCTCCTCCATTTTTCTATAAGCCTCTTGCTTGCTCTTAAATTCAGTAATGGATATCCCTTTTGATGATTTATTCCTCCCTTATGTTTAGTTATATAATCCCAAATAGGCATTTATTACCTTTTGTACTTCATTTATTGCGACCTGGCCATCACCGTTTAGGTCATTGCAGGGCTCAACATCTGCAATGCCCAAAAACTGATTTATACACCTTTGCACTTCATCTATGGTGACTCGACCATCACCATTGGCATCACCTGATTCTGCAGAAAGATCACTATCAAGCTTTGATACAAAGGCATCACAATCACCACCATCTAAAGTTGTATCGTAAGCATCAGTGGTTACTGGAAAGTCTGATGAACAAGTATGTCCAACCACATAGACATTTCCACTGCTGTCTATGGACATGGCCATGGACATGGGATAACAACCAAGCTCACTACCACTACCACCAAGAAATGTAGAGGCAAGGAGATTTTTAAGACTACTATCAAGCTTTGATACAAAGACATCATCACTATTGTAGGTTGTATCATAGGCATCAGTGGTTACTGGAAAGTCTGATGAAGAAGTGTAACCAGCCACATAGACATTTCCACTGCTGTCTATGGATATGGAAGAGGCATAATCCCTAACAACAACAATACCATCCCCAACACCACCTAGGAATGTGGAGGCAAGGAGTGGGTCAATCACAAGCTCCTTTTCCCTGTCATAATCTGCCACCTTAAAGCTGTATTCATCCCCTTTTACCGCGTAGGCAACCTCTACATATTTTTTCTTACCATTTTCTTTTTGATATGCAGTAGGCTTTGTGAATTTTACAACTCCTAGGGCTGTCTCTATCTCAAGCTCTCGTTTTTCATTCACCTTTAAACCTTTTGCTCCATCAATTTTTACCTTAATGCCTTCTGGATTTGCACCTGCCTTTACATAAAAAAGCTTTTCTACATTTTTTCCGTAGGCTTTAAGCTTAAGCTCTATTCCCTTATAGATCTCTCCAAGACTTACCAGATTGTAAGTTGAGATATTTCTTTTCCAATTTGAAGGGTCTTTTCCTTTAAAGTAACTTACCTTAGTTATTGCTTCCTTCTCTCCTTTCACATCAGAGATAGAACCCCCAACAAGGCTCTCCTTGATTACCCATCCTTTCATCTCCTTTTCTTTCTCATATTTTGGAAGGGAATAAACCAACTTTCCATCTTTGGTAATAAAGACAGTCCCTCCCAAAGTCTTTGCATAATACTTTACACCTTCATCTTTTATTTGACCTTTATTTTCTATAAATGGAATCTGAAGTGTATAAACCTTATTCAGAATTTCCCTTTTATTTTCTTCTTTTAGAACTGACCCAATTGCTGAATAACTAAAAGAAAAAAGAACGAAAATAAAGAAGAATACTGAAACTATTTTAGTTATTCCCTTTCTAATTCCCAATCTGAATTCCATTTTTTCAATTTCATCCTAGCCTAATACTTTGCTTCTGTCAACATTATTTTAATATAAAGACATTCAACACTGTTGCTATTTGCATAATCTAGGTTAATTGGTTTGTCTGGTTTGGTCTACCCGACCTTTGGCTTAAATTGCTTGTCTGTCTGTGCCTCTTCTACTCTTCTATTACTATCCCAACTATAGCACCTCAAAAAGGGGGTAATAAATTCGAATTGTTGCATAATCTAAAATAATATGTTAGTAAAATATAATAGAGGATGAGTAAATGAAAAGGGAAGATATAGAGAAGATTATCATAGAAGAGCTGCCAAGGTTAATGGCCCGGTCTCCTGCCTTTAGGCAGCGGATTATTGGCATTATGGCTGAGGTATTTGTAAAGAAAGATGAGCTTAAAGAAGTGCTTGATGCAATAAAGGAGTTAAGAGAGGATTTTGATAAAAGGTTTGAAGAGCACTCAAAGAGACTTGAAGAGATGTCGCTTAGGCTTGAAGAACACTCAAAGAGACTTGAAGAGATGTCGCTTAGGCTTGAAGAGCACTCAAAGAGACTTGAAGAGATGTCGCTTAGGCTTGAAGAACACTCAAAATATATCGGTCAACTAATAAAAAGGCAGGAGGAACATTCACAACATATCAAAGAGCTTATGAAAAGACAGGATGAACATGCAAAAAGATTAGAATCTGCCATAGGCGGTCTTGGTGCCAGATGGGGTATAATGAGTGAAGAATCATTTAGGGAGGGCCTAAAGGGTATCTTAAAAGAGCTTGGGCTTAAAGTAGAAAGGTATATTGATAATGATACAGAAGGCCATGTTTTTGGCAGACCAGAACAAATAGAACTAGATGTAGTAATTAGAGATAGCGTAGTCTTACTGGCTGAGATAAAGTCCTCTATAAGTAAAGAAGAAATATATGTATTTCAAAGAAAGGTTGAGTTTTATGAAAAAAATAAAGGGGTAAAGGCTGTTAGAAAGGCCATTATCTCTCCCTTTGTTGACCCAAGGGCAAGGCCCATTGCTGAAAAGTTAGACATAGAAGTTTATACCTCTGGTTATGATGTAAAGGTCTAAACGAGTAGTCGGAAAGCCCGGGAAGAAAGCTCAGTGTCAGGTCTTGACTTGATACATTACAATTGATTGACTAAGATTGTGTATTTTATCTACTCTTATCATACTGTCTCGGGGAAGAGCACCTTGTTCCATATCATCTTGCGTAATTAAGATGGAGTATTCTTTTGTCTGAATATTTGAAGTAATAGCAACCACAACAATATCTTCTGTTTTGTTGTTATAAAAATCATTGGAAACCACAACTACGGGTCGCTTCTTACGAGCCTTTAAATCACTAAATGGTATGGGAATTAAAACTATATCCCTTTGCCTATAGGCCATTCCATGTTTCATCATCTACAGGATTGTCCCAAAATTTCAAGCTACTTTCTGATGCCAAAAGTAAGTCATTAAATCCTCTTCCATAGTCAGTATTACTACCTCTACCTTTTTGCCCTTTAGCCTTTCTAAATCAGATAGTATAAGTTTACCGTCATTTCTAACCTTCACATAAAATTTTAAAGCTTCCATCAGCACCTCCTTTGCAAGGAAAAATATACATTTAAATGCATACAAAGTAAAGGTTTGTACTAAATTGTTTCAAAATGTCACATTTGGAAACCCAACAAAGGCACTTTTTTAGAACTCTGGTTGTATTTCGTTGACAAAACATATATGGGATGTTAACTTTTGGTTGTTAGGAGGAGGCTAAGATTTTATGAAACAAGCACTAGACGCTGTATATGAACAAGGAGTTTTTAAGCCACTCAAAAAACCCACTATTGCAGAGGGACAGCATGTTCGGCTCTCATTGTAGAAACTTATCCTGAAGTGAGTGTGGAAGATATGCTACAGTTGGCAACAGAGGTTGCAATTATTTTGTAAACTATGAAAATAGCTATTTTTGGTACAGGTGCCTTAGGTGGGTTCTATGGTGGAATTTTAGTAAAAGGTGGCGTAGATGTAGTATTTATAGCCAGGGGTAAGATACTTGAGGCCATAAAGGAAAAGGGATTGACTATAAAGAGCTTTAAACATGGCCAATTTACAGTGAAAGTAAAGGCTAAAGAAAATCCTGAGGAGGCAGGAAAGGTAGATGTTGTTTTATTCTGTGTAAAGTCCTATGATACTGAAAGGGCTGCCCCATTGCTTTTACCCATGCTCAAAGAAGATTCTCTAGTTATATCTGTGCAAAATGGTATAGAGAATGAGGAAATTCTCTCTAAGGTAGTTGGGAAAGAAAGGGTTTTTGGGGCTACTGCCTTTATTGGTGCATATGTTGAATTACCCGGCATCGTGGTCCATCAGGCAGCAGGCCTCCTTGAAATAGGTGAACTTTCAGGGAAAGTTACAGAGAGGGTAGAAAAGATAGTAAATTTTTTAAAATCAAATGGCATAGAGGCAAGGGTCTCTAAAGATATAAATTACGCCTTATGGAAAAAGCTCCTCTGGAATGTCTCCTTCAACCCTTATTCAGTAATAACCAGGGCTACTGTAGGACAGATGCTCAAAGTCTCTGAGACAAAAGAGGTTTTAAAAAAGCTAATGGAGGAGGCCACTTTAGTGGCTAAGGCATATGGTGTTGAGCTAAAAACAAAGATAATCAATGATTACCTTAATCCTTCAGAAGGCCTTATGGATTATAAGACATCAATGTTGCTTGACTTTGAAAAAGATAAGCCTTTAGAAATTGAGGGAATTACTGGTGCCCTGATAAGGAAGGCAAGAGATAAAGGGATAGATGTTCCTTATAATAAGTGTGTTTATGCCACAGTAAAATTACTAGATAAATATCGCAGTTGAAAATTCGTTAAATAGTTGATTTGTTGATTCGTTAAGTAGTAAAAATTGATTTTAACGATTCCACGATTTAACGTTAAGCACTCTTGTCTTTTAAGCCTAAAAAGATTATATAAGATTATTTGGAGGAAATTTAATGATCTTACCCATTCTTACCTATCCACATCCTACGCTAAAGCGCAAGGCAGAAATTATAAAGGATATAGGAAAAGAGGCTAGAAAATTAGCAGAAAACATGGCAGAGACCATGTATGATGCCCCAGGTGTGGGCCTAGCTGCCCCACAGATAGGGCAATCTTCGCGCCTGATAGTACTTGACCCAACAGGACAGAAGGCCCAGAAATTAATGGTATTAGTCAATCCCAAAATTGTAGCGGGAGAAGGGGAAATCGAAGAAGAGGAAGGCTGTCTAAGTATCCCTGGTTTTATATTCAAGATTAAAAGATATTTAAAGGTAAGAATAATGGGCTATGATCCTTTAAAGGGAAAAATGATAGATGTAGAGGCAGATGGCCTTTTGGCCAGGATATTTCAACACGAGATAGACCACCTGGAAGGCACATTGATCATTGACCATCTGGGAAGGCTCAAAAAGGAGCTTTATCGCAGGCGCATCCTGAAACACCTAAAACACCTAAAACAAAAAACTTAGTTGAATCGTTAAATAGTTAATTCGACAATTCGTTGATTAGTTAAGTCGCTGATTCGTCAAATAGTAAAACTGTTCGTTAAGTGCTTCCTCCTGAATTTAACGATTTAACCAATTTTCGAGTTAACAATTCAACGAGTTAACAATTCAACGTTAGTATTTAATATTTTAATGGATGTATAGATGGGTGAGTGGAGAATTTTATTCTTTGGCACTCCTTCTTTTGCCCTACCTTCTTTAGAGGCCCTAATTGAAGGTGAAGATAAAATTATAGGGGTAGTCACCCAACCCGACCGCCCTAAAGGAAGAGGAAGAAGGCTTAGTCCACCACCTGTTAAGCTATTAGCAAAAGAGCATGGTATTCCTATTTATCAACCAAAAATGGCAAGAGATAAAGAATTCGTAAATCTAATAAGGAATTTAAAACCAGATTTGATAGTATTAGCGGCATATGGTCAAATACTACCTAAGGAAATCTTGAATATTCCTGGCCTAGGGACTATATGTCTCCATCCTTCTCTTTTGCCAAAATATCGTGGGGCTGCCCCTATAAATTGGGCCATTATAAATGGTGAAAGGGTAACAGGTGTTACTCTCTTTAAGATTTGTGAAAAATTGGATAGTGGTGATATTATCCTCCAGAGGGCAATAGAAATCTTCCCAAGTGAAACAGCAGGAGAGCTCCATGATAGGCTAGCAAAGATGGGGGCAAGATTGCTATTAGATGCTACCCGTGGTATGAAAAAAGGTACATTACACATAGTTAAGCAAGACGAAGGCCTTGCTACCTATGCCCCCCGTTTGAAAAAGGAAGATGGTTTTATAGATTGGTCAAAATCTGCAAAAGCTATTGCCAACCTAATTCGTGGTTTAGACCCTTGGCCTAGTGCCTATACATATCTAGATGGAGAATTATTAAAATTGTTTAAGGCCAGGGCCATTTCCTTAAATAAAAAAGTAGAGCCTGGTACAATTCTGGAGATAGACAGTGTTGGCATTAAGGTGGCTGCAAAGGATGGAGCAGTTTTGATTGAAGAGCTACAAAGACCAGGGAAAAAGAGGTTAAAGGTCTCTGAATTTGCTAAGGGCTATTCTATTTATCCAGGCAAAAGGTTAGGATGATAAGATTTCTGGCCTGGAAACTCTTAAATCAATGGGAAAAGAAAAGGGCCTACTCAGAGACACTTCTGGATAAAGCCTTAAAAAAATATAAAAAACTTTCACATTTAGACAAGGCATTTGTTACCGAGCTATTCTATGGCACGTTGCGCTATCTAAATCAGCTTGATTACATTATTGACCGTTTCTCTAAAGTCAGTCCAAAAAGGATAAACATTGAGGTAAAAAATCTATTAAGATTGGGCATTTATCAAATATTATATCTTAGGGTACCTAATGCAGTGGCTACCTATGAGACTGTAGAATTGGCAAAAAGACGTTACCCAGTTTGGATTGTAGATTTTATAAATGCCTTATTAAGAAAGGTAGTAACAGAAAAAGAAAATATTGAATTCCCAAAGGATGATTTAATTACCTATATATCTTTAAGATATGCATACCCTGATTGGTTAATTAAAATGTGGCTTAAGGAATTTGGTAAAGAAGATACCATTAAGATATGCGAAATAAACAATACCCCTTCTCCATTCACCGTCCGCACAAATACCATAAAGACTACACGGGAAAAGCTGCAAGAGTCCTTGGCCTCTGAAGGTATAATGAGTGAACCTACAAAATTCTCACCTGATGGACTTGTATTTAAAGACACCCATAAACCCCCTTTAGAGACAAAGGCTTACAGGCAGGGCCTGTTTTTCATGCAATCTGAGCCTTCACAATTGATAAGCCACTTTTTAGACCCAAGGCCTGGTGAGCGAATACTGGATGGTTGTGCAGGAGTAGGAGGGAAGACCACCCACTTGGCACAAATTATGGGAAACAAAGGGAATATTTATGCTATAGAACCAAAGAAAGGGCGGTTAAAATTATTAAATGAAAACCTAAATAGGTTAGAGATAAAAAATATATTTCCTAAGCTAGGTAACTTAGAAAAGGCCATTAAATCATTTCCTTATCATTATTTTGATCGCATCTTAATAGATGCACCTTGTTCCTCTTTAGGTGCCTTAAGAAAAAATGTAGACATAAAATGGAGGCACAAAGAAGAAGACATTTTAAGATTAAAGGAGTTGCAAAGGGCTCTATTAGAGACAACAGTGCCCTATTTAAGGCCAAAGGGCATTTTGCTATACACTACCTGTACCTTTACTATTGAAGAAAATGAAGATGTCATTGAGGCATTCTTAAAAGGACATCCAAATTTTTCCTTAGAGGATTTAGGGGATTTATACCCAAATTATAAAACACTGTGCACCCTCCAAGGGTATCTTAAGACCTTTCCGCACATTCATGGCCTAGATGGATTCTTTGCAGCTAGGCTGTGTAATAAACATTGACAAATTTAAAAAGTCATTTAACATTCAATTAATGGAAAAGAGACAAGTTAAAACTAAAGAATTATTTAAGGATGCTGAATTTCTCTACCACGAAGCAATTAAAGAACTTGCTAGGAAAAAACTCAGAAATGCAGCCGAGAAGGCATGGGCAGCAACAGTCCGTGCCACTACCGCCCTAATACTAGCAAGGACTAGCAAGGAGATAGACGGAACTAGAGGGTTGACAAAGGCCTTCGAAGAGATTGTCCGAGAGGATAAAGAGGTTGAAGAAAAACTCGAGGGGAGATACTTTACTAGAGAGAGTTTTCTTCATGGGCACTGTTTTTATATGGGCATCCTTGAACCAAGAGACCAAATAGAACGAAGGATCAAAGAAACTATAAAATATATCAAAGACGTAAAGAAATTAGCAAAGGTCTAATGCTTTATGCGTTATAAGGTTGCTAACACGATTCTTATCAAAAATTGCTATGCATCCCTGGTTAAGAAATTCTTTCAATTGAGACAAGTTAACGCCCTTCGGGCGGACTTAAAAAATCTCTGACACGTTGCATTTTAGCAAATGGGGTAATCCGTGTCTAAAAAGGAATTTCCTATGCATTAAGATAGCCTTTTAGTAAGTGACATTACGGCCTTGCTCCTTTCAGTTGAATGTCTTTACATAAAAACAATGTTGACAAAGGTAAGGTAGTAGGGTAAATAAGAATTGAGAAAATGTGATAATTACGATATTAGAAAATATATTGAGCTCTGACACTATTACGGGATTTTCAGATGGGGGGATATTTGTATAATATGTATAAATGGGGGAGAAATTATGCCAAAAATAACACTTAAGTTGTCTATAAGGGATTTAGCGGATGCTTTAAGTGGGCTGCCTCAGAAGGATTTAGAACAATTGATGAAGAAAATAAGGAAAAAGGAGCAAATTCATGTAAAGGAGCAATTCGAAAGGCAACTAACAAGAGCATTAAAAGAGATTCCTAAGGGTGAAGACCTCATGGAAACTCCTTTTTTCTCGATGAAGCCTGTAGATTTAGGTAAAACAAAGGCAAGCGAAATAGACCGAATAATCGCTGAAGAAGCAAGAAGGTAATGATAGAAGAAGTCATCTTTCTTGATACATCCTTTTTAGTTGCTTATTACAATAAGAAAGATGAACATCATAAAAAGGCTCGCAGGTGGGTAGAAAAGGTCCGTTTTAAAAAGCTAGTTTTAGTTATTTCTGATTATGTCTTCGATGAGCTCTTGACCGTTGTACTTGTTAGACGAGGTAAAGATTTTTCCATCCAAGCTGGAAGAAAATTACGAAAAGATAAAAGAATTTTTATGATAAGGGTAAGTGAAAACATATTTGAAGAAGCATGGAAAATCTATGAGGACTTTAAGGATAAGAAATGGAGTTTTACCGATTGCACCTCTTATAAGTTAATAGAATCCTTAGGCATTAGAAAAGCTGCCTCTTTTGATGAACATTTTAAAGAGTTTGGTATTGAAATAGTGGGATAACTTGGAGCAAATGGTAATCATGGTGAAAGTCTAAGGGGGGTGAAAAGGGAGGCGATACTTTTTAATAGCAGGGTATTTTGGCACAAATTCTCAGCTTAAATTGCAAATTCCTTATTTACCTGGCAATCTCCAATTCCCTTTTAGAGAGAATATGAGCGTAATGGCAAGGAGGTAAAAATCAATTATGTCAGGAGTGAAGATTCAATCACAAACTTTCCGATGTATCAAGTCAAGACCTGACACTGTTCTCCCTGTTCTCCCTAAAGCAATATTAAATTTATTGGCAATTTTAATTGTTATCTTACTGGCAGATCAAATCTTTTCTTATGGAAATCCTATAAATATAGAGGCAATAGAAGGGATTTACCCATTAGACCCTGCTGCAAAGGAAAAACTTCTTAGAAATGGCTTTGTGGTATTAAAGGGCTATGAGTATGATTCTATTTCTGGTTGCTACTACAGCTTGCTTAACGAATATGCTGTCTCCGTTTTCATCACTTCTGATGCTATGCTGCATGTTTTTCACGTTATACATGACGGGCTGTTACAAGATATCGAAAGGCAGTATCTTTATAATTCAATAGAGCTTTTAGTGCAGGATATGCAAAAAGAAAGCATGTCTAAGTATGAAAATATCTCTTCCAGCCTTCCTCATGTAAAAGAGGCAGCGAGAAAGAATGTAGTGTTTTTTACAGTTGCATGTAAGCTCTTGAATGACACATATTCTGTGCCAAGTTATGCAGAAGACAACGTTAGAAAGTATGTGCAAAAAATACTAAATCATGACGTTACCGAGTATTACCCAGGTGATGATTGGACACAGTATGAGCCACGTGGTCACTACGAAGATGATCCCTTGTTAGAAAAATACTTCAGATGTATGAAGTGGCTAAGCAGACATATCTTTAGGATAGAAGACAAACATTATCCAGAGGATTCCGACATTGAAATAATACAAGCGGTTATGATATCGGAGATGTTGCGAGAATCGCTTGATGATACACGGCAATGGGAAAAAATTTACAACCTCACAAAGCTACTTGCTGGAATTGCCGACAGCATAACTCCAGTAATGGTTCAACAGGCTGTAACATATGTCTTTGGCAAAAACTTTACAATATCAATGTTGGAAGACATCGCCAATATTAAAAAACTGCGAGAAGAATTCAAAAAGCCAGAATATCCAGAGTCGGAGATAATACCTGTGCCTCTTGAGTATCTTGATCAAATACCGCCAAAGTATATCCAATTTATGGGAGAGAGATTTGTTCCTGATAGCTATGTTTTTCAGCAAGTCACTTATCCTCATGTTCCTAGAAGAGCATTGCCAAAGGGGTTAGATATTATGGCAACTATGCTGGGATCAAACAGAGCAGATCAGCTACTGGAGGATGAAAAGCAGATTTATCCTAAACTTGGACCTCAGATGGATAAACTTAAGGAAGAGTTTGAGAGATACACAACAGAGGACTGGAAGAAAAATGTTTACTGTAACTGGCTCTATACATTAAAGCCGCTTCTTGTGGAATTTGATAAAAACTATCCCCTTTTTATGCAAAATACAGCATGGCAAGATGAGAAGCTCAATACTGCACTCTCATCTTGGACTCAGTTGCGCCATGATTACATCCTCTATGCAAAACCACCTTATCCGCTACTTCCAATAGTGGAAGGATATGGGTATGTAGAACCTGTGCCTGATTTCTACTACAGACTGGCATCACTATGCAGAAAAATTGATACTGAACTCTTGCGGGAGGGCATCGATGTTGAGCTTCCATCGAGGTACGCTTGGGATTCTTACACATACCATGACAAGCTTATTGGTTTTGTTAATACCCTGGATACACTTGAGGTTTACGCCAGAAAAGAATTAAACAGCGAGCCATTAACAAATGAGGAGCAAAGTTATATTCACCGTTTTTGCGGCGTTCTAGCGGCGTTACTTTTGCCTTGGCGTGAGTCGGAGATTATAAAACCCATGCTTGTCGCTGATGTTTGCACTGATTCAGTTACGGGAAGGGTTTTACATGAAGGTGTAGGAAAGTTTAACCCAATTATCGTTGTTTATGAGGAGCCAGATGGGACAAGTCGAGCTGGCATAGGTTATGTTATGAGTTACTATGAGTTTGAAAAAGAGAATTTTACAAGAATCACTGATAGCAAATGGAAGAAATGGGTAGAGAATGAAACTTTACCACCTCGCCCCTTTTGGGCTAATAATTTTTTATGGTAGTGTCCCCATATATGTGTAAATTTAAAAATCCCTAACAAGCTTACCCTCCCAATTCTCATTTTGCAACCTAAGTAAACTAAATAGTATTCTAATACATGATTCCTCAGTAGGAAAGGTTTCCATTACCTTTACCCTTCTTTTTACTTCTTTAAAACCACGCTCTATAATGTTAGTAGTCCTTATATGCTTCCACCTTCTAAGTGGGTGCTTCATATAAGCTAAACAGCTATTAAGATCCTTTTTGATGCACTCTACTAGTTTAGGAAATACATCTT
>Ga0190286_1000778_pt1 | contig 12505 bp, 6 predicted proteins | sample 48691834_MG_FD_183241 | JGI IMG/M metagenome (GOLD analysis project Ga0190286, IMG submission 183241) | Hydrothermal vent microbial mat bacterial communities from Southern Trench, Guaymas Basin, Mexico - 4869-18-3-4_MG | ecosystem: Environmental > Aquatic > Marine > Hydrothermal vents > Microbial... | reverse complement strand
GATACCTCTAATGCTGAAGGCAGGGTGAGAAAAAAAATAAAGAGCCTGGGGATAACTTTCCGATGGGAAAATCTCCCCCTCCGGCTTTATCTTAAACTTTCTCTTTCCAGAAATAGGCTGCAGGTAGGTTTCTTCTTAAGCGCTCTTCGTAAAATGAGGTTGGAAGAAGCCAAACTTACTCTTCATCTTAAGCCCGAATACATTTACTGGTTTACGGAGGCAGAACAGGGTAAATTCCCTATCTTTTCCAGTTGGGAAGACATTCCTCTTTACCATCCTTGGGCAGGATGGATAGGGGTAAGAGAATGTGGAGAGGGCGTAGACCTTCTTCCCGCTTTAAGCATAGAGAAAGGCAGGGAGGGAAAAATTGGTTTGGAGAATACCCCACCTTCTTTAAGCAGTCGCATCCTTAAGGTTTCCCTCTCTGAGTTAAGCATCTATCCTAAACATAGGTTCTCAGACCACCTACAGGTAAGGATTGGAGAAAGCAGGGAGGAAGTAATTCCTAAGGGAGAAAGCGGACGTTCACTCCTCCGCTTCTTCTGGCGAGCCTGGAGGAGAGAAGGGATTAAAGGGGCACTAATAAGGAGTATAAAACATCTCACCCCTTCCTTTTATATAAAGAAATTTCCCCATTTAGTAGGAGTTATAGATGGTGAAAGAGCATTCTGCGGTCCTTCTTTTGTTCAGCTAGATGTAACCAATAGTTGTAATAATAACTGTATAGGTTGCTGGTGTAACTCCCCTCTTCTTAAGGAAAAGAGGATGCCTGAAGAGGTAAAGAAAGAATTTCTCCCTCTACCTCTGGTCAAGGAACTCCTTCAGGAGTTAAAAGAGATGGGTAGTAAGGAGATTTACTTCTCGGGAGGAGGAGAACCTTTCACTCATCCTCATATGATGGAGATCTTAAGATATTCCAAGGAAAAAGGTTTTCTCTGTTATGTAAATACCAACTTCACCTTGCTGGATAAGGATAAACTGAAGGAATTGATAGAGATGGGAGTGGACCATCTTACTGTAAGTCTATGGGCAGGTACAGCCAGAACTTACGCTCTCACCCATCCCAATAAGACAGAGTTGGATTTTGAGAGGATAAGAGAAAACCTCCTCTACCTTAACACGCATAAAAAAGGAAAACCTTTGGTGAAACTTTATAATGTCATCTTCAATCTTAATTATCATGAACTGGAGAGGATGATAGAATTTGCTAAGGAGACTCATTCCGAATCGGTAGAGTTTACCGTGATTGACACTATACCCCAGGCTACAGATATACTGCTCCTTAATTCTCAGCAGCAGAAAGAACTTTTGAGGATTTGTCAGCGAATTATGAGAAGAAGAGAGGAAGGATGGGCAAGGGAGGTTATTCTCTTTAACTTTGAACAGTTTTATCATCGTATCGCCTCTCCGGAAAATGTGGTGAAAGGGTTGTATGATAAATGGATAATTGGCAAGATTCCCTGTTATATAGGCTGGGTCTTTACCCGTATATTACCTGATGGCAATGTGAATGGTTGTCTTAAGGCACATAGAATTCCCTTAGGAAACATATTCCAGAATAGATTCTCTGAAATCTGGAACTCTCCTCGTTATCGTTGGTTCAGAGAGAAGACCTTAAGATTCGATGAGGATGACCCTTTCTTCTCTCTAATTGGCAATGACCCTCAATGTAAGGTAGGTTGTTATAAATCCTGCGATGACCTCCAGAGAAACCTCAAGGTACATGAAGAACTCCTTTCTCTCTCCCCTCTGGAAAGAAAGATGATACGCATATATCTTCCCACTTATAGAAAAACCTTGAAAAAAAAGAAAGTAGAGGAGACCGAAGACCCACTGCTTAGGGGTATTCTTCATGGAAGAAAAGCCTTTACGGGCCCAGAGCAGGTGGTGGTGGATCTCACCAATTCTTGCAACCTCAAATGTATTGCCTGCTGGACACATTCTCCCTTATTAAAAAATCCTCCCCCTCCTCACTTTTACCGGGAAAAAATTCCTGAGGAGATTTTGAGGAAAACCATAGAAGAATGGAAAAAGTTAGGGGTGAAGAGAGTAAGACTTACGGGAGGAGGAGAACCCTTAACTTATCCTAAAATTGTGGAGGTAATGAAAGAAATTAAAGAAAAGGGGATGCTCCTTTGCCTTACCACTAACCTCTACCGCATAAGCGAGGAGATGAAGGAGGTTATAAGAGAATGTGTAGATGAACTGGCCGTAAGTATATGGGCAGCTTCTCCTCAAGTATACACTTCTCTTCATCCTGGGACTCGGGAGGAAGATTTCTTAAAAATCTATCAGGACCTTAAGGAGATTGCCCAGGGGAAAGGGAAAGTTACCTTAGCGGAAGTTATTATGAAGGGAAATTATAAAGAGATGGTGGAGATGGTGAAGATGGCAAAGGAGGTAGGAGCAGATGCGGTTTACTTTACTTTAATAGACCCTCTCCCGGGAACTGATTCCCTTCTACTGGACAAAAAGGAGTTGAAAGAAGTGGAGTGTCTTCTTCCGGAAGTGGAGAGAGAAGCGGAGGGAGGAATAGAGTTGGAAAACTGGTCCGGTTTTAAGGAAAGGGTTAAAAGTCCCTCTGCAGAGAAGGGGTTTTATGACTGGGGAAGGGTGGATAGAATTCCCTGTTATGTAGGCTGGATATTTTCTCGCATACTGGCAGATGGAAGTGTGGTTCCCTGTTGTAGAGGTGTTAAGAAGGTGATGGGTAACTTGAAAGAAAAAAGTTTTACCGAGATTTGGTTCTCTCCTCCTTATAATGAGTTTAGAGGGAAAGCCAAATATCTTCCTAAAAGTCATCCTTACTTTAAAGAGATAGGGTGCTATCTTACCTGTGATAATCTGATGCATAATGAAGAGATTCACCGAAGATATTTTCAGTCATGAAGAGCCCGGACCTGCTCTTAGCCATTCTCCCCCCTTATGGAGTGGATATGCCTCCTCTTAACCTGGCCACTCTATCCAGTTACCTGAAGGAACGAGGAATAAAGGTGGAAGTAAGGGATAGTAATATAAGTATCTATCGGAAAGTGGAGTTAGATAAATGGTGGGATATCTCCTCAAATCCGGATTGGATAAAAGAGGGAATCTTCCAGGAAGAAAATATAAGAGAAGCCATAGAAGGAGAGTTAGAATTTTTCCTTTCTCATCCTGCTCCGGTGATCGGTTTTTCTGTTCATGCTTCTAATCGTTCTCTTACTGCCTGGATGATAAAGAGAATAAAGGAAAGAGATCCTTCTCGTAAAATTATCATAGGAGGGAGAGGAGTATACGATTCTCTGGGACGTTCTCATTTCTCTTTGGATTCTGTAGATGTGTTTATCATAGGGGAAGGAGAAGAGGCGCTCTATCAAACTCTTTTATCTCTTAAAGAGAAAGAGGAAAGAATTATTCCTGGAGTGATGTGGGTAAGAGAAGGAGAGGTTTATCTTTTATCTCCCCCTCTTCCCCTTCCTGTCTCCAAGTTTCCCTTTACCACCTTTGAAGAATTTCCTCTCTCCCTTTATAAGGAAAGAAAACTCCCTCTTCTTATGAGTAGAGGTTGCATCCTCCACTGTGCCTATTGTGATGACCATCGAGTGATGGGTAGATATCGGGTTAAGAGTGGAGAAGCAATTTTCAGAGAGATGAAATACCACTTAGAGAGATGGGGAATTAGGGAATTTTCTTTTAATGACCCCGCTATAAATGGAAATCTTAAGGAACTGGAGAAACTCTGTGACCTGATAATCGAGGAAGGGATTCCTGTTTCCTGGATGGCTTTAGCCATTCCCCGCCCAGACATGGGAGGTCTTTATGAAAAGATGAAGAAGGCAGGATGCCATACTTTAAATTTTGGTGTGGAGAGTGGTTCGGATAGAGTCCTCAAACTGATGAATAAACCTTATACCTCTTCTCAAATTTCAGAAAGTATCCGCCAGGCTCATAAGGCTGGAATAAATACTCAGTTGAACTTCATCCTGGGTTTTCCAGGAGAAAGAGAGGAAGATGTGGAAGCCACCATGAATTTCATAGAAGAAAATTCTCCTTACATCTCAGGTATAACCAATCTCAATGCCTGTCATCTTCTTATAAACTCTCCCCTATGGGAGGAAAGGAAAAAAAGGGGTATATGTCTTCCTCCTGACTTTTCCTTTTTTGATCGAAGATGGAGGGAAGGAGACAATACCTTATTTACTCGGATAAGTAGAGTCAAGAGGGTCCAGCAATTTCTAAAAGAGAAAAATATTCCCCTCTGGACTACTAATACTGGCGAGTATTTGAGAAGTTCCTCTCTTTGCCTTATCTTTCTCCCTCCTTGGGGAGTAGAGATGCCTCCCTTAGGTTTAGCATGCCTATACTCTTACCTCAAGAGTAAAGGAGTAAATTTAAAAGTGGAAGACCTAAATATTTGTGCTTACCAGGAATGGAGAGAGAAAATTCCCCACTTTTGGAAGAGAGAAGAGGAAGAACTATGGGAACGCTCCCGATTCTATTCCTTAGAGAAGAAAGAAATAGAAGAATATTTGATAGAAAGAATGAAGAAATTGGTAGAAGAGGGATTTACTCTATATGGATTTTCCACTAACTATGCCAATCTTCCTCTGGTAAGAAAGGTCTCCTCTTTCCTTAAGAAAGTAGACCCAGAGGTGAAGGTCCTGTGGGGAGGACCTGGTGTTTTTCTTTCTGAGGAAAGAAGAAGGTTTTCCTCCCAGGAAGTGGATTGGATAATAGCAGGAGAAGGAGAAGAGAGTCTTTACCAATTCCTTCAGGGAAATAGAGATTATCCTGGTATGGGGAGTAAAGAAGAAGGTTTTTGTCTAAGAGGGGCTCCCTTACCTTTGAATCTTGAGGATTTCCCTCCTTTAGATTTTTCTCCTTTCCCTCTTTCCTTCTATGCTTCTACTACTCTTCCTACTTTCTTCTCTCGGGGATGCAAAGGAAGATGTACTTACTGTGGGGAGAGAGAATTCTTCTCTCCTTTCCGTACACGCAGGGTGGAAAAGGTGGTGGAGGAGATTAAGTTTTGGGTAAATAAAGGATACTCTAATTTTCAATTCATGGACCAGGCTGTAAATTCGGACTCCTCCCGGTTCCGAGAATTTTTGAGAAAAATAAAAGAGGAGGAGCTGAGATTCTATTGGGAAGGCAATTTTATGATAAAGAGGGGGGACATAGAAGTTCTTCCTTTAATGAAAGAATGTGGTGTTAGGAGGCTATTTCTGGGATTGGAGACCGGTTCAGATAAAGTTTTAAGAATGATGAGAAAAACCTTTTCTCCTAAGATTGCTGAAGAATTCTTAAAGGAAGCATACCGGGCAGGGATTGAATGCTGGATCAATCTAATCACTGGTCATCCGGGGGAAGGGGAGAGGGAATTTTCCCAGACTCGCCAGTTTCTGAAGAAGAATGCTCATTATATATCTGGGGTTTTAAATCTTTCCTCCTGTCTGGTGCCTCCTTTATCCATTCTGGAGAAAGAGCGTCAGAAGTTTTCCCTCTATTTCCCTCCCTATGAACACTGGTTCCGGTGGAGCACAAAAGATAATACCTGGAAGATAAGGGAGGAGAGATTGGATAAATTAAGAGAGGATATAAGAGAACTAAATCTTCCTTTAGAAACTATAAATCGTATCCGTAAAGGAGTAGATATCCTCCTGATAAACCCTCCCCCCTGGGGAGTGGAGAATCCTCCTCTTTCCTTAGCCTATCTTTCATCTTATGCTCGGAAAAAAGGGTTTACAGTGGAAGTTTTGGATCTGAATCTAAAATTCTGGCAACATGCTCCTTTCTCTTATAAACTTCTTTGGCATGTGGAGAACAAGAATTTCTGGAAGAAGAAAGAAACCTATGACCTCATAGAAAAGGTCTTGGAGAAGGATCTGGAGGAAGCCTGCAGGGAAATTATCCGGAGGAATCCTTCTCTGGTAGGTTTTTCTGTAGTAGATGGCAAGGAGAGAATTACCATCTCTCTCATAAAAAGACTACGAGAGATGGGTGCAGGCTTCCCTATTGTTCTGGGAGGTCCTGCTGTCTATACTCCGGTTTCCCGGAAGATTTTTCAGGAAGAACTGGGAAAGGAGATTTTAGGATATGTGGTGGGGGAAGGGGAGGAGACACTGGTGGAGATTGCCGGAAGGGTGAAGGAGGGGAGGGATATGGATGGAGTTAAAGGAGTGGCAGTGGAGAAAGAAGGGAGATGGCTGTATATTTCCCGCCCCTATATAAAGCCCCTTGACTCCATACCCTTTCCTGATTATGAGGGTTTTGAGGTAGGCAGTTACCCGGGAGATGAGTTGTTAGTAGAGTGGAGCCGAGGATGTGTGGGAAGATGTGCCTTCTGTAAAAATCCTCGCCTCATAAAAACTTACCGTTATCATAACCCTCCCTGGGTGGTGGAGGAGATAGAACATCATGGGAAAAAATTAGGGGTTAAGAAATTTACTGTAGTGGACCCTTTACTGAATGGCTATCTTCCCCAACTGGAAGGAATATGTGACCTCCTCTTAGTCAGGAGACTTCAGGTTCATTGGAGTGGACAGATTGCTCCTCGCAGGGATATGTCTCTTAAATTGCTCCAGAAGATGAGAGAGGCAGGATGTTATAAACTCCAGATAGGTGTGGAGAGTGGTTCTTCTAAGGTGTTGAAGAGGATGAAAAAATTCTATACTCCTGAGGATGCGGAAAAAGTGGTACGAGAGGCAAAAGAGGCAGGTATGGAGGTGGAGATTTTCCTTATGGTAGGTTTCCCCGGAGAGGGAGAAGAAGAGTTCTATCAGACTTATCGCTTTGTAGAGAGAAACGCTCCCTATATAGATAAAATTAAGTCCATAAATACTCTTCATCTCATTGAGGATACTGATGTTTATGAAAACCACTCTTACTATGGAATTTACTTACCTCAAACAGATTGGCATTATCTCTGGTGGACAGAGGATGGAAACAATTATGAGGTGAGAAAGAAAAGAGGGGAGATTCTATTGAGATTGGCTTGGGAAAAGGGGATAAAAGTGCAGGAGGTAAATTTTGGAGAAGGAAAGGAGAAGGAGGTAAAAAACTTAAGAGAATTGGAAGAGGCGATAAATTCCCTTCATCCTCTCAGCCCTCCCTGGGAGAGAAGGGAGGTTCGGGAGGAAATACAGGTTAAAGAGAGAGAAGAGGAACTGATTAACCTAAGGGAAAGAATCAGAAATCTTGAGGAAGAGTTAAATAAACTTCTACAAAGTAGAGGATGGAGATTCTTAAAAAAAGTAGTGAGAGTAAAGAGAGCCTTTTTTCTTTCTATTAAGCGCTTTTTCTTACTTCCCCTTCTAATTTTTCTCATAGGCCTCACTATGGTAGCAGAGAGTTACCTCCTTTTCTTAAAGAAGGTAAAGAGGCTTACTGTATTTCCAGAATAATGGAATTAAGAGTTAAAGAGTTTCTGGAAGGTAAAGATACTCTTACCTTAGGACCTAAGGTTTTAGAACTCTCCATTACTACTGCATGTGATAGTTCCTGCCTGGGATGCTGGTGTCACTCTCCTTTAGTTAAAGATTTTCTTCCTCAAGAAGAAAAGGAAAAATTTCTTCCCTATCCTGAGGTGAAAAGACTCTTGGAGGAACTGGTAGGTAAAGGTTTAGAAGAAATACAGCTTTCAGGTTCCGGGGAGCCCTTACTTCACCCTCATCTATGGGAAATTGTGGAGATTATAAAAGAGAAAAACTTGCGTTGTCATTTAGTAACCAATTTCCTTTCCATAAGAAAGGAGGAAGTGGTTTCTCTTATAGAAAAGGGTGTGGATACCCTCACTGTCTCCATCTGGGCAGGGACTCCGGAGACCTATGTTCTCCTTCATCCCAATAGAAAAGAAGAGGACTTTGTTGAGATTTCCCAAAAAATTAGGTTTTTAGTGGAAGAGAGGGAAAGAAGGGGCAAGATTTTTCCTCGGGTTAAGATTTACCATGTCTTAAATCATCTCAATGCTGAGGAAGTAGAGACAATGTTGGACCATGCCTTAGAGGTGGGAGCAGATATGTTAGAGTTTAAATCTGTGGATGTAATTAGAGGAAAGACCGACCTTCTTGCCTTTACCCCTGAAGATGTGGAAAAAATCAGAGAGGGACTAAAGAGAATAAAAGAGAGAGTGGATTTCCCTTATTCTGTATCTTATAACCCTTTTGAAGTCCCTCATCTCCAAATTCTCTCCGATTACCAACTAAGAAGAGAACTAGCTGATTTTGGTAGATTCTTGAAGACTTCTTTCTTACCTCCCCAATTTAGGATAACTTATGAAAAGAGAGACCCTTATAATCCTGAACCCCGACAGTTAAATATCCTTTGCCCCATGGGAAAAATTAATCATCGTTCTTTGCTTAAAGAAGAACCTGAGCAGACCTTTTATTTCTTTTACTTTCGGGAATACTGCAAAGAGTGTAAGAAAGTAGAAGAGTGTTTTAAGGAGGAAGAGGTTAAGGAGATTAAACTACCCTTTCTTTCCCTAATGGCTATAGGAAGAATGGAGAGAGAACTGGAAAATTACCTTTCCTGTGGGAGATACGCTCAAGGGATAGTGGATAAAATTCCTTGTTATGCAGGATGGCTCTATGCACGGATTGAAGCAGATGGGGAGGTAATTCCCTGCTGTAGAGGTCACCGGTTTCCAGTAGGAAATATCTTTAAGGAAGAGTTTTTCTCTATCTGGAATGGAGAAAGGGAGAGAGAATTCAGGAGGAGAGGAAGAGAGCGAAAGAAGGAAGCTCCTCTTTTCCAGTTGATTGGGTGTAGAGAGGGATGTGACAACCTGGGAATGAATATTGGGTTTCATATAGAGGTGGAGAAGGGATAGGTATGAGGGTACTTCTCATCCATCCCCATGACATTTTTTCTCGAAGTGAGCCCTGGACTTCTCGCATTGTAAATATAGGGAAGGAATTGAAGAAAAAAGGGCATGAGGTAAGACTTATTTATTTTCCCTTATCCGGTGAAGAAATGGAATGGTATGAAATACCCTTTCCCGCTATCCCTCTTTCTCGGAAAAGGGGATGGTGGATTTTGGCTCTCAATACCTTACGGCTTCTTAGATGGGTAGGTTGGGCAGAAGTGGTGCATTTTCAGAAATGTTTTCATCACTCTGCCCTTCCAGCTGTTATCTCTGCATGGTTACTGGGAAAACCTCTCCACTATGACTGGGATGATTGGGAGTATCAGATTTATCACTATAGAAAACCTCCCTCCCGACTGGTAGGAAAGTACTTGTGGATAGTGGAGAGACTTCTACCTATTTTGGTAGAGACGGTCTCCGTTTCCAGCAGTGCCCTTCGCCAGTTGGCTATGGATTGGGGAGTTAAAGAGGATAGAATTTATTCTGCACCCGTGGGAGCAGATATAGAGACCTTCAAGCCAGATGATTCTGGAAGATGGGTAAGGGAAAGATACGGTATAAGTAAGGAATTGGTTCTTTATATGGGGCAACTTCATGGAGGTCAGTATGCAGAACTTTTCATAGAGTCAGCAGCACTCTTAAAATCTCGCTATCCGGAGGTGAATTTCATGATAGTAGGGGGAGGGTACAGACTGCGGGAACTTAGAGAGTATTCTGAGAAGCTTAAAGCCCATGTGATTTTTACCGGTTCTGTTCCTCATGAGGAGATACCTCGCTATATAAATGCCTGTGATATTGCAGTAGCCTGCTTTGAAGAAAATCCCATTACACGATGTAAATCCCCTTTAAAGATAGCGGAGTATATGGCTTGTGGGAAACCTGTAGTAGCAAGTGATGTGGGAGAGGTGAGGGGGATGTTAGGGGAGGCAGGCTTACTGGTTCCTCCAGGGGATTCCCAGGCTCTGGCGGAAGGTATAGAAAAACTGCTCCTTAACCCCTCTTTAAGGAGAGAATTGGGAAGAAAGGGGAGGGAGAGGGCAGAGAAGATCTATAACTGGGCAAACATAACTGAGAATTTACTCCGGGCTTATAGAAAGGCTCTCTATGGGAAAGAGTAGAGGTTTAAGGTTCCCTTTCCGTTAACTCCTTACCTCTACGATGAGTGAGGAAAAAACGCGTTCCCCAGTAAGTGAGAATAGAAAGCCCCACTCCCAGAACAAATCCACCCAAAAAGAGAGAACCTGCCAGATTCCCCAGTTTCCGCAAATTCATATATCTGAATACTTGCCACTGTAACTGGAGAGGCTTTCTAAGTAAAACCTGTCCCACACAGTAATCAATAAAGAAGACAAAGGGAAAGGTGAAGGGAAGGGAAAAAATACTGCTGGTCAAGAATATGGCCATTATATTCGCTCTTTTATATACCCCTCCTATCAGAGCTACCAGAGGAGTTTTAAACCCCTGAATAGGAAATACTCCTAAAAATGTGCCTATTCCTACTCCAGCAGCAATTTCATGAGGGTTGCTCCTGGTTTTGATTAACTGAGAAAATTTTTTCTTCAGATTTCTTAACCTTAAATCCATTAAAATTTAGCATCTACAAGAGGAGAATCCAGAAGAAGTTTTTTAATCTTAACGTATCCTATGGGTAGAGTAACTTGGAAGGTTTCTGGTGGGAGGGTGGAAGGGAATTTTAAAGTTTTTATCCGGTAGGTCTCCTTCCATAAAGGCTCTTTGAAGGGACCTATAATATGTTCCTTTTTTACTAAAATTTTTTTCTCCCTGTCTACCCAGTAGGTAAGTCTCACGGGTGCCATTTCATACTCTCCTTCTATCTTTAATATCCAGACCTCTCTTCCCTGCCAGATACTTTCCCCTTCCTTCTTAGGGATACCAAAAGGGGATAAACGGGGAGGAATTTTCCAGAAAAGAAGGGTTCTCCATCTTTTGATACTTCTCCAGTAAAGGAGTTTATCCCTTCTATCCATCTTGTAGAGAATTTTCCCATCATAGATCCACTCTTCTTCTCCCTCTCTTAAGGCACCTTTTCTCCATTGAGCATGGATACGAAATTTATCTTTCTCCACCTTGAGGTCGATAACCCCAAGCACTTTTTCCTTCCTCCCTCCTGGAGGAAGATAGCAATATTCCCAGGTGGAGAGGAAGACTTTATCGTTTTTATTTACTTCTCTTATAATTTGAAGAGAAGGTTCTTTCCTTCCCCATCCGCAGGATAATAGAAGCAGAAGGACTCCTATCCAGATCCTGGATTTCATTTTATACGAATTTCCTTTACCTTCTCCCAATGCACACCTCTATCTTTGGAAAGAGTATAGTAAAGATGGTATTCTGGGGAAGAACCAGGGAGGAGGGCAGATATACTGGGGGTAAATCCCTGAAATATTAAATAAAACTTGCCCCTTATAGAGGTAGCATAGGGCTCCTTCACCATCATAGGAAATTCTCCTGGAGTAACCGTTTCCCAGTGTTTTCCTTGGCTCTGAGTATAAGAGACAAAGATAATATTTTCATACTCTCCTCCCACATAGGTAAAGAAGACGGTTCCATCATCGCCTTGGGAGAAATTAATATCCACTCCCTTTCTTATCTCTTGCGGTCTTCCCCATGAATTTCCTCCCTTCCGGGAAAAATTCAAGAAAATAGTACCTTCCACTATACCCGGAGAAATCCAGGAGACATAGATATTTCCTCCGGTCTCTACAAACACCTTAGGATTATGTCCAGGAGAATCTTTATCGTTTACAATCTGGGGAGGGGACCATGTCTTCCCTCCATCTTTGGAATGGGAGAAGAAAATGGCTTTAAACTGAGAAAGTAAGTCTTCTTCCGTTTTAGAGATAATAGACATTCCCGACCACACCAAATATAGATCTCCCTTTCTATCACAGAAAAGATCTGCCCCCCAGGCGCTATAGGTAAGGTTGGTCTTCACTTTACCCACTTCCTGAAAAGTTTTCCCTCCATCAGCAGATTTTAGTATAGTAATATACTCGCCTCCATAGAGAGAAGGTAGTTTGTAGATTTCTCCCCTTTGGTTCGTCACTTTATCTTTGCTTTGATACTCTTTAAGAAGTAGGGAAATATCCCCCTTTCTTCCCCAACCTGAGAAGAGAAGGAGAAAAATTAGGGTAAGAAGATATGCTATCTTGAAACTTCGGAGACTTTCGTAAAGAGGCAAAGAGATAGTTTTACTCAGATAAACCCGGAAGGGATTTTCACTAATCCCAGTTCTTAAATGGGCTCGGTGAAAGTTCATTGCTTACTTTGCTAATTTAAATCAACTGGGGTATATTGTCAATGATTAAAGTTTTTCTTTAAAATTTAGTATGCGACCTGCCTTCCCAGAAAATATAATGATTCAGACTACTTCCTACTGTAACTCTGCCTGTGCTTTTTGTCCCTATCCCCGACTCTTTAAAAAACTTCCTCAGGGGAAGATGGAGGAAAAGACTTATAGGAAAATCATAGAAGAAATTTCCCATTATCCGGTAAAGAGAATCATGCCTTACCTTATGAATGAACCTCTATGTGACAGAAAGATTGTAGAAAGGATAAACTATGCCAAGGAAAAGAATCCTGAAGCCTCTGTTCATATACTCACTAATGGAATTAATCTAACGGAGAAGATAAGTGAAGGGC
>Ga0190286_1000775_pt1 | contig 12529 bp, 13 predicted proteins | sample 48691834_MG_FD_183241 | JGI IMG/M metagenome (GOLD analysis project Ga0190286, IMG submission 183241) | Hydrothermal vent microbial mat bacterial communities from Southern Trench, Guaymas Basin, Mexico - 4869-18-3-4_MG | ecosystem: Environmental > Aquatic > Marine > Hydrothermal vents >... | reverse complement strand
GACCATTACATTGCCTTTTATCCCTGAGCTTATTACTGAGATAGATGACCTTAAAGATCTGCCTGAAGTCCTGAAAGATGCATTTGAGGCTGTAAGGAACTCTATGAAGATTTAGGTAAAGATTTACCTGTGGAGATATTTGACCCAGCCAGAAAAAGGGTAAAGGTAATGGAAATATTTTGGACTCTCGAGTCCTGTATTAAGATCCTATTTAGCTTGATTAAATTACAAAATGAGATTTGGGAGGGTAAGCCCATTGTTAATTTCTAGGCTTTCTCTCTCCAAAAATTCCCTTACTTTTGAAAAGGGATACCTTGAAAAGTCTTCAAAGATAAAAGATGCTTATCTCCAGACATAGTATAATCAGCATTTCCTTCTATGGCAGATTCTAGAAAAATATTGTCAGTTGGGTCTTCTTCCCTTCACCCCCTTTTCTCGTGCATTTCTCGCAACCATTGGTCTTTTATCCTAAGGTCTCAGATGGGTTTTAAATCCAAAGCCAACCCGACCAATGAGTTTAATGTTAACCCACTATCATCCTTGGTGAACTATCCTTGTATTTTTGCACAAGTCTATTTAGTTCTTTAGAATATTGAGAAGAGAAGACAAAACGTAAAGCCGAGCTAATAGTCCTTCGGTTCAATTCCTTTACGAATTTATTATTGAGTATTTTGTAGCCCTCTATTTCTTTACTCCATGTTCCCAGAAACATTAAATCCTTTGATACTGGAAACGTCAGTTCTATATTCCTGTTTGCTAAGCCTATGCCATAAAATGATTTTGGATTATGTGTTGGGTCAATATAAAATATAGGGTTATCAGATGTAACAAATTTGTAATCTTTAGTAGCTTCTAAAAAAGACCAGCTCATTTTATAAAAAAGTGGGATAATATCTACAGCTATTGAAATTGCTCTTAAACTAAATTGTGGGTCTAATTTAATATCATATTGCCCACTTAATATAAACCTTTGTAGATCCTCTACTGATACTTCTATTTTCTTCCCTGTTTCCCTTTCAAGATCTTCTATCTTAGATTTAAGCCATGCTCGATCAGAAGCTACAATCATGTTTTGTTTTTTCACAATTTGAACGGTTGCTTCTTCAATATTTTTCCTAAAATTTGGAACACGGGTCATAGTAAGAGCAAGAAAAGCAGCAAACCAAACTCTTTCCTCTTCATCTAAGCTTTGGTGATTCTTAACCTTTTCAAATATAGGTGCGGCATGGCCTTCTATTATAGAGAGTATGTTTTCAAAAGTTTCAGAGTCCTTATTTCCTTCTAATGTTGTAAAAGAATAATAATGTTTTTCAACTGCTATATCTCTTGGGGTTGCTTTTTTAATAGTAGGATTAGCCTTCTCATAAACCCAAATATATGGCTTATTATTGGGATCAACAAAACCATTTAGGTAAAATTTCGGAAGATAATGATGTCTCTTCTTTTTAGCCATCATAAAATTCTTTATAATCTAAAATTTTACCTAATGGTTAAGTACATTAGCATCATTTTTAGCCAGATTTATACCACAGAAAGGGTTAAACTTCTACTATCCTGGATAAAGAGTCCATGTTTTAATAAATTTTGAACAAATTCAGTAAATTTCATAACCTTGCCTTACAATTTATTATACTTGTGTATGACGTAGTACCCAATCCCCTCATGTGAGGTACAGAGGTTATACCAGAAATGTGTGGTGGAAATTTTTAAAACACTATGATATAGTATGAGGTAGACAAATAGGAAAGTTCAAGTCCCAGAGGTGAATACATAGGTGAGCCAACGGAACTTAAACCGAAGATTAAAAGACACACATGAGTCTACTGCTAGTGTGCGACCTTTTTTTATTAGGCTCGGGCTTGGTTGCTTAATTCTTTATTTAATCTATTTAATCGTTGAGTATCCGGAAAAACTAAACAAATACTCCACTTTACTCTCAGCAATAGCAGCTTTCTTTACTGCACTTGTTGCATTGTACTTAGGGGATTGGAAATGGAGATTAACAAAACCAAGATTAAAGCTATGTTTTGATGAACACAGAAGCTATCCCTACTTTCATAAGCTTGCCTTTGAACGATACGATCTGCCGATTGACTTTGGTGGCCGACCAATCTACATTTTCAGGCCAGGTTTTAACGCAAGGGTGAAGATTATTAATGACGGAAAAACAATAGCCAGGAAGGTTCAAGCAAAGGTAGAAAAAATTGAGTTTTACAGGGAAAACACCATGGTTAGACCTCCAAGATATTATCATCCAACTACAGTCAAATGGTCAGGGGAACCTGGCTGGAATCCTGTAGATATCTTGCCCAAGTCATACTTCTTTATGGATCTATTTTGGGCTAAGAATGAAACTTTCTCTGAAATATTTTCTTTCAATAATGCTAAATATAGGCAGGAGATAAAGAAAGAAGTTTTGGAAGAAATTATCACAAAACATATTAACCCATCTGGGGAGGTATACTGGAATGTGTGGATCGACACGTCATTTGATAGGGGAGTGCCGAAGAAGTATGATTTTGAAGGAGATATCGTAATATACTTTATCATCAGTGGTGAAAATTGTGACCCATTAAGGTTCAAAGCTATAATAAACTGGTCGTTTAAAAAGTGGAATGCACCTACTATAAAAATTAGACAGGACAAGAGCTTTGTCAACATTAGTGAAAAAGGAACAGTGCCATGAATGAAGAAAAGGAATTTTTTTGCGAGAAATGTGGGACCAAAATGGAAAGGGTGGAGAGGTGGCAAACTCGATCCTTCGATATGGCTTCTTCTTTCACAAATAGCTCAACTGCTGCTTCTGTCACAGTTGACCTTCTTCCAATTCAAAGTTCGATGGAAAAGACTAGGAGCATAAGAATCGTAAAGTATGTCTGTCCCAATTGCGGGTGGGAAAATCAGGTGATAGAGTAGACTATTACTGAAGGACAATTATTTTCACCCTATCGGGCTAGAAATATGAAGACATATTAACTACGGTGCAGGCTCAAAGCACCCATTTTACCCCCGAAACCGTGCCACCTGGCCCCCCGCTGTTGCACAAAATTATCTTGACATTTCCTTTCCCCTGTATTAGCGTATCCTTAAGGTGCATAACAGGGGGAAGAGATGACCAGGAGGCAATTAGCTGCTATGCTTGGCGTTTTCTGCCCTGCCTTTGTTGTCCTGCATGTATGCTGTCCCCGTGGAAATATCTTTGTAACACTTGGACTGTCTGGATTTTTTGCATTTATGATAGTCAAGTCCATTGTCTACACAATAGAGGTAAGGAAGGCAAAGAAGACTGGAGTGGATGTGGTGGGATTAGATATTGGGGGACGAGAAGAGGACGATGATATAATAGTTAACCCCGCGTTTGCGGATTTGGATTGCAATGTGTGGCACGGAGACCCGGTATGTGACGAAACAGCACCCGATTGGACGGACGATAATAAAATAGGGGGATGACAAACTACTTACTATTCCACAATCCTGTATAAGCTCACCAAAGTAGCACAGTTTACAGGATCAAGAACCACAGAAAATCCGGTTCTTATTTCATATTCCTCCTTTAAGCTTTGAACAAAAGAAATCACAATTTCGCTGGTTTTACCCATAACTTTTTTAAAGTGGTCAATGATGGTATCTGTAAGCAGAGCATAGATTTCTCCGGACTGAAGAAAAACGGAATTATCTCCTTTCGCAATGTTTATGGTTTTTTCTGGTTTGGGTAAGGACTCGGTATTGATGACAAATACCACCCCTGTGTCTGTGAGCATGTACTTATAAGCAAGTAAAGTTTTTTCTTCCAACGTTTTTTTGTTAATGGTGATTACCTCTTGCTGCATTCCTTTTCTCCTTTGCTGTTTCCCATAAGGTCTCTAGTTTTTCCATTGCACCGGCTTTCATTTCAAAAGCAATGGGCATACTATCTGGATCATACTCGCCTTCCGGCACATGGTAGAGAAATATAGTTTTATATTTCCTCAAGTTCTCCATTATTCTTTTTGTTATCTGTGCCACATTTCTACCAAGCCTAATATAGACGCCTCTTTCATCAGCTCCCACTTCTACCTCGCTAGCTGTGAAATGTGAAATTTTCCTGAGGAGGAACACCACCCCATCTGCTAGAAATAACGCCTGATAGGCCATGTTTTTAGCCTCATTTTGATTTTTCATTTTTGCCTGCTTCTCCAAATTTTATTTACCTCCATGCGGTCTCTTATAAGATATCGTTCCCGAAAGTTGCATCTTGTCTCCAGTTGAATCCAGCAGATTTTGATTGGGAGGATAGAGAACCTTCATGGCATCATGGAAATCAAAACCTCTTAGTTCCCTTCCCTCTAGGGCGTCGTTCCAGTGTCTGTGGACATTATCAATATAATCCCTGGCTTGCTTCTCAGACCAGCCATGCATTTGTGCTATTGTTTTTACATCATTGTTCCTGATGGCCTCTCCAAGTTTTTGGCCGATGTCCATGTATTGTCCTATTATAGGGGCTTTCATCACATTATCCGGGACTTTGCTCAGTTTGGGGGTTACCTCGCCAAATATCCTGTTTTTCATGAGACTTAGGGGATTACCAATTTTTTTATAATCCGGATCTGTAATCACTTTACCAGCAATGTCTATTCCCTGTATTACTGTAGCAGTTGCAATGGCAGAGGGGCTTGTAAAAAAGCGCCCAAAGCGGAGTCCTTCTCTCGCGCTTCCATAACCCGATGCTACCGCTTTCACGGCATATTTCTCTGCACTGGCCTGATCCATACCCATACCTGTAAGCATTCCTTTAATAAGACTGTAGGTCTGCTGCTGGACAGGACTGTACTGGGTAAGGAGACCACCATAATACTGATATAAATTATCGTAATATTTTGTCCGTTCCCCCGTCTCCCTCATTCTGGTATCATACTCCGCCACCGTCCTGCCATGTTTTGTAGCCAGAAATCCCATGTGTATGTTTCCACCCCTGTCTGTCCAGACATTCATCTGGGCAGTGGCACCAGAAAGGTCTTCCCTGCTGACGTTAATCCCCTCACCCTTTAGCCACCTGCTGAAGTTTTCTGCCTCCTCGGGCTTAATCATCCTGTCTCCAATCCCCTGAGCGGCCAGCTGTGCACGACCTTCAGGGGTTGCTGCAATGGCTGCGAGGACTCCTTTGGTATCTGTCGTCACATAGCCCTTCTCTGCTATGTCTGTTAGGGCCTGGCGGATGGCCATTTTTGAAACTTCATTATAGTTTTTGGCAAGCTCCTTAAGGTATTCTCCCTTAAATCCGGCCTGCCTCACATAACCTGCATCTGCTGCTGCCTGTGCTGCCTTCATGGTTCCAAGCAGTGTCCCCACATTCTCAGGGCTAAGCCTTCTGTCTCTAAGCTCTGCCATCATGGCGGCCATTCTGGCATTATTATAGGCAGCATTGTTAAGTAGAAGTGCCTGGGCATTGGAAAAATGGTTTTCTCTGGCTAGATTCTCCATGGTAGCTGCACTAGCAAAACCTGACTCCCTGTTTATCTTTTCCTGCAGGGCTATCCACTGCCAGAATTTTCCAGTATAGCCATTTGCCCTGGCCTCACTGTAGGCATCCCACATCCCTGCAGCAGGGCCATACTTTAATGCTGCCACATTTTCTGTCCCAAGTTGATCAAGCTTATATTTATCTGCCAGACTGTTTGCAAACTGCATCATCCCTTCATACTTTCCAAAATACTCTGATGCCTTAACAGGGTCCCCAGTCTCAAGGTATCTCATCCCCTGATTGAGATACTCGGATGCCCTGGCATATGTGCCGGCCTCAAGTGCAGAAACAAAGTTATTTGTGCTTACCCCAAGCCTGCTTGCCTGGGTTCTAATTGCTAATGCCCTCTGAAATCCCTGAAGGCTGCTTATGTGGGAGATACTTTGAGAGAGCTGCTTAGCTGTGGTACCAACAGTGTGAGCGGCCTCTTCTATACCATACAGCTCCCCACTCCTGCTCTCCCCTGCAATCTCTCCTGTTCTCATTCCAAGACCCTTTCCCAGGCCTGAGCTGTATGCATAGTTTCCTATCTTTCCCCTCCAGTCAGTACCGATTCCATACATCCTCTGGAAGGCCCCCTGTACAACCATAGGGCTTACCCTGGATGATGCACCAATCACGTCCTGCCAGGTAATGCCTATACTCTCAGCACTCTGCCTCGTGGTTAGCTCAGAGCCTGTGCGGGTCAGGCTGCCTATCCCTGGCTGGGTGGGGGAGGTAGATACACCAGCACTGTGGGATAAGGCCTGAACATGGGCACCAAGGGTTCTAAAGCCTGCCACCGCAGCATAGACACTGCCTGTAGCAATAAAGAATGACAGTATGGGGACAGCCCAGAGTAGATTTCCCGCCACCCCTACAAGGTCAATGAAGCCATTTGCCAAGGGATTTATGTTCCCAAGGCAGAAGGACCCATTGTAGGCAGAGAGGACCCCCTTTCCCCTTGTAACAACAATGAGATTAATTATACTGAATATAGGTGACCACCATATTAACCAAAAAAACAGGTAAAAGTATGACTTTAACAGCGTATTTCTGAAGAATGGTACAAATGCTATGGCAAGGATAATGGGGAATATGCCATAGATGATACCCTCAAGTATTCTCCTTAGTGCAGGCACATATGTCTTGGCCATCTCTGCGCCTGTAGAAAGTGAGTACCTTGCCTGCAGGTTGGCTATGGCCTGTGCAACCTGAAGTGAGGTAGGGTCAGTGGCGTACTGGGCCATAACAGGTGCCCTTGCCTCATTTATTACATTCATCATTACTGCCTGCTGGAGTATATTCTGGCCACTGGCCGCCAGAGATAGGAAGTAGTCCCCAGCCGCACCCAGTCTATTTAAGACATCTGCCTGCACCCACTGGCTGGCAGCACCCCCTATGCCTGCCACCCTGTTGGCAAAATAGGGGGCAATTTCACTGCTTATATGGTTTATGATCTCCTGTTTGATTAGGGGATAGTCATCCTTACAACTTGGGTGGGTCGCCTGGCCTGTGTTTGGGTCATAGTGGGTGGTGGTAAAGTTGGCATAGGTGGTCCTTAGCACATCACTTCCCAGGATATCGTTTTCCCACACAAGTTGTGCCTCATTGATCCGCCCAGTGAGTATGGCGGGGACCACGCAGTCCGCTATATAGGAGGTCCAGTTAGTCTGGATATAGGGATTTGTCACGCCCTGGTGCAGTGTTCCCTCAAGGGCCAGAAGACCAAAGTTATATCCTGACTGGGTAAACTTAAGGTCATTTGGAATGGTGTAAACGGTATCAAATGCCGTAGCTACGGATTTTTCAATGGAGGTGGTAAGGGAGGTCATAAACGCCAGACCCCAGGGGACATTGTTTACCTCAGTCTGTGTATTAAAGAGCTCATCCCGGATGATTACATTGGTCTTTGGGACAAAGCAGATATAATAAATCAGCAGGACCATAAAGAACGTCTTGAATGCCTCAAAGAGCATATCGCCCCTTCCATGGGCCTGAACAATCAATCCTTTCATCAGCCCCGCAAAGAGGGCAAGCATGGCCATGATGCTTAGCAGTTGCCCAAAATTTCCACTTGAACAATAGGTGGCCACTGCCTGTATAATCTCATGGATAAAATCCCCATTGCCAAAGGTAAATACCTCTTCAGCGCCCGCCTGTGCGGGGAGAAAAATATAAAACAAGAGAAATAAGGGAAATAATCTTGCTATCCTGCGCAGCATAATTTACCCTTTACTATTTTGTCAGAAGCCCCTGTAGCTGGTAGCTTCGGGCCAGCTGGGTCCTCTGCAGTGCATCCATTACCTTGGCCTGCTCCTGCTGGTATTTATCCAGGAAGCTAGTGTATTTATCGCTAAACTCCTGCATGGCATCCCGCCAGTAGTGGTACATACTTCTTCTTAGTTCTTTGATCCTTTTTAGCATCTCCTCTATCTTCTCCTCTGAGATCTTCTTTCCCACCAGGTCTTCCTTGTTGGCAAAGTTTTTGTACTGGGTAAGGGCCTTGTGCAGGCCAATTCCCAGTCTGGTAATGGCAGTGTAGATTACATCTGTAGCCACAAGATTACCCATCTCCTCTATGGTTGCCTGTGCTACCGTAGGCTCATTTGACATGTATGCAAGTTTTAAGAAGGAATAAACGGGAATAGAGGCGGCATTTATCAGGTTTATCTGCTCCTGGGTCAGCTGACCATCAGAGGCAATAGTATCATAGATCCTTCTCAGTCTATCTTCCACCTCCTGTACCAGAGGGGTGTCCATGTTTACCTCTTCACACTGGCTGCCTGAACCACTATGTCTTCTCTTATAGTGACCATCTAAAAAATCTGAGATGATGGTATCTGCATCAAAGGTCGTGTAACAGGGAGGCACGTCAATTGGTTCAAACAGGGTATTATCTGTCCCACCTATTGGCTCTCCGGCCACCACATCACCTATTACTGCCCTCATAAAGTCAAGATATATTCCCACGGTCCCAAGCCCTGTGGCACTGGCCGCATTCTGAAGCAGGCTTGGATTATAGGGCTGAAGGGCATTTAGATCCACACCATTAACCATGGCCTGGTATTGCTGCACATAGTAATCTATGCTGCTATTGGCATCCTCAATTGCCTTATTAAGTGCACTAAAGAATCCATCTTCCTGCCCTTCCTTTTGCTTCTGGGCAGATACCTTGGCAATTATTTTTCTTCTTATTTTTTCAGGGGTGAGCGCTGCAACCAGTGCCTCTGCTGATTTACAGCTGCTAAAGTTTAGTTTATTGACCAGTTGTGAGAAGTGTTCAGCCGCATTCATGGCACTCCTGCACTGTTCGCACAACGTCTGAATGGCTATATCGAAGGCAAGAAATGGTGCAGCCTGTAGAATATTCTGGAGTTTTCTTATAATATAATCAAAGTTAAGGTAGCTAAAACCACCCATGACAATGTCTATTCCATTACATCCCACATGGAACTGGGGCGGGGTGTAGCTAAAGGGCTGGATGACATCATTGGGGATACGGGTTGACAGTGAACCGCCAATGAAGTACCCCCTCTGCTGCCCCTCATAGGCATGTGGGGTAAGGTTGGAGAGCTGATCAAGGGTATAGATCATATAGTTGCTCATCTCATCACCATAACCAGTGGGAGTGATAGCGATAATGACGGAAAGTATTACCAGTATGGAACATACTCTCTTTGACATACTCTCCTCCTTAATTGTATTGCCATATAAGTAATACCAGGCCTCTAAAATTTTTCTGGGTTAAAATCTGTCCTTAGCATCTGGGTGTTTTTCTCCATCTGCTTGAGGTAATAGAAGATGCGGCTCTTTAGGGTCTCATAATCAACAAGGCCATTTCCCACGGGGAAGATGGCTGGTCTGTTATCATTTCGCCTGTAAATAACGAAGAGGGATGGGGTATACGTTGCCCTGAATATGGTAAATAGCTCAGGGTTTACCATGCAGTTTGGGTATTTCGGGGTACAGAAGTCCCTGGCTACACTTACTACATTCCAGCCATAGTCAGCGCTAAACCATTGAACAATCTTTGCCTCCTCCTCACAATAGGGACAGCTGCCCGACACAAAGAAATAGAGACCTGCCCTGTTACTTACCCTTTTAAACAGGGCATCCCTTTCCCTTCTCCTTATCTCGTTTACCAGGGGATATGACCAGCTGGTAGTACCTGTATCCTTCTGTATGTCATAGATTGGGTGGGAGAGGACAAAGTCCTGTGTGGCATGTGCAAAGAGAAGTGCCTTTCTGCGCATAAAATCAGTCATGTGCATGTAACCATGGATGTGCTCCTCTGTGGGTTCCATGATGGCTAGCTCCCTTACCTTTGTATAGAGGTCCCTGAATTGAGAGGCATCCAGGGTTGAGAGATACTTATCTTTTATGACCTTATCCCAGGGGACCTCAAGCTCCTTTTGTTTTTTGGCCTGCTGTAAGATAAGGATCTTCTCATCCATCCACCTGCACTTCTCACGATAAAACCATCCCCAGTCTGAGCCTGCATAAAAATCCTCATCTCCATGATATGGGCAGATAAAAACCCTTTCTTTATCCTTCTTAACCACAAGCCATTTTTTAGTATCCAAGGTGATTATATCATCTGGCTCAATAGATGGTTTTTTCTCCTCTAGATGTGGCTGTGTCCTATCTTTATCAATAATGGGCAGGGAGAAACAGATTGTTATATCTAATGTACAGAGCAAGATAGACAGTACCAGGTATAGAAGCCTACTGTATGTACTCTTTGGCATGGTCTAGCTCCTCTTTTTCTGTGTAGTGTGGCTTGTTTATGGCTGTCTCATGGCCAAGGGCAAGTATTGAGACAATATCCTTGGCTGCCCTGATGGCCAGGGGATCTCTGCTGTTTTTTACAAATTTCTTCACTGCCTCATCAAAGGCATCGGTGGGTCTTCCGGTAGATATAAGGTATTGCCTGGCCTGGTCTATGGCCTTGTGGAAGTCAGAAATGGCGTTACGGATGTTTATCTGGTCCCTCCACCACTTCCACAGGGATTGCAGGGCAACGACGCTCAGAAATCCCACCGCACACATAAACAGAAAATGGTTTATCCCCTGAGTGGCTGTCTGTTCCATGGTCTCTCCTCATAACATAATATGTTTCTTTAATATGGAGGGAAAAATGTCACATACTGAAACGGGACTTGCAGACAGTTTTGTGGCACAAAATAAGTAGCCGGCTGTTCCGTTTTACTACATTAACTCTAGCCTATCTATAATGGCTATGTCTCTTATAAAGTTGAAGCCGGATGACATACGTGCTAGTATAGCCGTTTAGTAGAAGTGAATCATGGCTGAAATAATAAAAATAAACAGTGGTCGTCCAGGGGGTATATAAACCGAATTGGGCGACATTACTGGAGTAGATGGTATGATAGACGGGCAGAAGAAGATAGTTAATGCCATAAAATTGTGTTTAGAAAACATGAACAAGAAATTTGTAGATTTATCGAGGCTAAAGTTTGATGAGCTCAATAATAGGTTAAAAGAAAGATTTAAAAAACAAAAGATTCAAGAACGACCCTTTGCGTATGAATTCTACCATCAATTTAGAAAATTGTGGGAAAGTGGATTCATCCTTGAAGTTATTTCTCAAGATGCGGTCATTCAAGCTGAAGTAAATAAAACCTATCAGAGAATACCTGATCTAGAAAAGATACCTGATTTTTTGTTACATAAGCCCAATACTAATAAAAATTTTGCAGTTATAGAATTTAAATTGACTTCTAATATTGATGAAATAGAAAAGGATTTCAAAAAACTCATAGCATTTAAGTATGAGCTTAACTACGAATATCTTATTGAGATTATAATAGGAGATGAAAATTCATTAAAAAATGCCAAAGAACGTATATATTCTTCTCTGAACGATCCTAATGGCGAAAAAATTATCTTAATAGAATTCAACACGAACTCATGGAGAGCAAATGACTATGAAATCAAATACAAGAGTACATCGCCCGATAGCAAGTAGCGGTTCGCTACTGCTCACCCAAACGCTCGACTATGCCTCCCACATCGCATACCCGTCAAATCTTGTGCGCAATCAAAAGCGATAAAAAATGAACAGAATAGACCCAAAGGAATTTCAAGAGTCTATAACCAAAGAGCCGGACACAATTAAAGACAGGATAAGGAATCTAATAGGAGATTCTTAATTAAGAAATGTGATAAAAAGATTTTTTCAAGGGTTTGACAAAAAGGGAAGGGCAATCCATTATTGAAAGGCTACTGAAGGACAGAGAATTTATGGAAGATTTAATTGATAAACTATCCTTGAATGACGTTGTGATGAGCCTTCACGTCCTTTAGAGGATTACTTTGCTCATTGGAAGAGGTTTACCGGTAAGGTGAGCAGTTGAAGAAAAATTGCCAAGCAAAATAGTCGCCTAACACAGGCTTTATGGCCTACCCAGTTGGTCCAAATGCCTTGCACTTGGCAAAGCCCCAAATATTATACGCGATATCACTCGGTAGGTGATGTAAAATGTATCTATATATAGTAACAGCATTTGCTATATTGCTTTCTTTCCTTGCAAACCCTAAGAAAACCATCATGGCAATTAAGATAGCTGTCAAGAAATTTGTAAATATTTTATCTGCTTTTTTGATTATGCTCATTCTCGTTTCGGTTGTTCTTTTTCTTATTCCAGATAAAGTTATCTCAAATTATCTCGGCAATAGTAACAAACTCATTGGTGTGATTTTCGCTTCCTTTTTTGGCTCCATTACACTAATGCCCGGTTTTATTGCTTTTCCATTGTGTGGAATTCTATTGAAAAAGGGAGTTCCATATATGGTTTTGTCTGCTTTTACAACTACTCTAATGATGGTAGGAGTCCTTACCTACCCAATAGAAAAGGAGTATTTTGGAATGAGAGTAACTGTAATAAGAAATACAATCAGTTTCTTTATAGCCATTATTGTGGCCTTAATGACCGGCATTTTCTTTGGTGAGGTGTTTTGATGAAGCGAAATAATATTGTGAAGATAGTGAGTATATCTGCTTACATTGTTTTCATACTCCTTTCC
>Ga0190286_1000774_pt1 | contig 12531 bp, 6 predicted proteins | sample 48691834_MG_FD_183241 | JGI IMG/M metagenome (GOLD analysis project Ga0190286, IMG submission 183241) | Hydrothermal vent microbial mat bacterial communities from Southern Trench, Guaymas Basin, Mexico - 4869-18-3-4_MG | ecosystem: Environmental > Aquatic > Marine > Hydrothermal vents > Microbial... | reverse complement strand
GATAAATATTACATCTTCAGACGTTGTCGTTAACGGGTTTGAAGTGACTGGCGGTGTATATGGAATTTACGTAGGATATACCAATGTCAGCAATATTCGAATTTTATACAATGATCTCAATAATAATACGAAGTATGGCTGCCAACTTATAGGCGTAGGTAGTGATGTAAACAATGTGATTGTGAGTAAGAACTACTTCCATCACAATGGCCGTAATGGACTAAAGCTGGTTGATGTAACTGATTGTTTAGTTGATTCCAATGAATTCGCCTACAATGGATTCGGTTTGAAGGCAACAAAACCAGAATATAAGTTTGGAATATTACTTGAAGACGAGCGGTATAACTCTCCGAAATACAGTCCAGCAATCAGAAACGTATTCGCAAATAACTTCTTCCACGATAATAATTTAGGTGCAATAAACATGGAAGTTATGGGAGTCGCATCAAGCTCCTACTGGACAAGCACAATTTTCCTAGAAGATACGGTTGTTTACAAAAATAATTTTGAAGGGGACTCATCTGTGTGGGGCATTAACGTAAGTAATGACTATAATGATGATGGTACACAAGACGGATTTGGTCCGATAGCTGACGTTGATGCTCGCTTCAATTGGTGGAGCAATGAAAGTGGACCGAGCGGCGTAGGTCCAGGCGCAGGGGTTGCAATAAGCAACAATGTTACTTATAGTCCTTGGCTTGGCTATTCATATGGAACTGTTCCAATGAGTTATCATGTTGACCCAACAGGAAAGATTCAAGATGCAATAGACGAGGCTAGTTCCGGAGATACAATCCTTGTTCATGAAGGAACGTATAATGAAGGACTCACAGTTGACAAGGAAGGGTTAACTATACTTGGACTTTCTGACGTCATCCTCGATGGAACCGGAATAGACGTTCAATATGGCATCCACATAACTGCTGACAACGTCGTAATCAAAAACTTCCATATTGCAAACTTCACTTACGGCTGGGGATGGGGAGTACAACTAACAGGTGCAGACCACTGTCTACTAGAGAATCTGCTAGTCGAAAAATGTAACAGTGGCATTAACCTCTATAGAGGATCAGACCATAACATCATACAGAATTGTGAAATTAACGGTATTGGAGGTCATGGAATATCCATTTATGGCAGCGACCTAGGCTGCACTCACAACATAATCAGAAATAATAGAATGATTGGTTGCGCATGGTATATGCCATACGGAAAATATCACCTAGCAGTTATGCCAATATTCTCAAATGCGAGCTATAACATTATTGAAGGAAACATTCTGACTGGTACAGGCGTAGGCTACGGAATGTGCCTCTGGGGATACACATATAGACCACGATCCGACATGCCTGAAGCCGGAAACTTAATTAGAGCTAACAACATTTCAAGCTTCGACACAGCAGTTTACATTAGAGGGCGTAACCCCGATACCGGGATACTCAACTTGGTTACAAACACTTCCATCCTGGAAAATAACATTAAGAATAACAGAATAGGAGTTTATGTTGAAGGTTTTGACAGCAATATTATCGGTTTACTTCACCACAATAATATAGAAGGAAACGCCGAATATGGCGCATTATTCAATGCAACTTATGGAACGGCAATTTTAGATGCCCGTTTCAACTGGTGGGGCAATGCAACAGGTCCTTATCACCCAACGCTTAACCCGAAAGGCACAGGCGACGCTGTAAGCGATTATGTTACTTTCGATCATTGGCTTCTAGAGGAGTATCCTCCACCACTACCGAGTCCGGTTATTTATGTTGACCCAGCAGAAGTGGAATATTGGACGGTTGCCTACGGAGAAACCTTCGAAGTAAACGTTAAAATCGAAGAAGTTACAAACCTGGCAGGCTACGAGTTTAAACTTTACTGGGACACAAACCTGCTAGACTTAGTTAACGTTGAATTCACGCCTCTATGGCCTGAAGGAAACTACATAATAGCCAAAAACTATACCGACGAATCGACTGGGCTGTATTGGCTTAGCATCGGCTCCTACAACATTGAGCCTTTCAACGGCAGCGCAACGTTAGCAACGCTTACATTCAAAGTTACATATGACCCTATATATCCAGAAAACGCCACATGCACACTTGATTTGGCAGATACCAAGCTTAGTGCACCAGCAGGAGAACCAATCTATTATATTGCCCATGATGGGAAATACTCCGTATACTCAACAAGACCGAAAATCGAAGTTAAACCATCAACCTACACCGCCCACGCCTACGGAGAAGTCTTCACTGTAGACGTCTACGTTTCAGACATAGTGGATCTTTACAACTACACATTCAAACTAAGCTACGACACAACCTTACTAGATGCAGTAAACCTTGAAATAGGTTCATTCCTCAACCCGCCACTCTATGTTAACAAATTCATAATAGACGATGCAAACGGCGAAGTATGGCTTTGGGTATGGTCAACAAGCGGAACACCCGTAAGTGGAAGTGGAGTACTAGCCACAATAACCTTCAAAGTCACAAATGCCACCACATGGACAAAGTATCATCCAAACATACTTAATTGTACACTTGACCTACATGACACCCTGCTCGTAACAGACAAAGGCATAGAGGTCCCCCACGAAGTTATAGACGGCTTGTACCGCTATGAGCCGAAACCAGGGGACCTTGACTGTGATGGACAAGTTGGCCTAACCGACCTAAGAATAGTAGCCTACTACTATGCCCCAGAATATAATCCAATAGCAGATCTAAACGAAGACGGAGTAGTAGACATCTACGACCTAGTAACAGTTGCTTACTACTACGGAGGAGACTGCTGAGATGAAAATAAACTCTTTTCTCTTCCCCCCTTTTTTAGTCAGAAAGTTTAAATACTCGGAGATGAAATCATGAAAAAACTTATTCTATTAATCTTAATCTTGTTATCAATTTTAATCCCTATAAAAATTGTAGACGCTAACCAGACGATAATATATGTAGAACCACAAACGAGCACAGTAGAAATTTTTCACACATCCCAAATTAACATATCAGTTTCTAAAGTGAACGACTTAGCAGCATGGGAATTCAAATTATACTACCTTAACCACTACCTAAACGCAACACAAATCCAGGAAGGTCCATTTCTAAAAACAGCAGGCCAAACCTACTTTTTCGTTAAAAACTTCACTGATAATTACAATTCAACTCATGGAATAATCTGGGCTTCCTGCACCCTTATAGGACAAGGCCCAGGAGCCGCAGGAAATGGAACTTTAGCCACAATAACCTTCAAGGCAAAACAAGTCGGAACAACAACCCTACAGCTGGCAGAAACAGACATGCTAGACTCGCAAATGCCTCCAAATCACATAACCCACACAACAGAAGACGGAACGATAAACATTCTAGGCCATGACATCGCAATAACCAATATAACTCCACTCAAAACCATAGTAGGCCAAAGCTACACTATGCACATAAACGTCACAGTAGAAAATCAAGGCGACCTAACAGAAACCTTCAACGTAACTCTCTACGCAAACACAACAGCCATCAACCAAACAGAGATAACATTAACAACCGGTGCCTCAACAACCATAACACTAACATGGAACACTACAGGCTTCGCAAAGGGCAACTACACAATAAGCGCTTACGCCTGGCTTGTCCAAGGCGAAACAGACACAGCGGACAACAACTTCACAAACGGCTGGATCCTCGTGACCCTACCCGGTGATGTTGTGGCTCCGTACTTTGAAGTAGACATATGCGACGTTGTCAAGATATGCGTGGCCTACGACTCTAAAAAAGGCGATCCTGTGTACGTTCCAGAATGTGACATAGACTGCGACGGAAAAATAGACATATCCGACGTAGTCATAGCATGCGTAAACTATGGAAAAACAGATCCATAATCTCCCCTTTTCAGCCTAATCCGATAGTTGTTAATGGTGAGTTCGTAATCTCAAGTATGGGTTTTAATGAAAAGGTTATTGCTGGAGCACGAAATACTTTGGCTCACGCCTACCGTAGACTTGAGGTGAGTGACCTGTCAAGTGTAAGACGTGAGAATATTGTGCGAAACTTTTTGTCAAGTATACTTATCTTTATCAATCTTAAACCAATTCTGGAATTAGACCTGAATGGTCTTTGCATCAATCCCAAAACATTAAGCATGGCTTTAGCAGCATTGGCTTTCTGTACTGCGCTCATATCTCACATTACTAAGTTATCATATACGTTGTGTCGAAGATTTTCAAGTTTTCACCAAGCTATCCTAGCAGCCTTTCTCTCTTTTCTTTCGTCCATTCTTCGTTGGGGGTTCGAATGCTTTTGAAACCCCTTTCTCATTCTTCTTTGCTGATGGTGTGGGGGCCTGCGACGTCGCTGAGTTTCATTCCCTTTTTCCCTTCGGTTTTATTTCATACGTATATGCGTATATTAATCCTTCTGATTTAGCTATCATGGTTGAGGCAGAGTTTGTTGGAGCTTGTGGTTTTAATCAGGATATTAAACACAGAACATTAAATCCTACTCGTGTATGCAATGGACGTTATCCAAAAAGGAAAGCGGCTTAGCTGTATGCTTCCCAAGGTCTATCGGAACTGGTAGATTTAACAAGTGGAGATAAATAAATTTATTATTACTTCGCATATATGTGTGAATTCATAAAGTTTATCTATTTATCTATTAATTGTTAAAGTAAATAATAATATTAAAAGGTAGCTGATTACTTTCAATGGTGGAATGATGTGAAAGTTTGGAGAAGAGAGTTATTTGGGTTCGGCTCCCTACTTATTTTCGCCGGAATCATTATTTCTTCTTACTCGAATATGGTTGTTGAGATGAAAAATATCGAAACTCCAACTGTTAAAGAGGTATACCATCAATGGAATATCACCGGCTACTTTAATGAAGGTGAAAAGTTGTTATTGGAGCTTCCCACAAATCCTGAGCCGCCATACGAATATGGTGGCTTTAACATTTCAATTGTTAATCAATTTGGAAATGGAACTGTCTTTTATTTCGAATTTGTTGAGGGAGGGAAAATAAAAGTTTCTGTTCTTGAAAATAATGGCGCCTTGATAATCAATGAGGAAGAATCTTTATTTTCAGTAAGCGGAGTTGTTTCCTCTTCAAGTAATTATACTGCATATGTAGATAAGCTTGCTATGGCTTGGTATAAAGGCCCCCCGCGTTTTCTGTCTCTTAAAAAGGTGATTGAGGAAATTAATTTGGAGTATCCTCACAGGGGTCTTTTACCTTTTGGAGTTTTACTGTTATTTTTGGGATTTATCCTCTTCGGGTTAAGCTTTAGAAAATCTAGAAGTGGCAGGTCGATTCATGCTAGAAAAATGGGAGATTCAAGCGAATTTACTGACGTTCCCTTAGTCTCGGATTTAGGATTTCGTCGAGGCTGAAACCTATCATTATGAATGCCATTGCCATCAGCGTTATAGCTATGCCAGGCGGGATTACCCAGTACCATTGGGTGAAGGCAGCTGTTGCTCCTGACGCCGTTCTCTGATAGTTATAGAACATTGTACCCCATGATGGAACGTTGATGTCTCCAAGACCAAGCCATGCCAGCGAAGCTTCAGCGATTATTGCCCCGGGTACTGAGGTTGCAAGAGTAATATATACTAATGGAAAAACGTTTGGGAGGACGTGTCTCCATATTATATAGCTGGTAGTTCCTCCTGCGGCCTTTGCTGCTTCTATGAATGGTCTTTCCCGTATGCTTAGCACCATTGATCTTATGCTTCGGCTGAAACCCATCCAGCCTAGGAAGATTAGGACCCCTATTACGTTCCATATTGAGCGTCCCAGCACCATGACGAGGGCTATCATTAATGGAAGCGTAGGTAATACAAGAAGAAGATCGGCTATTCTCATTATTGCTTCGTCAATTAGGCCTCCTACGAAACCAGACACAAGCCCTGCAGCTAGCCCTATTAGTACAGAGAAGACGGCGGCGAGGAAGCCTACCATAAACGAGATTCTGGTCCCGTGGATGAGCATTGCAAAAAGGTCTCTTGGTGTGCTGCGGTCCGCATCTGTTCCTAACAATCCGTAGGCTTCGCCGTAAAGTATCATCTGAAGATTATCAAGGTAAATTCTTTCCTCTTTTTCTTCGTCTGCATTTTCATCTTTGATTGTTACTACAATTTTGAATTTGTATTCAGTTTGCTTTGTGAAGATTGTTCTTTGCGGTTCAAGAGATCCTACGTTACTTTGTACATCGTACGAAGTTGAAGATGCTATGCTGTCATCCCATTCATCTGCATGGAAGTGTTCACAGGAGAACAACTTGAAAGGTTCATCTTCCCTCTCGATAAAAAATGTTAAGCTAACGTCTTCTCCATCGCCGCTTTCACTTGTCTCATATACGCTATAATGAATCCAAAAGGACTTTGGAGGGTTGCCGAAGGGATAGCTAAATGATTTAATTAGTGTAACTTCTGCTAGTCCTTGAGTAGTAGCGTTCGCTGGGCGACAATATGATATTTTTATTGAGCCATTTTCCCCCATCGTCTGGTCATATTCCACTTTCAAGTAGTCGGAGTTTGTGGAAATGTTCCATTGTTCGAAGTCTTCCCTTGAATTAAATTCGTGTCCCGGTACTACTTCCATGTTTTCTGAAAGGTTTTCCATTCCTAAAATTGTTTTATACCATATTGGAACGCATGTTATTTCTGCAATTTTAGGTTGGCCGCCAGGATACTTGCCGGGCCATGTGGGTCTCATTGGGTCAATGGGCGCAATCACAGGAGCAAACAATGCTATGAAGCCGAAGAATATTATTAGGGCGATACCCACTACTCCCTTTTTACTCTTTTTAAATTGGTTCCAGAAACCCAGAAATCTCTTTTTATAAAGTTGAATGTTAACCATGACTAGCACTATCCATATCTTATTCTTGGGTCAATTATTCCGTAAAGCAAATCTGCAATAAAGTTAGCCGTTACAACTAGGATAGCTATTACGAAAAATACGGCTTGAATCATGGGTATATCACTGAAACTTATAGCTGTAAAAATCAGTGATCCCATCCCTCCATAGGAGAAGACTGTTTCGGTGATTACTGCGCCTGTGATTAGAAATCCCATGGTCATTGCAATGTTTGTGATGAGGGGTAGTGAAGCGTTTTTGAGGACATGCTTGTATAGAATGGTTCTCGTTTTTAGTCCTTTCGCTCTGGCTGTAACAACGTAGTCCTCGGTGATCGTCTCTAAAACGCTAGCCCTTGTCAGCAGTATCCATCCTCCTACAAGAAATATGAATAATGTGAATGCAGGGAGCACTGTGCACCAGAGTCTTCCCCAAATTAGGGTTATGATATTCTCAGGTGGATTTACTGCCCATACTCCAGGGATGTATCCTCCAGAGGGGAACCATTTAAGATGTAAGGCGAAGATGTTCACTATTATCCAGCCTAGCCAGAAGACTGGAACTGAGTATGTTAATAGGGAGCCCGTTACTATCCCTGAGTCTAAAATTGTTCCTCTTTTATAGGCTGTTATGACTCCGAGTAGGATTCCGATGATTATGCTTGCTATCTCGGATATTCCCATTAATATGAGGGTATTTGGTAATGCTCTCATTATGGCTGCTTTCACATCGCCGAATTCATGGCTGTAGCCAAAGTTAAATGTAACCATGTTTTTTAAGTAGACCAAGTATCGCTCATGAATCGGCCTATCCAGCCCGAAAGCATGCCTTAGCTGTTCAATTCGTTCAGAGCCCATTCCTCCAGAAGCTAGTTTGGCGACGTACTTGCTGATGGTTGTTCCTGGAAGCATGTTGAATATCAGAAAGTTTACTGTTGCTATTGCCCATATCAGAATAATTGTTACTAGTATTCTTTTAATTACGTATTCCTGCAGTCCCATGGAAGCGTTCTCCGTTGTAAGAGTTTTATGGAATGAGATATTTAAGATTTGGCTTACGTTGAATGTATAAGTAATACATAAAAAAGGGGGGTTAAAGGTTTATTTTATGTTTCTAAGGTGTTTCACCGAAGCTCACGTCGTAACTTGCGGGTCCGACTATGGTTACTACGTCTGATATGTCAATCTTGCATTCTGGCTCCGCTACGTCGCCCTCTGGACGCCAACTAATGTCCGGTACTAAGTTGCCGCTGGCATCGTAGGCTGGCAGACACCTAACTGCGTCGCCGATTGTACCCATAAAGTATCCTTTTCTTGGGCCTGAATGCAGACTAGTCGGTCTTGTAGTGTCTATGTCTCCCCACTCCCACCACCAGTCAATTTCGCCCTTTATTGAGGTTTCTAGCCAGTGGTTACGGTTTGCTTTTAGTCCGACGTATCCTCCGGGTCCAGGTTCGTGGCTTACCATGTACCATTGTCCCAAGCCAACCATTACTTGCTCCCAAGGAAGTTCGCCTGGGAAGTAGCCGTCGGGTTTCTTGTCTATTGTCCAGTAGGTTATTGTGAAGTTTTGTCCTGGGCTGACGGTTGTTAAGAATTCAATGTATGTATGGTCGTCATATACGTTTACCACACGGAAGTCAACATTCTCTTCAACTGTTTCGCCGTCTAGCGTTGCCCCAATAACCTCTAGAATCTGTGCTGCACCATAATCCGCCAAGTGGATCGTCTTGTTTGCTGGTATTGGATCTGGAAGTAGCAGTGATGTCGTGTTCATTTTTGCGAATCCTAAGTCTTTCCATAGCTCTGAGGGTATTACGTAGGTCATTGGCACGTACTGGAACCAGTAGCTCTTAGCGTCAAAGTAGACTTCGGCTGCGTAATCATCAACTATTTTTATCCATTGGATGTCTACTAGGTCGTCATGAGCCCATGATTTAGACCAGGCCAGTTGCAGCCATATTGAGAACGCCAGATCCTTCATTGTGAATGGTCCATAGACTTCGCCTGTTACCGGCTTGACCCAATTAATGTCCTTCCTTGACCAAATTGACATGCATGTCTTCTCTTCTCCATCCTTCGGATCTGTCCAAGAGCTAACAGCCCAGTCCTGGGCAGTCCAAGCTTGATCTCTTGCCGGGGCATATGGTGCTGTACCGCCCCAGAATCCGTCGTATATGCGGTCCATCACCTGTCTGTCGTAGTACCAGCTGGACATAAGGATGTTGAGCTGGTATGGCGGAGTTATTAATCCTACGGTTAGCGTTTTTCCGTCAGTTGTCCAGACATGGTTGAATGTATAGGAGTTTTCCAGTCCAGCCAATTTGCTGTTACAAACTCCTAATAGGTTCCGGTAGGCCCAGAATGATTTGCTGCTCCAAACCCAGACGCATACGCAATGTTCAACCAGTAGTCCTTCAGCCATCTTTGCAGCCTCTTTTGCATCAGCTATTGATTCGGCATACCATATCTTCGATGACCATTCATCAATATCTGGATAGTTGGGGTTTCCTTCCTTATCCACTCCTGTAACGTAGTTTGGAGCCCATGGATACCAGAACTTGCTGTTGTACAGGCCGTAAATGTATGTTGGATATCTTCCTAGGCTCCATCCGCCAGTGTAAAAGTGGTAGTCGAATGCCCCCATAACCTTTCCATAAAGGTCAGCCATTGTTCCAGCATGGAGGTCTACTGGTATTCCTAACTTCTGAAGGTGCTCCACAAGATCCAAACCCATGTAATACCTTCTCAAGTCGTCTGTTCTTACACATGCTACTATCGGGTCAAGATCCTCGCCAGCCTTGCCATCCCAATCAGTCGGGTAAGTCCTTATTTTGGGTGAAGACCAACCAACATCCGGATCATAGTATGGGTTGTCTGTTGCACCAGGAGCGAATCCAGCGGCATCGAGAAGATCTTTAGCCGCCCATGGATCATATGTATATGGATAGTTAACGCCGGAAACGGTTTCATTAACCCAGTCGGGATCTGTTGGAGCGGCTACGGGAACATCTATCCTTGCAGCGAATCCCTTACAGAATTCCTCAATAATCTTATCCTTGTTTACCAGATGCGCTACCGCCTTCCTAACACTTTCATCATGGAATATATTGCGTACACCTGGATATGTGGGTATTGTATAATTGTTGTTTATGTCTATCTCGTACATTCCATAGTCAAGTAAGGGTGCCAGTTGAATACTTGGATCCTCGATTGCGTCGTAGTATTGTTCAGCTGTAATGTCGTACATGACCATGTGGATTTCTCCGGCCTTTAGGGCTCTGTATGCTCCTTCAACATCGGAGTAGAATCTTATGATCATTTCATCTTCTCTTGGGCCGTACTGGGGTTGTGCGCTTACAGGTACAATAGGCGGCAAAATCGTTAATGCAAATATGGTTGCTGATAGCAGTGCTATTGAAATCACAAGTTTTCTTTTCATATTTCCTTTCCCTTCTCCTCAGCAAATATTTCTTATGAAACTGGACTTTTAAAGTTTTCTGAAACATTTTTCTATGTTTAGTTTACTTTGCTTTAGTTGGAAAGTTTGATGGCAAGTTATTTTTATTTAAGTGCTAAGGAAAAGATGGCAGACTTCAGTATTAAAGAGTGCGTTTTTACTGTATTTCCTGCTTGGCGTAAAACAGTTTTTATGTGCTTTTTGAGATAGAAGTATTTTCCAGAAAGCTTTAAAAGTTCTTTTTGGCAAATAATACTTGCTAAGGAGAAAGGAGAGAAAAGAATGTATACTTTAAGAAAATTTGGCACATCTGTAATGGCTGTTGTGTTGATTCTAGGATTCCTAGCAATACTCCCGCCAATAACCGTTGCGGCTTCTGAACCAGACCTGAGAGTCCTACCCGAAACGACCGTTCTGGGCAGTCCAGCACTCGAGCCAGTTGTAGGTGAGGAGTTCACAGTAGCGGTTGTTATTGAAGACATAACGGGACTTTACGGGCTTGACGTGAGGATTGCATGGGACACACGCTACCTAGCATACGTAACCCACACGGTCACAATGCCCATTGAAGACTTTCCGGATCCCATACCACCATCACCATACCCAGGAACCCTCTATGAAACTGGCACCGACGGTAAAATATATCCGATTCTGATAGTCAAGGATGAGGTGAGTCCTGAAGGCACCTACTCATTATCGGTTTCCCAGAAGGGTCCAACTCCAACATTTAATGGTAGTGGAACTCTATTCATAATGACATTCAAAATAGCCGATCAGCCTTGGGACTATGAGATTGCACCAGCCAACCACATAAACCTGACAATAGCAATAACCTACAAGAAATTCGTGGACATTGAAGCAGCTGAGATTCCAGTTACACCCCACGACGGAACTGTTCAGCTCTACGCGAGGAAATTTGAGTATCCACCTCTTCCACTCCTAAAGGTTACACCCGAAACAATTGAAGGCAAAGGCCTTGGAAACGAATTCACAGTTGACGTCTGGCTGATGGGTGAAGGCGGCACAGACCTCGACCCATTCTGGGATCCAGGAGGATTCGACATATACCTAAACTTCAACACAACCCTGCTCGAAGCCACAGACATAACAATAGACCCTGACGGATGGTTTGCAAGCTTCTGGCCAAACCCAATAATGACCGTCATGACTGAGATAAACAACACGGTTGGAACCGCGAGAGCAGTGTTCTTCGGGTATGGAGAACCCCACACCCCAGCCTACGGAAAAGGCCGACTATTCACAGTAACATTCAAAGAAAAGTACGAGTCAGAAGAATATCCAACACCATCAGCACCCATCTGGCTCTACAACCCAAGATGGTACACAGCCAGCTACGACCTACACTCCCAGCAAGGCCTAATAGACCTAACAAACCCAGAAGCCACCAACTGGACAACATTCTGGCCATACGGCAACCCAATGACCCTAGACGTATGGATAGACCAAGACGCAGACGGAAAACTAAGCCTAAACGACAAACTCTACATGACAGACAAGACAGGAAAACAACTACCATACATAATGGACAAACTAACAGGAACACTAAACATAACCCAACTAGAACTAAACAGAACAGACATGATACTGGGCTATCCAACAAATAGCAGTTTTGCAAGGGATATAGGAGACTATCCTGGCAACTTAACATTGAACGGTGTTAACCTCGGCATATATTCCATATTTTGCGAATTTGCAAATGGAACCAGTAGATATCTAGACCCAAGTGAGTACACTGAATGGATTGGCGAATACGAATTCATGGTTAATGTAGACCTATCTTCAATGATTTACAACGAACACTATGTAGTTGGTGTAAACTTAACTTCAGATTCCTTCGGAGGCTTAGAAAACTACTATGAATATATAGAAAATGTACATGTGAAGTTTCCCAACGGAACTGAAAGGGACCTGGTACCAGGATTCTACGGTGAATATTTTGACTTAGGGCCAGCGGATTATTGGTGGTTCTTTGGATGCCTTGCATCATGGTGGTTTGAGGATCCCACCTTAGCCTGTAACTTCCCAAGAGGCACGGAAGTCTGGGTCAATTACAGTGGCATTGCATGGCTAACAGTGTTCTATAAGACTGTTGAGCCAGATCCAGAGCGTTACATAGAATTCCAAGGAACATATGAAGAGTTTCTGGCAAGCCTGGCAACCCCGATCAACACAACCTACAAGGAGATCTATCCGAAGAGCTGGC
>Ga0190286_1000772_pt1 | contig 12548 bp, 11 predicted proteins | sample 48691834_MG_FD_183241 | JGI IMG/M metagenome (GOLD analysis project Ga0190286, IMG submission 183241) | Hydrothermal vent microbial mat bacterial communities from Southern Trench, Guaymas Basin, Mexico - 4869-18-3-4_MG | ecosystem: Environmental > Aquatic > Marine > Hydrothermal vents >... | reverse complement strand
GCAGCCACTGCAATGCCTAATATCGCTTTATTAGTTTTACCTCTATCTTCTCCTTTATTCATTTTTACGTTTTCACCTCCGCATATAGTTTGGTTTCGATGCCTTTTATAGTTTGTGGTGTAAGATTAATCAGCAGCTCAGTAACAACACCTACTGTCCGATATGCAGGCAGAAGTAGCGAATGCGTGTTTACGTTGACGGACGGACTTGAAATCAATGCAAGGGGTAAAATATCCGCTTTGAATGCGCACTAATAGCAACCATATATTTTTTTTATTTAACAAGTGCTCAGCACTTTGAAATCAGCAATCAACGTCTCTTTCATCCCTGGATTGTAAGTGGCAACTGCTGGATGGTATAACGGTATTACCTTTTTGATACCCGCAACCGTGCTTAGTTTAAAGACTTTTCCGTGTATTTTACTTATTTTCGCCTTCTTTAGCCCGAAGTTATCGAAGATATAACCCAACGAGAAGTTCCCGAGTGTAGCAATAACCGTGGGTTTAATAATCGCCAGTTGTGCATCCAGATATGGCGTACATGATTTTAGCTCAGCCATTGTTGGATTCCTATTCTCCGGTGGCCGGCATTTAAGCACATTGGCTATGTAAACTTCGCTTCTTTCCCAGCCCACGGATTCCAATAACGCGTCGAGCACCTTACCCGCTTTACCTATAAATGGCTTGCCCTTTAAATCTTCATAGTAGCCCGGGGCTTCACCTATGAACATTACCCTCGCGGATAACGTGCCTTCTCCAACTACTGGATTGGTTCTCGTCTTCCACAAGTCACAACGTCTACAGCCCTTTATCTCTTCTTCCAGTTCCTTCATTGCTATCATCAGTTCTTTGCTAATGCTTTCGTTGATACATAGAAATGAAAAGGATACATTAATATGCTGCATATTATAATCATTAAAAAGCATGATTCACGTTTCACAGTTGGTTAAATATTATAATGGTCTGAAAGCACTGGATAATGTCTCTTTTCACGTCATGGAAGGCGAGATTTTCGGGCTGCTCGGTCCAAACGGAGCAGGAAAGACTACTCTCGTTGGTATACTTACCACAGAGGTTAAACCTACCAGCGGTACAGCACGAATAAAAGGAATAGACGTAGTAAACGATCCGTTAGCTGTTAAACATCTTATAGGAGTTGTACCTCAGCATCGAAGTCTGGATAGAAAGCTTAATGGACGCGAAAACATGCTGGTAATGGCAAGAGCGTATGGCGTAAAGAATCCAAAGAGCAGAGTAGAGGAACTTTTAGCTTTAGTTGGGCTTACGGATAGAGCAGATAACGGGATACGACAGTATTCTGGTGGTATGTTGCAAAAGCTTCTTGTTGCACGCGCGTTAATACATGATCCCGAAATTATTTTCCTTGATGAACCCAGCCTGGGTCTTGACCCACAAGCACGAATCGCGATCTGGGACGAGATACTGAGATTTAAGGACGAGGGGAAGACAATGATTCTTACCACGCACTATATGGAAGAAGCAGACCGTTTATGTGATAGAGTTGCTATAATGAACCAGGGGAAGATAGTAAAGGAAGGCACACCGGAAAAGCTAAAGAACGAGGGCATTATGCGTAGTGTAGTCACTCTTGAATTGAAACGAATTTCTGATGATGTGGTAGAGGAGATCGCGGAATTTGAAGAGGTTGAAGAAGTGCAGGTGATAGAAAAGGGCTTTACAGAGCTGCATGTCTATACCCACAACGCGGAAAAGAACATTCCACAAATAATAAAAATTATACAGAGACACGGCTTGAAAGTGTACCGACTGCGTTCACAGGAGCCAAGTTTAGAAGATGTGTTCATAAATCTAACAGGAAGGAGCCTAACGTGACGCTAAAAAGAGCAAAGTGGAGTTTTAATGCCGCAGTAGCGATCTTCAGGAGGGACATGTATGTTTTCTGTAAAGAAATAGGAGGTAATCTACTCCGTATAGTAGGTGAGCCACTCTTCTTCCTGCTTGTGTTTGGACTGCTTCTTCCCGACTTAAATCTTTTCCCGACTGGTTATATAGAAATCCTTGTCCCCGGAATAGTCTCCATGTCTACCATGACCGGCAGTATGAGGAGTGTGGCAGCGGGAATTGGATTGAGCTTTGAGTATAATGAAGATATCAGGGCGCATATTCTCACTCCTATAACTATGAGAACTCTTGCTTTAGAAAAGATAATCTGTGGCACATTTCAGGGTATCGTCTCCGGGACATTAGTGCTGGCTATAGCGTTAATAATGTTCCCAGGAACGTTCTCCTTCTCTCTTCTCTGCTACTGTGAACTGTTTCTGATTTTTATAGCTTCAGGGCTAACTTTTGCATCACTTGGTCTTGCATTAGGCTCTTCCTTTATTCCTGAGACCTTGTTTGAAGTGATGTTTATTAGCATGATGCCAATGATGTTCTTTGGTGCTACTTTCTATCCCCTTTCACTCCTTCCTGAGCTGAATCCAACCTTTTTCTACCTCACTCTTTTTATTCCTTTAACTTATATAAGCGAGGGTACTCGAGCTATTCTCACACCCCAAATCGCTTATCTGTCTGCTATTTACTGTTTTATAGGAATAGGCATTTACTTTGTTATCTTCTTCTCCCTGGGCTTGTGGGCGTTTAAGAGACGAGCGATAAAATAAAGCTTTGAAAAATACAGAGAAGGTATTTATAGCACCAGAGCATCTCTAACCGCCTTCTCCATCGTCTCTACCGGCGGCTCCCTTCCTGTCCATATATTGAATGAAGCAGCACCCTGATAGACGAGCATCTTCACACCATCTATAATCATGTTAACACCCGCCTTTTTCGCCTCTCGCAGTAGCTTCGTCTCCATTGGGTTATACACAATATCGAAGACAACGAGATCAGAGTGCATCAAATCCGCAGTTACCAGAGTAGCATCTTCTTTTGGATGCATCCCCACGGACGTAGTATTTATTATTATATCAGAATCCTGGATGTACCTCTTGAGCTCGGCACCCAAACCAATAGAATTCGCATTACGAAGCTTAGAAGCTAACACAGCCGCTCGTTCTTTCGTCCTGTTTGCTAATGTTACATTAGCACCTTCCGAATCGAGATAAAATGATATAGCCCTCGCGGCACCACCAGCACCCAGAATCAACACGTTTCTTGTCTCTATTACGCCAACCGTCTCTTTCAATACTTGCAGTGCTCCTAAACCGTCAGTATTATATCCTACCGGTGAACCAGAATGGAAATCAATGGTATTTATTGCTCCTATTCTCTTCGCCACTTCTTCTGTATCTACGACAGAGAACGCTTTTTCTTTTAACGGTATGGTGACGTTAAGACCACGGATACCAAGGCTTTTCGCTCCTCTTATCGCATCAGCTACTTCTTCCTGTGGAACGCGAAAAGCGACATAAAGAGCATCCATGCTTAACTCATCAAATGCTGCGTTATGCATTACCGGAGAGAGGCTGTGCTCTACCGGATCGCCGATAATGCCGTATAATTCTTTCGTCATGTTATGCTGTATCATGTACACATATAAGTATATAGATACAACACAGAAGCAATGCGAATAGCAGCTATAACGGGCGGAATAGCGAGCGGGAAGACGCTCGTGTTAAATTATATTATGGCACTTGGCGCTTACGGGATAGACTGTGATGTCATAAGCAGAGAGATAGTAAGACCGTGCACAAAGGCGTGGTGGAAGATAGTAGATTCATTTGGTAAATGTATACTGAAGCAGGATCTGGATATAGACCGTAAGAAACTCCGGGATGTCGTATTCAACGATTCAAGAAGGCGTAAGGAGTTAGAGGCGATAATACACCCGGAAGTGATAAAACGGTGCAGGGATAGGGTAGAGGCGATAAGGGCGATTGATCCCGGGTCGCTGGTTGTTATTGACGTTCCGCTGTTAATAGAAACGGGAATGTACAAGGAATTTGAGACTGTGATTGTGGTCTATGTAAACGAAGAGACACAGATAAGACGGGTGATGGAACGAGAAGGAGTGAAGGAGGGAGATGCGAAGAAGCTGATAGGATTACAAATGCCGCTGGATGATAAGTTAGAATTCGCCGACTTCGTTATAAATAATGGAGGCACACGCGAAGAGACGGAGAAGCAGGTTAATGAACTATTCTATTCGCTATCGCGTGCTGGGCAGCAATAATAACAAATCGTAAGAGCTATTTACTTCAGCACTCCAATCTCTTCAAGCACTAAAAAGTCTATTTCATCTGCCAGATCAGCGAACCGAACCTTAAATTCAAGCAGCTTCGCCCTCTTTTCCTGCTCGACTTCTCCCTTGTCCAGTTTATCCGTAAGCTCCACTTCCTTGTGGTAGATGTCATCAATAAGGGTAAAGATACGAGGATTCTTGCTTTTAAACGCTTCTAAATCAGCCCTAATATCCACGCCCTCCGAATATTTGCTCTTGATCTCATCAAACTGTTTAAAAATCCGCTCGCTTTCCCTATTGAAACTATCCACCATCTCCAAGAATAGTGCTGATACGCCTTCTTCTTCTTCCGTCATTGCGATACTAATAATATATCATACTATAAAAATACTTTTCGATTTTTATTTCCGTACCACTATGCCAACCACATCGCCATCAACAAGCACATGCGAAAGCCCCACACGCTGTCCTGAATGCTTCGCTGATGGACCCCATATTAGTGCATACCGGAATCGCTCTACGAAATCACGATGGAGGACGGAACAGACGTCAGCCACTGTTGAATTTATGCGCATAACCATAGGATTATCCATATCCGGCGGTGCTCCCTGCGGCTTCATATAGATTCGTATAAAGCCGAGTACCTCGTAGATTCGCTCCTTCAGATTGTCTATCTTTATGCCCTCCTCAGCAGAAATCATAATTGCATCAGGGAATCGGTCATTGCATATTGAAAGCGTCAGCGGGTCTGCCAGGTCTATCTTGTTTATGACGGTGATTGCATGGAGATACTTGCGGTTTCCTGTAACCACATCTATAAGCTCATCGAGCGTGATTTTTTTCCCACGTATGAGGACTTCAGCATTGTGTATCCGGTATTCTGCTAATACACTGCGAACCATTTTTTCGTCTAACTCCTGATTTAGCTCCACCGTGCTGTTTATTGCTATTCCGCCGCGAGCCAATTTGTGTATGGTGACATCAGGCGGGCGTGTATTAATGCGAATGCCAGCATCATACAGCTCCTTCACAAGTATATCGTATTGTTCCGGGTGGAATACATCCACAACGATGAGAACCAGATCGGCGTTTCGCATTATAGCAATCACCTCCTTGCCTCGCCCGCGCCCCGCCGCGGCACCCGGGATAAGCCCTGGTACGTCAAGCACTTGCAGCCGTGTGCCCTTGTATTCCAGAGTTCCCGGTATAACATCAAGGGTGGTGAAATCATAAGCAGCAACCTCTGCGTTAGTGCCGGTAAGATGGTTGAGCAGCGTGGACTTGCCCACCGATGGAAAACCCACCATTACTATGGTTGCGTGACCCGATTTTTTTATGCTATATCCTCTACCCGCATGTGACGACTTCAAGGTCGCCTGCTTCTGTAATTCGTCTTTCAGTCTGGCGAGTTTCGCTTTTAGACGCCCGATATGATGAGAGGTCGCTTTATTATACGGTGTTTTTCTGATTTCGTCCTCAATGCTCTTGATCTCCTCTTCGATCGTCATTTTATTGTATTATAGCATATCGCTCTTCTGGTAACGCCTTCGTATCGTTTACTGAGTGCTGCTGAGCACAGAGCGATAAAATGCAAATTCACGCTCCAGGGAATCAACATTATTCTTCTTTATTCTGAATCCATGTGCTTCTCCTTCATACTCTACATATTCATACCTGATCCCTTTCTCTTTTAGCTTTCGGACTAACTCACGCGAGCATTCCGGTGTGACGATTTTATCATCTGTGCCCTGGAAGATGATCATGGGCGCTTTTAATTTATCCAGATGATTTATTGGCGAGCGATCCAGGTATTCACTCTTCCCCTCAGGCAATTTTACACCAACTAAGTTATCCGTGTACCGTGATTCAAACTTGTGCGTCTGTTCCGCCAGCGTAATTAGATTACCAATGCCATAATAAGTTGCTCCCACGCTAAACAGCTCAGGATATAGAGTCAAAACCCGCTGCACCATATAACCGCCTGCACTACCGCCTCTAATTGCTACCTTCGCACTATCTACCTTACCCCCTTTTGTCAGGTACCGCACAGCATCTGCAACGTCTTCTGCATCAATCACACCCCAGCGCGATAGCAATTCATCTCTATATCTTCTGCCATAGCCTGTGCTTCCCCGGTAGTCCACATCAATTACTGCAAAACCAGCAGAAGTCCAGAACTGTATTGCAGCGGAAAAAACCACTTTTGCACTACCCGTTGGACCGCCATGCGCCATTACCAATAACGGCGGCTTATCTCCTTCTGGTGCAGTATATCTGCTGTTCCGTGGCATATAAAAATAGCCATGAGCTTGCTTCCCGTCTTTTGTGGGATAGGAGATGAATTCAGGCATTGAAATATCCCCGCTCGGCAGCTCTATACTTGAACTCTTCTTCACTATTTTTAATGCTTTTGACTGTATATCAAAGCAGTAAATGGCAAAAGAGTGCTTATTACTTGCACCAATAAAGAATACTCTGCCCTGGTCGTCAGTTCTGAGATTACTATAGCGTGATAAATTGGTTTCAAGCACAGAAAGTGACTTCTTATTAGGCTCAATGGCGACCAGGTAATCAGTTCCACCTTTTACCTTCTTTGCTATTATTCGATTATCGGGTAGGAAATCATAGCTACTCTGCCCAAATACCCAGTGCGGTTCACCAAATTCCGCCTGCTCGGATGTAACCTGCTCTACTGTATCTGTATAGCAATAGAGATTCCACCAGTTCGCGGACGATGACTCATCATCTACTACTTTATCCATGACAAAATATAGTCTCCCTTCTGTATCAAATCGCGGTAAGCAGATAGCACCCCCATCTGCAACTTTCTTTACATCACGCATAGCATTGTCTTCAAACGTGCCCAACATTAATTCCGTACTATCCCAGGGCATATTTGGATGATTCCACTGGACCCATGCAACTTCCTTACCGGTTGGCGAAAAAACCGGATCGGCATAGAAGTCACAACCATGTGCGATTATTTGTGGCGCTGATACACCCTTAGCATCCAGGTCTAAGACAGCTAAGAAATTACCGTTTTCCTTATTTTTGTACTCTTTCTCGTATACAAATAGTAGTTTCCTGCCATCGGGACTCACAGTAAGAGCGGCGTATTTGCCTAAAGACCCGTCTTCATTCGTTAAAGCGGTGAGTGGCTGCGTTTCCGAAGGACTATCTTTTGGCTGGTAGTAGTAGATACGCTGATCCTCGAAATTGACAAAATAGATGTCATGCTTGTATACTGTGTAGGCTCCACCGCCATATTCATGTACCCTAGTTCGTACATTGAACCCGGACGGTGTAACATCCCGGATCCTACCGGAATCATCGCGATGAACAACAACGCATCTGCCCTTTTCTGCTGGTCTCAACTCGAGCCAATACGTGCTTTTGCCCTCAATCTGTATCTCATTCAAGCCGATGGAATCAGAAAAGACAGCTTCTGGTGTTATTGCAGGTTCCCACGCGACAAAAGGTGTTTCTTTGCTCGTCATTGTATCTGGTCATCGAAGCTAACTTTAAATAGCTTTCAGATATTAAAAATATTGTGAAGAGGAGATAATACACATGAGTCCCTGGGGCATTGAATTTGTTTGAAGCAGTCAGGAATTCTAATTCTGACCCTAAGGTTCAAGTTGCAGGATCATCTGAGGAGTATGGCATGGTTCTCCCGGACGAACTACCGATAAAAGGTTGAATTTTTGTTAAGCCTTTTATCTATTATTTTCAAATTATGGCGATGGAACAACTTATTTAGGATAGCAAGGCTGCATCAGGAGTGTATCTAATTGGAATGGCGGTAAACCAAATAATGCCGGTTGGATTTGGAGAAGTCACAAGAGCTTACGTTGCTAAAGATATCTAAAAATGGTAAATATAGGCTGTTTGTGCTTTAAATAGCACCTCTATGGTGGCTTCTTCATGGGATCCTATGCAACTGAAATTGTGATCCTGGGCATAAACTGTAGGTGGGTAGCATGTTTTTGGAAGCCTGCAATGGGCGTTCTTAATCTATTAGCTAAATAAGCGCAACAAATGCTGAGACTTATATACCTCTTTTATACATTAGCGTATTTATATAGACATTACTATCTAATATTGATGCACAATGTTCGTCATTCAGCAATACAAGGAAATCCCGTTTGCAAACCCCTGTTTGATATATGACATTTTGAGGAAAGAGTACGGGGAGATGTACTTACTGGAGTCACGCGAAGGCGATGATAAAGTAGCGCGATATTCCATTATCGGCTTCGAGCCCGCGTTTAAATTCGCAGTAAAGGATGCCGTTTTTAAAACAAAGTCTTACGATTCGTTTAGCGCAGAAGCGGTGAAGAATGCCGCGAAGCGAAAAGAATCTATAAACCCCTTAAACCTGATAAGAATAGTCCTTAACGAGTTGAAAATAGAGCATGAGCTAAGCCGAGATCGATTTATAGGCGGTTTTGTCGGGTACCTCTCGTATGATCTCATTCGCTATTTGGTGAACGTGGGTGAAAGTACAGAGGATACATTGAAGCAACCGGACTGTGAATTCCTGCTCACGCGCAAGAATATCATCGTGGACCACCGCGCGAAGAAAGCATTTTTTATATCGAACGAATTCCGTGATAGCCCAACGCCCAAAAATGATGACATGGATTTAGAAGCGGCATGCACGAATCTGGTGGAGCTGCTGCACGATGCGAAAGCAACCGCTGTGCCGATTGCAGCGGCTACGGATTTCACGTCAAATCTGGAGAAAGCGGATTATGAACGAAGTGTGCGAGTTGCAAAGGACTATATTCGTGCTGGTGACGTCTTTCAGGTGGTGCTTTCGCAGCGGTTGGAAGCGGAATTCGCGCCTGAAGGTTATTTTGAATTTTACAAGAAATTAAGCGAAGTGAATCCTTCACCATATCAGTATCTACTCGATTTCGGAGACCGAAAGATAGTGGGTGCAAGTCCTGAGATGCTGGTTCGAGTTGCGGGCTCGAGCAGCAATGCTAATGCCAGGCGGCGAATAGAGAGCTGCCCGATAGCGGGAACAAGACAGCGTGGCAAGGACGAAGAAGAGGATAAGCGGCTGGAGAAAGAGATGCTTAGTGATGAAAAGGAGCGGGCAGAGCATTTGATGCTCGTGGATTTGTCAAGAAATGACGTAGGTAAAGTATCCAAGTTTGGTACCGTGAAACCAATGCGATTCATGTATCCCGAGAAATACTCGCATGTGCAGCACATAGTGACAGACGTGGTAGGCGAGTTGAGGACGGATAAGGACGAGTTCGATGCTTTAGAAGCGACATTCCCCGCAGGTACCGTCTCTGGCGCGCCGAAAGTACGGGCAATGGAGATAATAGAAGAATTAGAACCCACGCGACGTGGGATATACTCTGGCTGTGTGGGTTATTTCTCTTTTAATCGTGCTATGGATACAGCGATAACGATTCGGACTGCGGTATTAGAGCATGGGAAGGTGTATATACAGGCAGGTGCAGGTATAGTTGCCGATTCTGATCCTGAACGAGAGTACAAGGAGACATTGAGTAAGGGTGCGGCTTTACTGGCATGTATGTCCTCTGATGGTGGAGAAGAGGGAAGATGAAGATTCTCGTTATAGATAATATAGATTCATTCGTGTACAACATCGTGCAATACGTGGGTATGCTGGGTGCCGAGCCGATAGTGGTGCAGAATACAGTGACTGCCATGTATATCGAGAAACTGGTTGAAGAGCACGAGATAGAGCATATAATTATCTCGCCGGGACCGAAGACGCCACGAGAGGCGGGAGTTACGAACGAAGTGATAAGGAAATATTGTACGAAGAAGAAGATACTGGGTGTTTGTCTGGGGCATCAGTGCATAGGTTACGTTTTCGGTGCAGGGATACGGAACGCACGAGATATAAGGCATGGCAAGGTGAGTTTAGTATCGCATAATGGCGAAGGTGTATTAAGAGGTCTGAAGAATCCGCTTTCTGTTGTGCGATACCATTCGTTGGTGATTAGCAGTAAGTCGTTTCCTGATAGTTTAGAAGTAACTGCGAGAAGCATGGACGATAACGAGATAATGGCGATCAAACATCGAAGCTACGATGTGTTTGGCGTGCAGTTCCATCCCGAGTCAATACTGACGGAGGATGGTTTGAAGTTGATAAGCAATTTTGTTGATATGTAGGGCTTGTAATTCCGCTAAAGATAGACGAGAAACATTCAATCTGTTCTAAGTATCTCTTTGCTTTTGAAATATAAAAATAAAATTGATTATTAAAGTATCCCCATCACTTTTTTTGGCGTGTTCACGTTCTTTCTCGTCTCCATACTGAATATGCAACTGCTAACAGGCATGCGATAGTGAAAACTGCTTCAAAGCATGGTGTTGGCTCTTCCGTCACTGCTGCCGTTGGTGTTGTTGGTGTTGTTGGTGGTGTTGTTGGTGGTGTTGTTGGTGGTGTTGTTGGTGGTGTTGTTGGTGTTGGTGTTGGTGTTGGTGCTGGTGTATAAGTAGCAGTTGGCGCTACTGTGGGCTTTGGCGTCGGTGTTGCCTTTACAATCGGACCTTCCAGCGCAATAGGGTTCCCAAGTACGACTTCGCCATTATCAGCAATAGACCATTCACAGTAACTGCCCTTTACATCACCGTTGCTATCGAAAGTGATGTCGCCAGAAGCGCCCTGGTAGTTTACCGAATAATCTCCTTCACGAATAATCCGTAACGCCTCGCCGATGTCCGAGGTTTCAATATCCGCAGGCGGATTCGCGACATCACGTAAACAGTCGCGGATAGCGGTGCCGGAAGAAGCATCGTCTGCTTTCTCTATGGCAAGCGCGACCAGAGCTACTGCATCATAGGCGTTGGCGCAGAAGGGTATAGGTTCCCTTCCATATTCGGCGGTATAGTTGCGCTTGAAATCCACGTATGCTGGTCCTACTACTCGCGGGTCCGTAGTCGTGCCTTTTATGCCTGCTATGATATAGTTACCTTCCTGATCTTTACCCACCATATCTGCCAAATCGGCACTCATGAGCCCTTCAGAAAGCAGCCAGTCTATACTATCCATATAGCCTCCTTCGTATGCCACTTTTAGCATGCCACTGCCGGTCTCGGGATATGCGCACAGCATAACGAAATCAGGATTCCTGGATGCTACTTTCTCTACCTCTGATTTGAATGACGTTGTGTCAGGATCGTATCTTTCCGATTTCAATACTTTTCCGCCGAGTTTCTCGAAGCTTTCCGTGAATGCCTCCTCAAAGCCGATCCCATAAAGGTTCCAGACTACCAGCGTGCTTGCTGTCCTGTATCCTTGCTGGATTGCGAGCCGCGCCATTGCTATTCCTTGCAATGCGTCTGAGGGACAAGTTCTGAAAAACAGGTCGTCGTCGGAATAGTCAGTAAATTCCGCGGCAGTAGCCGAAGGCGAAATTTGAAGAACGCCGTTGCTCGTGATATAACCAATGACCGCCATGCAGGGTCCGCTGCCGGTAGTGCCAATTATTACTGGTACCTTGTACATTGCCACAAGTTCATCTGCCTTTGCAATGGCTACATTATCTGATGATTTCGTATCCCTGGTGAGTAGCGTAAGTCGTTTGCCATTAAGCACACCGCCGTTTTCATTTACCTCTTTCACTGCCAGTTTCATTGCATCGGTCTCAGGATCGCCATAAATGCCCAGGTCTCCAGAATACGCGTACAGAACGCCTATGGTCACTTTATCACCTGTGGCACCTACTGTGCCGCAAGCATTAAAAAATGCCAGAACTAAAGCCACAATAAGTAAACTCTCTACTAATCCTTTTGGTCTCATACTTTGCCCTCAGAAATGTAAAAATGGATTATGAGTATAAATAGTTTGACAATGTCACATTTAATAAACTTGTATTTGTATAGCTACCCCTTATTTTAAAACCTTCCCAGCGATATCCTTGCAATAATGGTTAGCATGATAGTCCGTCAACGCAACATTTGGAGTGGAAACAGTGGTATTTAAATATATGTCTGATAATGTTGAAATTTAGCCTCCGTGGCGTTCTTCGTAGAATCAAGGATTTCGCGTTACATCTCAATGCCTTCGACATCACACCTAAGGGCATTCAGGATGCTATCCTCCGTGTAGGAGCTGCCTGCAAGACTGCATATTCCCGGAATATCGAGAAAGTCAGAAATGCGGGGTGGAATTATATGGACGAGACGGGGATGCGGGTTCTCGGTAAAAACTACTGGCTCTGGACTTTCAGGACGCCTGATGACGAGGTGGTGGTAGCGATCAGACCATCAAGGGGCCGGGACGTTTTGCGTGAAATTTTCGGCGTGGATATCAATGGTGCGGGTGTTGTCGATGGCTGGCGAGCCTATAATATCATTCTGGTCATACAGCGATGCTGGGCGCACCTGAT
>Ga0190286_1000771_pt1 | contig 12550 bp, 5 predicted proteins | sample 48691834_MG_FD_183241 | JGI IMG/M metagenome (GOLD analysis project Ga0190286, IMG submission 183241) | Hydrothermal vent microbial mat bacterial communities from Southern Trench, Guaymas Basin, Mexico - 4869-18-3-4_MG | ecosystem: Environmental > Aquatic > Marine > Hydrothermal vents > Microbial... | reverse complement strand
CACTCATACCTTTGGTCCATCAATATATTATAGCGCAGTTATGACAGGTCTTGCAAATGGAGTGAAATATCTGAAATTTAACAATATCCCTCTTGATAAGGTTGCAATAAATAAATCATTTGGCCTTGAATATCATCCGGTGAATATATCAGGTGAGCTATTTGATGAAAAATGGTCTGTCAAACCAGTGCAGTATGATGATACCCTTGTAATGTTAAGGGGAACAGGAAACATGACTGCGCTTAATTTTACAGTTAGCGATACCAATACCAATACAGCACACCCAGAAATAATCTCTTATGGTCATCTGAGTGGAGATTATAATGTTACTGCAACTATTCTGCCGCATTATATGAATGTGATTGCTAATGGGACAGATGTTGCAGCAATGGATGAATCAGGACAAGGAGGATTTGGCATAACTTTTGCATGATACAAAATACAGGTGTGTTAAGAACAGGTGGCGAAAAAACCGAAAATCTTTTGGTATAAGAGACGCCATACATAAAAGATGTCCCGCTTCTTCGAGGTAAGTGAAGCGATGGGGAAAAATTCAAAGGAGGGAGGGAGAAATAAAATGAAGCGGATGGTGGGAATCGCTGTAATTTCAGTTTTCGCATGCGCATTGTTTTTGGTTCCGAATACGTATGCACAAGGTAATATCCGTATCGTAGATACGAATGTTATGCCGTCAGAAGGGAAATATGATGAAACCTTCACGTATGTGATAAATATTACAGCTAATTCTTACTCAGAGTATTCTATTGACGTTAATTTAACGATAGGATCTGATAAGTATTATCCAAGTATAAGCAAAACCCCTGAGTCCTGTACATGGAAGGGAGTGACTATCGAAAAAGGTAAGATTACAACGCTATCATGTCCTAATGTAAGGTTCACAGGTCCAGTTCTATTATCAGGAGAATTCAGAGATTGGGTGTTAGAAGGAATAGATCCAGTGTGGAACAGGGCATGGTATCAAGTTCATATTCGCTCTAACTTTTGCACTCCTCCTTTTAAACCTTGTGAAGAAAAACATACGGATCCTGAAACAGGCCCTATACTTACAAAATGCATGCTAAACTTCTACGAGAGTAACGTAAAATACAATGAGACAGGATGCCCTGATAAGTTCCTATTCGATTACGATGTCAAAGTATGGCAAAACGCAAATAATACGATAGAGTTGCAAGTATTTAATTATTCTACTTTGGGCTGGGAAAGTAAAGGAACCAGGAACTGTACAACACTATTTGCAAACCATACACTCAAATGGCTTGATACAAATTTGGACCGCAACAATTTAGATCACGATCTAAAAGGGCAATACAGATTTGTAGTGGTTGGCGGGCAAAAAGGGGAATATTCTCCTATATATTCTGGTCCTAAGATCACCGAAAAATTCTATGAACCTGATGTAAAACCTCGTGACAGCGATGTCTTCGATTACAGCATTACGATTAATGCCAATATATGTGATAAAATAGAATTCCACGTTTATAATTATTCTTCTGGAGAATGGGACCTTAAAGGAACAAGAACAAATTATACAACGCCGGGTAAAAACCAAACACTTGAATGGCATAACATAAGATTGAACCCTCATCAGTTCGACCAATATAATGACAGCAGATACAGATTTGTAGGCATATCTAAATCAAATGAATATGAAGGTCCTTTTTGGCCGATCGGTTTAAGATGGAGAAATCATAATGTAAATCCAAAGAGTGGACTTTATAATTACAAGTTCTCTAATTACAGCATCGAGGTGAATTCAACAAAGGAGATTGCTGTAAAGCTAAGAGTTTATTATCCACATGAAGGAGAATCTACAATATTGGATGGTATAAGGAGATATACGGACAGAGGTAATTGGCAAACGATTTACTGGAATAACACACAACCATTTGTGAAGGAAGATGAAGGAACCGCAGCGTATAAATTCGAATTTTATTATAAAAAAGGCAATAAAATGTATTTGCTAAATGAAACAGAGATTTATTACGGACCTGAGATAGGAATTGCAGATTTTAAAAATAGCAGTTTGGAGCCTGAGATAGGGACAAGAGAAACTGATTTTACTTACAGTGTTTGGGTTAAGGCAGTAAAGCCAGACAATTTAACATTAAAAGTTTATGATTCAAAAGGGGATTGTGTAGCAGAAAGAATAAGTAAAAATACTACTACAACAGACTGGAAATTATTTAAATTTGAGGATGTTCCGTTTAAAGTTCCACCGGCATTAGGTATTGCACATTATGTATTTCTTACAGGTAAGGAAACAAAAATTTCTTTTAATGGTCCAGAGATAATAAGGGACGAATTTGGAAAACTTTTTGTGGATCCGAAAGAAGGAACAAATTACACCTTATTTAACTTTAGTGTTGAATTGAATACAAGCAAACCACGAAATGTAACGCTATGGGCAAAATGCGATGATGGTGAATGGATGGAAGTAGAAAGTAAGCCGGTAGTCAGTGAGTGGGAAACCATAAAATTTAGTGTAAAAACGCCTTGTGATACATTCAAGGAGGTATGTTGGAAATGTAAAGGCATTGTTAGCGAATCAGAAATTAACTGCACGAACTGGGATATTGGTTTAAATTGGATAAACACAAGCTTTAGTCCCACAGAAGGATGGTGGAATGAGACATTCAATTTCAGCGTCAATTTAAGTGCAAACGTTCATGGCGATGTAGAGCTCAAAGTCAAATGTAAAGATGGGAAATCAGTAAGAAATAGGTTGTATTATGATAACGTGCCAAATCCACAAATGCTTACATGGGAGAACGTGAGGATATGTAATAGTTCCTATGAGGGAAACACAAGCTATAACTCCACATTCTATTGGGAAAATACAAGATATCCTTCCTCCTTTTATTCCGGTCCAGAAGTATTCATCCCACTAAACATACATCTTGAGAATAATACAGTGGAGCCAGAGAAGGGAGTATATTATAACTTTAAGGATGGGTACTTTATAGATACTACCAACCCTCTCTTCAATTACAGTATAGATGTGACGGCAGATAAGCCTACAATCCTAAAATTAGTGTTGATAGACCCATGCGGCAAAAAGCATAACATAACGGAAGAATGTAAATATACAACACCACATCAACCGCAGGAATGTTCATGGAGGATGATAGAACTGCCTTCAGGACAAGCAGGCAAATGGAACTACAGCTTTTCATATTATGACACAAGATATGGTTTTTGGAAGACGTATGAAAAGACGTTCGAAGGATCTGAGATAATCGCCGTGTTTGAGAACTATACCCTTGACCCGGAATCATGCCCGTTTGGGGATCCGTGCAATGTCACCGTTTGTATGAAGGGGACTGAAGAAATGAACGTAACATTAGAAGCGTTTAACCTATGGCCAGACCAGAAGAAATGGGTAAAAATAGGAACTGAGCCTTATGAGCCAAAGGGTGTAAAATGTCTTAATTGGACCATAGACACATTCGAAACACCGTTTAATGAATTAAGACTAAAATGGGAGGTGATATGAAATGGCAAGTAAGAAGATATTAGTAGCATTGATTGGTATAGTGGTTCTTTTGATAGGGTTCAGCTCTGCTCAGGCTGAAGGGGGATCTGAATGGGTTCCCCCGATAATACCTGATGTGACGAATACCAGCGTTAATCCAACGGAAGGGAACTGGAACGATTATTTTAATTACAGCGTGGATGTACGCTTCTATGAAAAGATAGAGATAGAACTGTGGATTTATCACCCGGCAGAGCATGATTGGATATCCTGTGGCATACGAGAATATAACAAGAGCGGAGGTCATCGGCAAACTATTTGGTGGAATATGACACCATTCAGTCAAGAGTGCAGAGGGGAAAGTTCAAGCTACAAATTCACATGGAACAAAACACTTTTAAAGAGGGATGGTAAGGCGAGATTTTTTGGACCACGCATACACGATGGACCAATCCAACCAAGTCTACCAAGTGTGGAGTTCAAAAACGCGAGTGTAGAACCAGAAATTGGAGCATCGGAAACGAAGTTTTTTTATCGTGTTACAATGAACGCGACGAGGAAGGGCATAGCGTGTTTAGAGATTCAGTGCCCCCCTGGAGGTTATTTTAAACCTGTTGGCTGCTATGATTACAATAGGATTGATGATGAACCTGTGCCATACAAGTGGAATGTAACTTCTGAGGAGTATTGTAATAAAGAAATAGGTAAGGGTAAATACAGGTTCTATTTTCAAGACGATACGGGTACTAAAATTCCCTCCATGCTATACGAAGGTCCGGAAGTAATAATAGAACAATTCACTAACTTCTCTGTCAATCCAGATAGAGGGCTGAACAGCACCTTTTTCAATTTTACTGCGGATCTAAATACAACGAAAGAAGGAAATACAACGGTAACGCTGCAAGTCAGATCGGATAAAGCTGATTGGATAAATGTGACTAACAAATCGTATGAAAGTGATAGACCTGGGAAACCCATACCCATAAACTTTAATATTAGCATAGATACAAGTGGCATATCGTTCTTAGAAAAGGAGAATTTAATATCAGAATGGAGGAAGAATGAAGCTATCGAATGGCGAGTAAAAGGGGTTCTTAAAGAGTCAAGCACGATAAACACTACATATGACATCGGTCTAACCTGGCTTGATTCAAGTTTCTCGCCAGAAGAAGGATGGTGGAATGAGACATTCAATTTCACTGTTAATGTAAGTGCAGATATTAATGGAAGCGTAGAGCTCAAAGTCAAGTGTGAAGACTGGAAATCGGAAGGAAACTGGTCGTATAATAATACTCCAAATCCACAGATACTTAAATGGGAAAATGTACGTGTATGTGATGAAGAACGGTATGAGGGAAATACCAGTTATAATTTCACATTCCATTGTGGTGACGTACAATATTCGTCACCTACTTATGATGGACCAAAAGTGTTCATCCCACTGAACCTGTCTTTGGAGAATGCTACGGTGGAGCCAGAGAAGGGCGGATATTATAACTTTACTGGTGGTTACTTCAGGAATACAACCAAACCCCTATTTGATTACAGTATAGAGGTGACGGCAGATAAGGAAACCACGCTAAAATTAGTGTTGATAGATCCTGACGGAGATACGCACGAAAGAGAGGAGAAATGCGAATATACAATGACGCCGGGGCAGCCACAGGAATGTTTATGGAAGAATATAGAGCTGCCAGTAATAAAGATAGGTATGTGGCAGTACACATTCGAATGTTATGATACAAGATATGGTTGGAAAGAAATCAAAGAGACATTCGAGGGTCCCGAGATGATCGCCGTGTTTGAGAACTATACCGTTGATCCAGACCCATACGTGTTTAGGGATCTGGTCAATGTCACCGTGTGTATGAGAGGGACTAAAGCGATGAACGTAACATTAGAAGCGTTTAATAAATGGCCAGACCAGATGAAATGGACAGAAATAGGAACCGAGTTTTATGAGCCGAGTGGAGTAAAATGCCTTAACTGGACGATAGACACATTCGAAGTGCCATTTGATGAACTAAGATTAAAAGTAAAAGTGGAGGAGTGAGATGAAAAGTAAGAGGAGATTAGTAACATTGGTTTTGGTGGGAATAGTGGTTCTCTCGGTAGGTGTTGGTACTGTGCAAGGACTTGGCTTCCCTACGGTGCGTAATGCGAGTATTGAACCAGAGGAGGGCTATTGGAGTAATTATTTTAACTACAGCGTGGATATAAGCTACTATAAACTGACAGAGATAGAACTGTGGATTTACCACCCTGCGGAGCATGATTGGATCTCGCGTGGCACACGAGAATACAATGCCAGCGGAGGTAATTGGCAAACTCTATGGTGGAATGAGCGACCTTTCGATCGCAACTGTGAAGGTAAGAGCTCAAGTTACAAATTCATGTGGAATGGAATAGTTTTAAAGATAGAGGGCAAGGAGAGATTTTTTGGACCTCGTATTAAAGTACGGCAACCAAGAGTGGAGTTCGGAAATGAAACAGTATCCTGGGAAGGAAATGCAACGTATAATACCAAATTTAATTACAGCATAGAAGTAAATGCAAGTAAAACGATGGATATAGCGTTAGTGGTTTACGATCCATGCCTTAGAAGCTGGACATCCGTAGAAGAATATAAAACATACAGCGGCGCAAAAGGAGGCTGGCAGACGCTGACGTGGAACAATACAAAGCCATTTATCAGAACGGGATGTAAAGAAGGAGTTGCGAAATTCAAGTTCAATGCCTATTATGAGGGGGAACGTGTTAACAATTCAGAAATATATGAAGGTCCCTGCTTAATACCCTTGCTCGAATTCAGGAATCCCAAAGTAGAACCTCCGGATGGTATCTATAACACGTCCTTTAATTACAGTGTTGGCAGAGTGAATATAACGGAGCATGTTGACATTAGCGAAATAAAACTGGAAGTTTTAAATCCACATACTTTAACACGGACGGTTTATAATCAAACAAACAGCACGAATAACACGCTTGTATGGCACGTAAGACCCTTCGAAGGCGATCCAGAATGCCGAGGAACCGCAAGGTATTGCTTTATTTATGGCGATGACGTTTGGCCAGAGATGGTGCCGTGTTATGGTCCGGAGATAATACCGCCGCCATCACCGCCACCTGAGTTAAAGGGGTGGGCAAAATCCACCACTGGTGAACGAAACCTGAGCAAAGAGAATGTGACTGAATGTATAGAGTATTACGTGCATACCGGCTATGTTACGCCCTTTAACTTCACTGCTACTTCAAAAAATACAGACCTTGATTTAGAACTGTTAATTCGTGATCCCGAGACAGGGAATTTAGAGAGGAGAGGAGGTCCACAACATTGCGAAGCAGGTGAAAACGTTACATGGAATTACATAACGCCTTTCGATTCGATCAGCATAGACAAAATAAAAGGTTGTATTGGAAAGCGACTCAACTTCACGTTTATGTATCAGGGTCAAGTATATAAAGAAGAGTTCGAGGGTCCGGAGTTATTAGTGGCGTTCAAAAATCCAAAATATCCAACGCATGTGCCTTATGGGGAAAAATTTAACTATAGCATAGATGTAATCGGAAGCAGAGCTCTTAATATAACGCTGGAATATCTGAATAAAGGAAAATGGACTTCTAAAGACGTATCTCGTTTTGAATGGAATTACACAGACACTGACATAGGAAACTGGACAACACATGCATGGAACTGCAAAGCAATGAAGGAGTGGGAAGATGTCAGGTTCAGGTGGTGGGAAAAGGGAAATGAAACAGAAGCGGCGAAAATGACAGGTTCAGAGTTGGGCGTTTCACAACTTTCTGCATCAAAACCAAAGAGGAGCTATCCTGTGCCTGTGATAGTGTGGGAGGAGAAAAAAATAAAAAAAATAGAAAAGTTTTTAAGTTAAGAAAAATAGTCATGCAGATACGTTGATTAAAAAATGAAAGATAAAAATAAACTCAAAGTGTTTGCAACGATTTTATTTGTTGTGTTAATAATTTGTAGTGCGTTAATGACTATTTCTTTTGTAGAAGTAGAAGGAGTCAAAGCTTCTCCTTCAATCTGGGTCTATACGAATAACGCGGATTGGGAAAAGGGCGTTGAGAAAGGAGTGAACCATGTCGAAGTTCCGGATCAGCTACAACTTAACGAAAATATCACTATGGATGTTTTCATTTGGATAGCGAACTCTGAAGAGCACACGGTTTCCAAACTGGATACACAAACTGGAGATGAGGTTGGAAAATATAGGGTGGACTTCCTGTTTGACGAAGCAGGAAATATTATACAAGGTGCAACTGGAGACCCTTCAAGGACAGCGGTTGATTTGGATGGAAATGTCTGGGTGGCATGCAGAGCTGAATATCATGGTGACTCACGCATGGGTGCTGCGATTAAAATTGCAGCCATGATTGAGGATGGCGTTGACAGAAACGGAAATGGAAAGATAGATACTTCAAAGGATTTAAATGGCAATGGGAAAATTGACACTGATGAGATACTGCCTCCAGGAGAAGATGAATTAGTGCTCGTTACTGTAGCCTTAGGAGAAAACACATCGCCAAGAGCAGTTGTTATAGATCGAAATAATAATGCATGGGTGGGTTTAACTTCACCTGGGGAGTATGTCAAACTTGACGGCAGGACTGGAGAGGAGTTGTTGCGTGTAGATGCTGTTGGTCCGGTTTATGGTGCTGCGATTGACAAGGATGGCTATCTTTGGTCTTGTAACAAATTTAGCGGTACAATTTCAAAGATAAACACAGCTACAGCGGAGATGGTTGAAGGCTACCCAAAATTCATTGATAATGATATTTATGGAATAGCGGTAGATAACTTCGGGCATGTTTGGATAGGGGATGGAATGGCTTCCAATCTTATCTTGATTGATGCTGCAACAGGAGAAGTTATCAAAAGAACGAACGTTTCGGATTCTATTATGCGAGGAGTTGTTGTGGATAATAAAAGCAATGTATGGGTAGCAGACAGCAACATGGACAGGGTTCTTAAATTTGACAATAATGGCAACTTTTTAAGAGAAGTTTACGTTGGCAGAGGTCGTAACAATGGTTGGGAAGGTCCTGTTGGTGTAGCAGTTGATGTTGACGGCAATGTCTGGGTAGTAAATAAACGATCGAGTGAAGCTATTAAAATAGATGTGGAGACAAATACGGTAAAAGGCGCTTACACGGTTGGTCGCCAGCCCTATACCTACAGCGATATGACGGGTTATGCGCTGCGCCACTTCATTGTTCACACTGGAACTTGGACAGCCACTGAAGACAGCGGTATTGAAAATGCCGAATGGAGTAAAGTTTCATGGAATAGTTATGAGCCAGAAGGAACCAGCGTGAGTGTAAGATTTCGCGCTGATAATACTAAAAAGAAGCTTTCTGCCGTTGATTGGATTGAGGTTGGAAATGGTGTACCCTTTTCTATGGCTGGGCGCTATTTTCAAGTAGAAACACGGCTTTCAACAACTCCGGGCTCAAAGATATCTCCTGTTCTCCGTGATCTCACAGTTCAATCGGCATCCAATAAAGAACCATGCGAATTTAATTTAACAGGGAGGGGTAAAGGAGATATAACAAGAGATAAATATGGTCATAATGTAACTGTTATTAAAGAGGTATGCTCAAACGAGTATAAAAATTGTCCCAGAATCACGTTAAAAGTTATTACACCACCAAGAATACCACATTATAATATTGTTCTGGCATTGGATACATCGGGCAGCATGGATCTTCTTAATTACGCAGATTTACTGAATAATATTTTAATTAGGGTAGGAGAAGCTATAAAAAAACCGAATGTTCATGTTGCTATCGTAAGTTGGGATGAAGATGTGGATTTCGTCTATTGTTGCCCGAAACGCCCGGGTAGGATATGCAAAGAACCTAAGGAAGTGAAATTTGTTGACTTAAACCCTCAGAATTTCACAGAAATGAAGAATTTGTTGAACAAGTTAGAGTTTAGGGAGGATGAAACCACCATTTATAGCAAAGGACTGGAACCATCAATAGAGATATTTAAAAATAAACTTTATCCAAAAGATACCACAAAAATAATAATATTCGTCACAGGTAAAAGCGAGTTTCACCCTGATTTTGAAGGAAGACTGGAAGATCTAGTCTACGAGGCTGAGCGAGAAGATATTAAGATAGATACAGTTGGAATAGGGATAAATAATGTTGATACCCCACTAGCTTATTCGAATCTTACTTTTATGTCTACTATTACCGGAGGAAATTTCACATCCATCAATAATACCAAGGATGTTGACAAGCTTATTGAAACTCTCTCCAAAGAGATGAAAAAAATAGATGAAACTATTCAGAAAAAGGCAATAGCCACTGATGTTGTGGTTACAGACGTTCTATATCCATATTTGGAGGTGGAGGAAAAAGTAGTTAAAGGGTACTTACATCCTCGTCGGAGGGTAGGTAACAAAACAGTTACGGAAGCGATACCAATTAGAAATCCAGATAACACGACTACACTGATTTGGAAGGTGGGGGATATGCCACCCGACTCTGAATGGGAAACCTCATTTGATGTCAGTTTAGAGCTTGAACTTCCAGTGGATGTTCCAAGAAAGGATAGAGATGTTATCTATGGGATAGATCCAACAACACCAACTTCGGAAGTAACCTATGTCTGGTGGGAGGATGGGAGGAGATATTCAATAGACATACCAAAAGGCAGCATAAAAATAACTTGTGGAATCCCCTCACCACCTAAGGTAACACCAACCCCTACACCACTACCAATCCTAACACCCACGCCAACACCACCAGGCTTCGAAACAATATTTGCTATCGCTGCCCTATTAGCAGTCGCATATTTAGTGTGGAGACGAAGAAGAAGAGAAGTATAACCGTCAATGCAAAAATATAAAATAAAAAATTGAACACGCAGGAGAAAAGATAGAGTAAAGGTAAAAACCGAAGTAGGAAGAAATGAATAAAAGGATTTTTACCACATGGATTTTGATAATATTAATAGGATTCATCCTAATGTCAACTATCACAACCGTGAGTGCAGATGGCGGACTCTTCATACCATTTAGTTATGAGCACATCTACCAGCCGTCACAAAAAGCAGTGATAATTTATAATAGTGATGAAGGGAAAGGGAAAGAGGACTTAATTCTGCAAGTGAAATATGAACAAGGAGCGGAGAACTTCGCATGGGTCGTTCCCGTGCCAGATTATCCAGCGGTTAACAAGTCAGATGCAAAATTATTTGAGGAATTGTACCATTTAACAACTCCTTATCCTCGTCCTATTCCAGGAGGATGGCTTGGAGGAGGGGGAGGTAAAGAAGCACCAGGCGTAGAACTTTTAGAAAGAAAGAGAGTCGGCATTTATGACGTGAGCATTCTCTCTGCAACAGACCCTTCTGCATTGATCGAGTGGCTGAACGAAAATGGCTATAATTTCCCAGAAGAAGCAGAATCAATTATAGATTTTTACATTGCAAAGGAGTGGTATTTTGTAGCGATGCGGATAGATTTAGAAGCGGAGAAGCAAGATATTTTAGATAAATTTAAAGAGATAGATTCAAGCATTGACACAGTTGAAGATGCGAAGCGGTATTTACCGGAAAAGGTGGCAGAAGATGTTGCTGAGTGCAAAAGCTATAATGAGTCTATTATGAAGAAGCTTGCAGAGATATTATGGGATGAAGAACGGAACGACGGGCTACCGGTATATATAACTCTCTATATAACGTATTGGGTAGATGGGCATCATAATAAAACAGAGCTCGTAGAATGGTTGAGATTTGAACTTGAGAGGGATATAGAAGATAAATTTGAAGAGATGGAAGAGAGCCTGAATGAAGGAACGATACAGCCAATAAAATTGAGTTTCAATTCAAGCGAGATAATATATCCGCTGAGGATGACTGCCTTAAACCCGGGGAGTACAGAAGTATTGTTGTATGTGTTTGCAGATTGTGAAACGCAAATAGATAATTTTTCGGTGGAATACGCGGAATGGGTTTATCCAGAGGATGTGAAATATACAAAAGCATTGAAAGAGATTGTAACAAGGGAGTATTTTTTGACGAAGATGAGGAGGAATTTCTCACAGGAGGAGATGGATGATGATTTGGTTGTTGAACCCGCAGGTGGTATAACTGTTCATGCAGAACCATTTTCAATAAAGAAAAATCCAGAAGGCGAGGTTATAATGGCAACGCCCGAAGAGGAAGTTATAATAAAATATTTACTTCGTAAGAAAACAAGTAATCTTATTGAGAAGAAAAATACCACAGAATATAATACGGGAGTAGAGCTTGTAATGTCGAGTAAATACAAAGAGGCAATAACTGCATTTAATAAATCCATAGAGCTAAATCCAAATATTTTTGAAGCTTATTTCGGTCGTGGGTTTGCTTATCATTGTTTAAACCAATATGAAAGAGCAATTCGGGATTATAATAAAACAATAGAAATGGATCCAAATATTTTTGAAGCTTATTTTGCTCGTGGACTTGCTTATGCTGATTTAAGGCAATTAAAGGAGGCAATGCAAGATTACAATAAAACAATAGCGATAAATCCAAATTGTACGGTAGCTTACTACAATCGTGGAGTTGTTTATGTTCATTTAGAAGATGGAGAAAAAGCAAAGGATGATTTTAAAAAAGTGCTCGAAATAGCTCCACCTGATTCTATGGTATATAAAAATGCAAAAGTGGGATTCGATTATATAAATGAGGTAGCATCACCGGGATTTGAAGCAGTATTTGCTTTTGCAGGATTATTGGGAGTTGCGTATTTAGCTATTAAGGGTAAGAGAAAGAAAAGAGGTGACTAAAAATGGAAACAAGAATTTTCATTGGAACTTTGATAATTGGGATTATCTTGATACAGACTGGCACAATCGTTGATGCAGATGGCGGATTCTTCTTTAGATATGAGAACATCTACCAGCCGTCACAAAAAGCAGTGATAATTTATAATAATGAAGAAGAGAAAGAGGACTTAATTCTGCAAGTAAAATATGAACAAGGAGCTGAGAACTTCGCATGGGTCATTCCAGTGCCAGATTATCCAGCGGTTA
>Ga0190286_1000770_pt1 | contig 12550 bp, 5 predicted proteins | sample 48691834_MG_FD_183241 | JGI IMG/M metagenome (GOLD analysis project Ga0190286, IMG submission 183241) | Hydrothermal vent microbial mat bacterial communities from Southern Trench, Guaymas Basin, Mexico - 4869-18-3-4_MG | ecosystem: Environmental > Aquatic > Marine > Hydrothermal vents > Microbial... | reverse complement strand
TCCATAGCTATCCCTAATGACAATAATTTCTTAAAAATCGTGTCATTTCTTTCGCAGCCTCGCGGATATTTTTCGCATTGTATATGGCTCTACCTACAACTGCATGCCACCTTTTTCCTGCAACCTTTGCCACTTCAGTTATAATACCACCTTGAGCTACAAACCCGGGTGAGAAGAAAGTTAAATCTTTTACTAACGGCTCCAGTAGTTCTTTGTAATGCTTGACTCTTTCTACACGGGTTCCTGGGACAACAAAGTTGTTGATACTCAATTTAGCAGCTAAAAGATAAATTTCATCTAACGCTTCGTCGGCAATATATCCTCCTTCGCTTCTTTTATATTTTGGGTGGGTCATCTCCCCGCCTATTATAACCTCTAGACCAATCCCTTTGCATGCTTTGATCCATTTCTCCTCGGTAACTGGACCAGAATGGGGAAAACCAATAAGTGCATTCGCGCCGGATTCCTTCACAACCGATACAAATTTCGGTCCTAAATCTGGAATGTCAGTCATAGCTTTTTGATGATCATATATGACTGGTAAGTCCGTTATATCTCTAATAATTCTAACGAGCTCTGATAGCCCATACTTAATGGCTAGAATTGAGCCAATTTTATAACCTCCTATACCCTCAACATCGCAAGTGTCATTAATAAGTCTCTTCAGCGAAACAATGTCATTAACGTCACAAGCGACCACGATGCTACGTTCATAATGCTTAATTATCCTGCCCATGGTTGACCCCATACTTGATTCTATCCTTTCTAATTATATAAAATTTTTAAAAGAGTGGCCCTTTGAATAGCTTAAAAGTATCATTACAAACCAAATTGGAGGGTAATTATGAAAGATGTAGTATACAATCCATATGACTTTGTTAATCCAATTAAAGATCCAAAGCGCTTCGCAGGTAGAGAAAAAGAGCTTAAGGAGATACGATATTACCTCGAACTTTCTACTTCTGATTCTCCTAGATATTTTCATATAGCCCTTGTAGGGCCTAGATCTGTAGGGAAAACAAGTTTACTAAATATGATTGAGCACATAACTAATGAACTTGGATTGTTGGCTATTAAAATTCCGTTGAATAAAGAAACTGTTGGAAATGATGTTTTATTTTTTAAGGAGATATTTGATGGGATGCTTACTAAAGGAGCAGAAAAGGGGTTGTATGGGGGAATAACTGGGAAGATTTATAAAGCATTTAGGAAAGCTATTGATACATTACAAATAGAAGCTGAGTTACCTTTTCTCTTCGGAACGGCATATATAGGATTCAAAAAAGAAAATATCAACAGTATTTCTCAGCATATTCTTATACACGATTTAAGGAAAATACATTCAGAAGCGAAAGAGAAAGGAATTCCAACTATTGTATTACTTTTTGATGAGTGTGACTTGCTCTCACAAAATGAAATATTATTGCAGAAAATAAGAAACGTCTTCATGGAAGTAGAAGGTTATATTCTTGTATTTTGTGGTACTGAGAAAATGTTTCCTGCGATAAGCGAAGTTTTCTCACCAATTCCACGATTTTTTAAGAGAATAAATGTTGAGAATTTTAAAGCACTTAAAGAAACAGAAGAATGCTTACTTAAGCCCCTTAATGATGCAGAGAAAGAAGCTTTTGACCGAACGTGCATTGTAGATATCCATAGGATAACCTATGGATCACCATACGAAATAAATTTGATAGCTCATTATATGTATCGGAGATGGAAAGAGGGAAAAATTCCAAAGATACAGCTGTCTCCTGAGGTATTAGATGATGTTTTGAATGAACTCGAAAGATTGAGAAGGGAAGGGCACTATGAGATAGCAAATAAAATTAAGAGGTATTGGAGAGATTACTTGAAAATTTTGATGTCACTGCTTGAGTTTCCAAAGGTTTCCGAAGATTGGCTTGTAGAATATACGCTGCTCGATGAAATTGAAACAATCCGACTTAGGGATGTCTACATTAGAAAATCCATCATAAAGGATTATATAAGGTATCTCAAAGAGGATGGTTTAATTGCTGAAGAAGATGGAAAAATCCTATTTAGAGGAGATGACTTTGATGTCCTATATCTCAAATATTTATGTGCTTCTAAGGGTATCAAAGATCCTAAGGAGTTCTTTGTAGGCTTCTTGGACGATCCCCTTTCAAATTTACATCGTAAATTCGTAGAAGGAGTACTCCTTAAAGGTTTTTCAGAGTATTACATCCATACAGGATTTGATAAGAGGGAGAAGTTTGAAGAAAAAACAGGACAGAAGTTCATAATTGGAGCAAAAGTTAATTTACCTCCTGGTGAACACACTATATTGGAGATTTCTCCTGAGACACAAAAAGAGTTCTATCTAGGTGCTCCAAATTCGATTAGATTTAGAGTTAATGTCAAGTGGATGAATGAAGGTTTCGTAACTCAAATCAAATTTAAGAATGAAGATGATTTGGAGAAATTTGAAAGACGATTGGGACTTTTAAAAGAAAAATTGGAGTTTTTAGGATATGAGATTATACTCAAAGATGAAATTTCATGGAATCTTGAAGGAACTGAATATTCAGAGCAAGGAAATAATGAAAAAGCGATTGAATGTTTCGACAAGGCGATAGAAATAAATCCGTCATTTGAGCTTCCCTGGGCTAACAAGGCAAGTATGTTTTTTAAACTGAAAAAATATGATGAAGCTTTAGAGTGTGTGAATAAAGCTTTAGAATTACATCCCAATTGGGCAGAAGCTTTAAAATTAAAAGGGATGATTTCAATTAATAAAGGAAGAAATGAAGAGGCATTCGAACCCTTGGAAAGAGCCTCTAAAATCAATCCGGAAGATTGGAGTATATGGGATAACATTGGAAGGGCTTTTTTCAATCTTAAAAAATACGATAATGCTCTAAAATGCTTCGGTAAAGCATTAAAACTTAATCCAAAAAGTCACGAAATATTATACCTCAAAGGATTGTCACTTGCCAATATTGGTAGGTATAGAGAGGCGATTAACTGTCTGGACAGACTATCAGAACTTAATCCTAATTTCATAAATGCTTTACTGGTTAAAGGAGAGATTTTACTAAATACAGGTAGTTATGAAAAAGCTTTAAACTGCTTTGACAAAATTCTTGAAAAAGAGAAAGACAACATTGATGCATTAAACTTAAAGGCGATCGCATTGTCCAAGCTTACTCGTTATCAAGAAGCGATAGAGTGTTGTGATAAAATTCTCAGAATTGACCGAAATAATGCGGCAGCATGGTATAATAAAGCACGTTTTAAGGCAAAGTTAGGTGAATCTGAGAGAGCGCTTAAATGTTTGGAGAAAGCAGTAGAAATGGATCAAAAATTTATAGAAATTGCCAAGAATGAAAAGGATTTTGCAAATCTAAGAGATAATAGAAAATTCTTGGATCTTATTAAGAAAGATAGGGTTTAGTGAGTAAAATGAATGGTGAATCATTCCACAGCGAACTGCAGAAGAGAGCGGAGATGTAGCTAAACTTCGCTGAGATCCGGCAAAGCCAAAGTTCGCACGCTTGGCAACCAAGTTTTTGAGTAAGATGATTCTTTGGTAGCCGTAAATTGAGCAATAGTGTCTTTGATAAGATTTTTCCTCCGACGACGTCTCCATTAAGGCTCACTCTGAATTGAAGTGAGCCTTTTCATCAAATGTTGTTAACATATTCCCCATATAGTCTTGAGGTAATTTCTGACTTTAAGTAGATTTCCCGTAAACTGGCAAAGGGCGAGAACGTACTTTTCCACGAAGGGCTGGAGAATGGAGAATTTGGAGAGAAAATACTTTTAATAGTTCACTGGCTCCATTCTCTTTCTAAAAACTATTTTCTTCCTCCTTCCTTTCTCCGGGAGGAAATCTATTAACCCTTTATTCCTCAATGATCTCAAGATGTTATATAGTGTGCTCCAGCCATAGCCGCTCCTCTTCTTTAATTCTCCAATTGTTGGTTCTCCAGCTCTCTCTAGAATCTCCAATAGCTCCCTCTCTTTCTCCGTTAATCTCCAAGAGTATTCTCCAAAATTTATGAAGTAGGGTTTTGCGTCATTGTATTCATGGAAAAAGAACAGAGCTATGCCGGTTGGTAGTCTATTCATAATTTTGGCGTATTCTGTCCCATAATTTTGGGCTATTCTCCTTAAATCTGGCTCGTATCCAGTTCTGAAGTGAAACCTCAAGTTCACAAAGCCCCTAATTAAGCCTATGTCCGGAATTGTGTGTGAGATTAATATGAAGCCTACTCCATACTTCCTGAGTTCTCTCATACACTTCTCCAAGATTGAATTCACTTTTGGGATTAGCCTATGGAATTCCTCGATAACTATCAGAAACTTCAGTCTCTGACTCAATTTTTTCGGTATTTTTTCATAGATACTCTCCAGAAAGTTGGCAGCGGCTTCTCCCTTCTCATCCTCGCTTATGTCCCCAAGATCAAGAATCTTAATTCCCTTTTCCAATTCATCAACATTCTGCATCCCTTCAATGATTTGCCCCTCAACCATGTTTTTCCAAGCTCCCGTAGGATCTATTACAATGATACTTGCCTTTTCCTTCAGTTTTTCAACAATTATTTTGGCAGCTGTCGTTTTTCCAGAGCCTATCACTCCGGTTATCAAAGCGTTCAGAACCAGCTTATCCTTCTCCAGATATGCCGGAATGCCGAGCTTTCTGAAATTCGAGCCCACAACGCTACCTATCAGAATATCTCCATAGGGAATCTTGTCCTTCGCTGGAACCGGAACCGGAATAAGCTCTTTCATCATACCAAAATGCTCGTACACCCTATCAAGCAGGCTTTTTATGGCTCTAGCAGGAGCTTGTGATGCTTGAATCATAGAGCCTTCAACCTTGAAGCTTTCGCCCAGTCTTGGCACATACAGCTGCTCTGCCGTTTCGATGAGAGGCTGGATCTTCGAGTGTTCCTCAGCATAACTGAGCATGGCATTCGGATTATCCAAACCCGCAATCTCGCTCAGAACGGATATCGCCGGATAAGGAAGATCTTCGAGAAGTAAATGATGTTTCTGAGCTGCTCTCGGCTTTATGGCCTTTGCCTCAGTTTCAAGATCCATCAGGACGAATTTGATTGCTTCTGGCAGATTATCCCTCTTAACTACATAAGTCGTTGATTTTACTGATAGCAGAAAAGCGATAGCAACTCCTTTCTCGTACCATCCCTTGATTATAGAGCTCTCCGACTCATAATCTTCCTTGAGTTCCTTGTATTTCCTTTCGAGTTCCTTGAGCTTCTGCTTTCTCTCCTTCATGAACCGGCTTATATCCCTCCTTTCAAACGGATTGTATGCATAAATCAATCCTATCTGCAAGTGCCTCAGCCTCTTCCTCTCCTCGTCGATTTCCTTGCTTGTCTTCTCCAGCTCGTATACTGTTGCTTTTCTTCTATATGGGACCATGTTCGGCGTTATCCTATTAATGAAAACTACCTGAAGCCTGAATTCCTTCACAGCATTCTTCAAATAATCATAGAAAGCGCCGATATCCTCTATATCAGACTTAAAATCCTCAACATCAGTAACGAAAAAGTGCTTGCTCCCTTTAACCGCATAAAAATTCTCATCGAGAATTACGACCTCAACAGTTGATCTGCTCTCGGAGTGCCAGAAGAGGAAGGAGCATAAGCTGTCGAGGCTAAAGCTTCCAAAGGGAATTAGACCAAGCTTGCTAGTAATCTCAAGCAGATCCTCGGGCGGATCGATATAATTTGAGATACTTTCAACAGTTTTCCTTTCAAACTTCCTTGGATTCCCGAACACCTTCTTAATAAAGGACACATTTCTCTCCTTCTCGAGCCTTTCAAGATATTTTACATCATCGAGCTCTTTTAAATTCCAGCAGACAGATTTTGGAAGAATGACATACCCATATTTGGTTAAAACTGATCTGAGAATTGGAAGGGTAGAGTAATTAATTTCGATCGTTTCTATAAGATCCTTAACTGCAGCCTCTCCTCTTGATCTAATTTCCCTAATGAACAAGCTTTGAAGCTGCGGATTAAGAAAATCTCGATAGGATTGTTCCTGCAACAGGGATTTCAAAATAAGTTTCTTTTCAACTACTTCCTCCTCTTTTAGAACATGGAAGCCTGAAGCCATAATTTTATCAATAATTTTCCCAATCAGCTTCTCATCAAGATTTATTGTTCCTAGGAGAGCTAGAACTTCCTTTGGACTTGATTTTCTTAGCTTTTTAATGAACATTCTTGAAAAAAACTTCTTAAGCATGAAACAAAAGAAAGGTTTCTGAATAAATCAACTGTAGTGTCACAATGGTCACACTCAGTTTATATCTAAGCTTTACGTGACTTATATAATAAAAAGGGGATAAAATACGGTTAGTAATTTATATTCGTATTTTTCGCTTTTTGGATGTCTCGTTGGATGTTTTGGGATGTATCAATGAGATTCTGGGCATCAGCAAGTGATATCTTTTTGTTTGTTTGAGCTTCGATTTCGTTTATAAAGGCTTGTAGTATGTTTTGTGCAGCCTCTAGCATATTGTTAGCCAGTTTTTCTCTAGCTTCGTTAATCCATTCTTTTGCTTGACTTATTTTCATCTTTGCTCGCTCGAGTTTGGCTAATAAGCTGTTTTTTACTCCTTCGTGTATACATGAATTATTAACCGCTTCTTCTAGCCATTTAATTTCGTTTTTAATATATTCCACCATACTACGTTTTGTGGCTTTTACTGTTAAAGTGGCAGATGTCGTTGCATTAATAAATGGATCGGCTTGACAGATCGCTGTTACGGTAAAATTGTAGGTTGCTTCTTCCATTCCAGCCCATTCTTCAGGTACTGTGATAGTGAGGGTGGCATTAACTGATCCTTTCGGGTCTATTGCCAGCGAAGTGGAACTTAGAGTTGTCCAGTATGACTGGATAGACGTGGGAAAGGCTCGATATCGACCATCAAAATCCAAGAATGTTAAAGTGAGGTTATAGGTATCTTTTACGCTTCCCAAATTTGTGACAGTCACTGTGAATGTACAGTTTCCCCCGGGGACAACGGAGTAAGTGCTTGGTGTTATTGATATCGAGACTTTGTGGAGTACAAGCACTTCGATACCAAGTAGTATAATAGCATTTCCGCCGTTCTTGCTAGTAACAAATATATTTCCTGTATAATAGCCATTTACCGCGTTTGGGGGTATACAAAGTGTGACAGTGACGTTCCTGGAGCCTCCTTTAGGAACAGTCAAATTGTTAGCACTGAAATTCAAATAGTTAGAGTATATGAAATGACCGTATTCATCCGTTAGATTTGATGGTTTCAGGATCACATTCTCCAAGTCCGCTAGATTAGAAGTTTCACTTATAGTAATGTTGCAACTGATCAGTTCGCCAGGGATAACTTCATATTCAACCCATTCTTTCGGTGTGACATCCATAACAGGGCGAGTGGGAGGAGAGCTGTGAAGCCAGACCGGACCAACGATAGCGGAGATGACAACATTTGAGTCAAATACTTCTCCAGGTGAAATAAAATCTGCGTAAGTCTCGCTATACGTCTGCTCACTCCCGTAATATCCTTGAATTGTTAACTCATATGTTCCCTCAGCTTGGCCTACAAGTTCTGTGGTATAATGCCCCGCCGTCGGATTGACTATGACTATATATTGCGGTTCACTAAATGGACCAGAATAGACGGCAGTAGGAATATCGCTCAGAACTGTTCCGGTCACATAGTCTATCCCCACGAATCTCCTAAAAGGATCATACAGATTTAAGTGCGCAGCAGATCTTAGAATGAAGGTTACATAAGAAAGTCGCTGAACAGGCGGGACCTTTGCACGCGTCTCCAAACTCAGTATGGCGTAAGCTGTTACTAGCTCAGGTAAATCTTCAAAACCGCTTGGATTTGTATTTACCCAATATCCTTGTTGCTCATTTATTACGCGTTGGAGGCCTACAAGCTTATTATATAACTCATTATACCAGTCATGGCCGTCTATCGTCTCTAGACCAGTCATCAGAAGAGCCTTTGACATTGAGAGATAGTAATAATACAACACCCAGTTTCCGTGTCCGACTGGGTTTTCGTCCCAAGTGTAATGATTCCTGATCCAGTTTACAGCTGCGACGGCCCTTGGATCGTTGATATCAACGCCGCATAGCAGCAGCCCCCATACTCCTGCTCCAGTCATACTACCATAGGATGCTCGGGAATCAGTCGGTGTGTATGCAAAACCTCCGTCATTGTGCTTTACGTTATACGGCTCTACTACGTAATCTTCTCCTTCAACGTTCAATGTAATTGGAAAATCGACGTCTTGGCAGCGATGTAAAAATACTTGAGCCTTCGTCCATGTAGGATCATCCCTTGGAAGGCCCGCAGCGTCTAAGGCAAGCAAGGCGAACTGTGTGTTTGATAAGTCTGGTCTTACGTTATAGCCGTATCCAAAGCCACCGTAGTACCAATTATCTTTACTTACGCTCCCCCAATAACAATGCTCGTCCCACTGTGAATTTATAAGCCAATCTTTTGCATTCTCTATTACATTTCTGTAGGTTTCGTTATGGGTAGCTACTAGTGCTATAATTGCCAGCGATGTTTCATAAGTTCTACGATAATACTGACTGTAAATTGATCCGTCACTGTGGACATTTCTTACGATGTACTGAATAGCTTTACGCACTGTTGGATCGTTTTCATCGTAACCCGCATTCAAAAATGCTGTTGCTATTAATGAGGTTACACCTACATAGGTTCCCTGTTTACAATACCAAGAACCATCAGTGCGTTGTCTCGTACGAAGCCAAGCCAGTCCTCTTTCAATTGGTTCGGCTGGTGGGGCTACGGTATACTCAACGGCACTAGATTCTATATCTGAATCCGATAAATCGTCGAAAAACGCTGTAACTTTCAAATTATATTTGCCCTCATTATCCTGTGTAGGAGGTGTTACCTTGAGAGTGAAGACTCCAAATCGCATTAAAAACTTGTCAACCAATTCATAAGTGGCTCGTTTGCCGCCGATTTCTACATTAAAACTTGTTACGTAAGGTATTCCGGTTACAGCAACGTAAATATCGTTAGGGTCGCTCGGGTTCCCGGCGTTTGTTGTAGTACTAGTCGTAGGTAGTAAGATATTGAGATCATACACGTACAAAATGGGTTGAAGTAATATGTCATCCAAGAAATGGAGCTTTGGTAGGCCTATTAGATAAGATGCGAATACCTCACAAGATATCCTATAGAGGCCAGCCTTGGCATCCTCAGGTACGCTCCAAGTAAAATAGGTGACTCCAATTCCGTTCTCTAAGTCCACTTCTAATGTCTCTGACGCGTATGTGTTCTTGTAGTGGTCTCCTATGCCCACGACTAGTGTAGCGCTACTTATTGGAAATACTGTTCTCCATACTAATGGTCTTCTATCTTCAATATCAATTCTGACGTCAACAAGCTCTTGTTGCTTGTAAAAGAATTTTTCAGCGGTGGCGGTTATGTGGAAATCTGGATTTTTAAGGGATACGCTTTTGATATCCTCCAGCGCCTTCACAATTGCCTCTAGTTCAGGTCGAACTTTTTCTACTTTACTTTCAACTTCCTTTAACCATTTATCTGGGAATATAAGCTTATTAAGCCAGTCTCTTGACCAACTAGCTGTTGGGTAATATTTGTATTGGAAATACCAGCCATATTTTGTAATGTTGCACTCTGAATCTTTCTCATAAGCGTCCAGAATGCCTTCTTCACCTTCCGGAACCTCTTTAACATAATCGAAGTCTAATGGATATCCCGAATCAGTAACCCCATCAATTTTGTAGGTCACAAAGAATTCATTCCCTTGGTCATCCTTCTCATATGGTAGATCATCAATGTGTACATCTTCATTATATGACCAGTATTGGTCTCCAATAGCTATCCCGTAGTACTTCTCTTCCTGCAATGTGCCATCTTCAACATACCACATCTTGACGTCATAAACGTCTTGTGAGAATCCATCTAGATTTTGGGTATACCTTATTGATGCATTACAAGTAAATGTCGGATCTTCTGGATCACCGTATATTACCTTGGTAGAGTTTACACCGAGTGCGTAGGCATCTATGGTATTGCTTCCATCACTCCAATGTAAACATGTCTTGATTGCGCTTTCTAGATCTCGGCTCTCCTTCAAACTCTTGATTTCCTCAAAGAATTTTTTGTACCCGGCGCTAAGATCTTTCAGATAATAGTATTCGCCCATGAGGTTATATCTAACGGATGGTGGCGATATTTCCGCCAGTTTCCCGAGGACTTCAGCGTTTCGCTCCAACTGATACACTTTTCGCTTTAACTCCTTTACATTCACATGATCAAGCGCATCTTTTGCATTAAGCAAGCATGTAAGAAGCGAACTCATTGAGGATCTTAATTTTTTGACGTTTTCTTCATATTTTACGAACCTCTCCCATACCCATGACCCTATCCAAATGCCAAGGGCAATGAAAGCCAGAGCCAAACCTACGTATGGTACCCAAGAGGCTGCACCGATTCCCGAAATCCATGCTAGAGTGGCGTATGTAAATAGAATTCCGGAAACTATAGAAAAGATTCCGGCCAGCACTTCCGGCGCTGTTATAAATTTCCAAATGTTACCGTATTCCGGGTACGAAGTTGCTAGCTGATAAATTTCATAAACAGTAAGTGCAACTGTGACAAATACTGCCACTTTGCCTGCAAACTTCGCCAGTCTTCCCGCTAATTTAGGAAGGGTTTTATGCCCTATAGTTTGTATGATCGTTGCTGCTAATTTGTATAGAGTCGCTGCCAGCCTAATGCCTTTAAGCCCCTTTATCAATATCACTTCAACTTCTTTGTATTCTGGAGCCGTATCTCGAGATTGAAGCGTTACTTCTACCTCACTAGGCTTATAGAAAATGTCGATGGTATCAGCAATTATCATTAATAATGATAGTCCTGCTTGGCCCTTTAGAGTTAAGAAAACATGTTTATTGATTATTACAGTTTCTGACCCAGAGAACCCCAAGCACGCTACTTCATACCTAGTTGTATAAACCCATCCGGCCTTAATTGCGGCTATTGAAACCTTTAACGGCGTATAAAGATCTTCGTCAATGCGATATTTCAAGGATTCAAGCTTTTGCTCCAATCCGTCTACGAACGGATACCAGCTGTAAAATATTTCGTAATTATCAGTAGAAATTTTTCCGTCCATTGAGGGAAGCGGTTTTTCAAAATCCAAAACTTGTGCAAGATAACCTAGGAATGCACGTGTTTTTTCGGTCGATTCTCTAGTCGTTTCCATTAGCATAGTCATAATTAGAAAATCATCTTGCATGTCAAGGGTACAACTCCATGGGGAGACTGTGAAAGAACCGGATTGCCCCGTCAACTCACATTTCCAAGCATACCTTCCAGGTGGAATTGTCCAAATCACGTATTGTCCGTTAGTATCGGTTTTTCCTTTGAAAATAGGTTTATCGGTACTTTCTAAGTAAATCTTTATTTCTACATCTTTAATCGGAGCTCCACGAGAGTTAACGGCTTTGAAGGTTGCGTCTGCGAAACCGTCGAAGTTGGCGTCCTTCAGTTCAAATGACACTGTTGTCGAGTTGAGTGTTGCTTGGGCTAAGCTAGGATTTAACATTAGAAAAATTAACAGTAAGGCTAAAAGCGACCTTTTTTTCAACTTAATACTCTCCTTCCCTTAAAGAGTTATATTTTATGGTGGAAAGTTCATAAAAATTTTTCCTGCAATTTTCAATTATGTTTGTTTATATATGTTATTAGAATGTCAACAAACTGACAAAAAGAAGAGGTTTGAAGTAAATTCTCTAAGCCTCAATAGTTATCACTTCACATCATTCTTTCGTTTTTTCCACAAGAGGTAGAGAAAAACGATGCCCATGAGGTATGGCCAGTAAAAGGTGATGGGGGCTCCTGTTATCCATAGCACTAAAGGCACAAATGAAAAACTAATTAAAATAGGAATAATAACCCACTCCCTTTCTCCTAAAAGCCCATAAATAGCAATTAAAGAAATTAGCCCTACTGAGAAGAACGCTAGGCGAAGAAAAGAGCGGGGATCCGAAATCTCATGAGAGTAAATTACTACCCCAAGGAAGATGTAAAGGAATCCAAGGAAAATTAACCACAATGAGAGAAGGGTTTTCCAACTTTTAGAAAAAATCACTCGACCCTTTCTAGGCTCCAAGAACCCTTTTCGGTTCATATTTTGATATTAACTCTGCTCGGTTTATAAAACTTTCAACTCTTTGTCTATTGGAGTAAAGCTCTAAAAAGTGGAAAGAATAATATAAGGCAGGCGTTCCAGATGAGTGAAGAGTCACGGCATTTGTCCTAAGATTGCCAGAAAACTGTTTACATAAGTGTTTTAGCCGATTAGCCTCTCTATTTTTGCTTTTCTGTAAGCAGAGGAAAAAAGACATAGTAGTAGAAATATTTCGATCGGTCTTTGCATTAACGCGATTAAAATAAAGAATATTATTAGTGGTTTTGATGGGTAGCTTGTTATCCAATCGCCGAGATCTGCGAGTAATTTAAAGGTGGCGGTTAAAACTGCCGAAA
>Ga0190286_1000769_pt1 | contig 12557 bp, 20 predicted proteins | sample 48691834_MG_FD_183241 | JGI IMG/M metagenome (GOLD analysis project Ga0190286, IMG submission 183241) | Hydrothermal vent microbial mat bacterial communities from Southern Trench, Guaymas Basin, Mexico - 4869-18-3-4_MG | ecosystem: Environmental > Aquatic > Marine > Hydrothermal vents >... | reverse complement strand
ATAGCTTTGAGCAACGCAATAGTTAAGCCATCTCTTTGCTTCTGCAGTGGATAGTATCGGTCTTAGCCTTGGATTCTCCCACAACAGATCATAAACACGTCTGACATCAGTTAAATAGTATTCAACAACATCCCAGTATGCCTTAAAGATAGTCTGAATGATTGGCTTGAGAACAGGATTCTCTATGTATTCGTGAAAGTGGTTGAACAGTAGCCTTGCTGGAGAGAATCCACCTCTCATGGCGTTAACAAAATCCTCTGGATTGATGTTCTTTATTCCGAGCTTGATCCACTCCTCAGCCACTTTTCTGCTTTTTAGGACCTTCAGCAACTGTTTTTTCACTTGTCTTAGGTTCATGTTTAGTTATTGGTTTTTCTTCTTTTTTAACCTCTACCTTCGGTTTGACTTCTGTTTTTGCTTTAACTGGCTTTGGTGCTGGTTTTTCCTTAACTGGTTCTGCTTTCGGTTCTTCTACTTTTGGTTTCTCTGGCATTATCACATCCATTTTCTTCATCTCTTCTTCAAGCTTCTCGATTTTCTCTTCAAGCGGTTTGATCTCAATTGGCTCTGGTTCAACGGTTTGTTCTGTGGGTGCTTGAGGTATTTCTTGCACAGGCATCATCTGGACCTGCTTCGGCTCTGGTTGTTGTGCAGGCATTTTCTCTATTACCCGTTCAGCTAATTTCAATCCTCTGTCAAGCAACCTTCCTAACTGTAGTTTGCCTTTATCGTCAACAACTTCTTGAGATTTCTCAACGATACCAAGCTTATCGATAACATCTCTGAGCGTGTCTCTCACCTCAATTATCTGCTGCAGATAGTCTTTTATGCCTGGTTGTTCTTTGCTTGATGCCAGCATGTTTATTTTGTCATCAAGCCTTCTTATCATCTCTTCTGTTCTGTTTTTCATATCTTCTATATCGGATTTTTGCTTACCGAACAGCATAGTAATAAGCTGTTGCTGTGTTTGTGCCTGCTGCTGTTGCGCTTGTGCCTGGAGCTGTAGCCATGTTTGCATAAATTTTGACCAGTCACCACCATCGCTTTTCATCATGTTCATCATGCTCATCAATGTGGTTAAATCAGGTTGCTTCTGTGTACTCTGCAAAGCCTGATTCACCATTGCCCATGTTAAAACCTTGCTCAAAACCTTTTCATCTTCTGTGTCTGTTTTCTTAGAAAAATCCTTGAGAAGATCTCTCAGGAAGGTTAATCTGGCCATTTCCGTTACAGGATCTCCTTTAGGCTCTGTATTGATTATCGCCTTTATAAGGTCCATTTTCTTTCTCTCAACTTCCTTCTCAACATCCTTATCAACGTCTGTTAATGCTTTTACTATTTTCTCTTTATCTTCCATATTTCACCTCCTACATCAATTCACATGCTAGTATGATGCGAACAAACTTCTCAGAATCTATTTTTCCTAGCATGTAATACACAAGAGCCTCGTTTAGAAGCTCACGCTTAAGCCTTTCCTGAATCGCTATCCTTTTAAGTGCATTCTCTTTCTCTTTAAGAATATCTTCCATAACTTCCTCAACCATCATACCTTGTTCAAACACCCTTTGCATCTGGCTTATAGCTACTTGATTTGTCATTTTTGTTAATTGTGTCAGAATAGTCTTTGTTACCGATTTTGCTAATTTTTCCTCTACTGTTGCTTTATCTGTTTTCGCTTTTTGCTTTTTAGAATAATATTCAATTGCGGCTTCTGGTGATCCATGCGCCAGAATTCGTTTAACACGCATGTGATTTGTGCCAAGATACTTTGCTATTTTCTGATACCCCCATCCACGTTGTCGTAGGTTATATATGTTTTCTATCAACCTTTTCAGCTCTTCATCCATACTTAAAATTTGTTATAACAAGTATATATTTGTTACAGTTGATTTTGTTATCCTTACCTTATAAGCCTATTTCTCCAAAGTATTTCACATTGCTCTTCATTTCCTCCGCTAAGCTAGGATGGTGTTCTTTTAGAAACTTATAGATCTTCCTTAAATGGTATAGAAAACTTCTCTTGCTCTGGCACTTTATTAATACAGTGTCTCCCTCACAATACTGAAATATCTCGTGTTTCTTGTAGTTTGCTGTTGCCCAATAGTAATGAGCTTCACAATAGAGTATATGATGACCCATTGTTAATAGCTTGTTCATCAGGCTATACTCTGTTCCAAACCAACCAGTTGGAACAAATCCTGTTTTTATTTTTGCCATGGTTCACACCTATTTCCCTACATCTCTTCACATTTAAGTTAGAAGCAGACTAATGAAAGAAAAACACCAGAGGCGGCAATTGAAATTTTACAGTTTTGCTTGTTCTTTGAGTTGGTGGAGATACTCTTCTCTCCACCAACCCTTTTCTTCATTCGGTCCCGTGTTTACTGCAACAATCTCATAACCGAGTTTCGTTAGCTCGATTATAAGCTCATCTATATCTATGTTAAAATTTGGTGTGGGTCCCGCAAGGGTTATGTTCCCTGCAGCACCCATTTTTTGGTTTGTCACTGTAATTATTGTGTCCCAGTCATCAAATGTGTGTCTTATTGTCAGTATGTCTGTTCGTTTGTCGAAAATTGACTCAACCATTCTTATAATATCTTCGTTTCTTATCATCTAAATCGCCTCCTTTTATATACATATATATAGAGTTATGTATACAAACTAATATATAAACCTTTCGGTGGGTTTTAACAGCAACATAAAACAGCAACATAAAACACTCGGAGTAGAACATGGATATATATATTACAACATAACAGTGCTAAGCTGTTACTGTTACACCCAAACCAAAAATTATTTATATACAAAATGTATAAATGTATACAAATGTATTAAAAAGGGAGGTGAGGAAATGAGAATGGAAATTTGCAATTTCGTGATAGAGGTTTACAGAAAAAAAGGCTATTTAGATATTTCATCTCAAACAAGAAAGGTGAGAGCGTGAAAATAATAAGCGTGATGAGAATAAGCTCGATTAGTAAACCAGAGACATTCAGGCAAATCGCCCTTGTCGATGCTGGAAGCGAGTACTGGATAGCGTTTAGCTGTGGATTAACAGGGGCACAACATCATTACTGGGAAACAGGACAGGAATTTAACAAAACCGAGTATGTCCGATACAGAATACCAAAAAAAGATTGGTCATGGAATTACTGGATAAAAGCACAGGAAGAGTTTGCAGGCATGGACATGGACCTAGCGAAAGAATACGAGAAAAAGCTCCTGATCAAAGCTTTGGTTAAAGAGATCAACAAGCGAAAACCATAAACTTTTTTTCCTTCTTTTTAATTTTTAAACGGTGATTTGTGTGGCACTCATGCCTGAAGAGAGAGAGTTCGTAAGAAAACTTTGGGAAAAATACAAACCCTGGGCTATGACGTATCTCGAACTTGAAAAACTGTATGAGTGGTTTCTTAATAGATGCGATGAACTCGGTATAGATCCGTGGACCATCGACTTTGAGGCTATTGTGGACAATACTTTAAGCTATTATGAGAATCAGGCAAGGCTTGAGCGTGAGCTTGTTTCCCTTACACCAGCACCAGTTGAATTTGAAGAACTTGAATATTACAAGAAACGTGTTGAAGAGCTAGAACGCAGAATAAGAGAGTTGGAGAAACAGGTTCCTGAGGAAGAAATAGAAAGACTAAAGAGAGAAGTGAGGGAGTGGAAAGAGAAGTATGAAAGAGCAAAACGTACCATTGAGGAAGTAAAACGAACACCAGGATTAACAGAAGAGGATGTAGCAAAAATAGTAAGAGAAACGATAAAAGAAGTTACTTTGCCTCTTGGACAAGTTTTGAAAATGATTGTGGACCGGATAAAAAGGCTTGAAGAAACAGCTGTTGCTGCACCAGTTAGAGTTGAAATACCGCCAGAGGTTGTGGAGAAATTGGCTGCACCGACCATACCAGAGCCAAAAGTAAGGAGTGTCTCTTGTATCGAATGTGGTAAAAAAGAACCGCAATTTGTTGAGGAAACCCTGTTTCTGTTAATGAAATTGTTACCGTTACCAACCGAGTATTTTTATCTATGCGATGAATGTAGATCAAGAAAGCTTGGAATGTTGCCTCCAGAGAAGTATTTACAGGACCTGTTAAAGCCAAAGACTATAGGAATGACACCTATACCTCCTGAATACATCCGATGGGCAATAAGAGCCACTACAGAGTTAAAACGAGCTAAAGGTACTCATTTCCGTTTATAAGGTATAGGTATGAATGGTATGAGTGCCATTGCTACAATCGGCAACATACCAGCTCTTAATGCTATTATTCTTGGAGTACCGTATATTGGAGTTATGTTTAATGCATTAATTATCCTTGTTGATTTTATAAATGCGGTTATTTTATCGCTTCCTGCAAAGCACTGACCAACCCAGAAACCATCCGTGCTGAATGCTGTTGAACCTGAATCGCCTCCAGCAGCCATATAGTCTGTTATTATCACATCATCGAATATAACAGTACCTACTCCTGGATAGTCATATACTTTAATCGTTGCTGCATCATCTATCACTCTAGCTCTCGTAACCGCTGTTGTTCTTCCCGCCTTTACTATCGTTTCTCCTTCCCTCACTTCTCTGATAGCAAGTGGGGATCCCAGATCTGGTTCATCGCTTATAAAATCAACCTCCACGCTGGCTATTGCAGAATCAACATAGTTATGTGAAGGAGACGGTGTGATTGAGACATATCTCTTCAAATATCCAACCAAATCCTGAGGATCCTGGCCACCATCGTAGGGTCCTGGTGAGAGAATGTGCTCACCTATTGTTCCATAGAAAACGTGATAATTGCTCAGCAAAACATATTCTCCATCTACATTGTCTTTACAGATTCCTGTTAATGTTCCCGCTGTAACTCTAACGCTTCCGATGCTTAGCCCTGGAAATACCGGTCTATGCCTCTTTTGCCTCTCCTCAGCAGAAAGCAATGGCTTGATTCTTCCTACTTCTATAACCTGAACCTCATAACCAAGATAGGTTTTTGGAATGGTTTTTAACAGAGCTGGGTCGAGTTTTTCAACATAAATTCTAAGTATTTTCGGGCTATGATGCTTAACACTTATTCCAATCACACCAGCTTTCTCCAAGAACTCTTCTTTGGCAAGCTTCTTTACCTCTTCCCTTTCTATCATGATTAAATTTTGGTCACCTGTTATAAAAATTTATATAACATTATCATGAGCCTCTTTTTTCCCTTTCCTCTTTATTTTTCATTTCGGCAATTAAGGCTCCTACAAAAGCACCAATAATTGCACCTACAATTCCTCCAACAGCAGCACCTAATATTCCACCACCAATAAAACCTGCGATTATTCTATCTTCCTCCTCTTTTGTTCTCTTCACTTTTACACCCTTCTTAACTTTATTATAGATATCAAACATTCCATGAAAGATAAAATTTTATATAACATTATACGAATAAATAAACATGTCACTGATTCCTGCAATAGCAACTGGAATGACAACAGCTGTGTTTATACTGTGGTCGAGTGATAGGTTGCCATCACCAAAATTTAGTTTTGAAGAAAACATGAGAAGGTTATCTGATCTTACATTAAGCACAATGAGTAGTATTGGGGTTGCATACTTGATAACAAAAGCATACGAAGCATATACAGCAAAAACTGAAAGATTTACAACAGAAGAGCGTTTGGTGCTGCCAGGTTATTACGAGTGATAACATGGCAAGAATAAGCGGAATTGTACTGGATAGGTATACTGGTGAGCCGATTAGAGGAGCACTCATTACAATAGGTCACTACAGAACAACTTCTAATGGTGATGGTAGATTCGATATTAGTGTAGAAGAAAAAAGCTATATAGCTATGTGTCAAGCAGAAGGATATGAAACCGCAACAAAGGTTATCGATGTTACTGGAGATATGAGCATAACATTTCTGTTAACACCAAAAATCAAGCTGCTTAGCTGATTGTTGCTACCTTCTTAACGCAGTAGTTTCCAGCAACCCTATACCACACAGTCCATGTTCCTTTTGGTAGAGGAGGATCAACATACCACCAGACGGCATACCAGTCATAATTGTATCCACCAGGCACATCATAGTAACCCGTCCAGGGTATGTTGTTGTTTGTTTGCCATGTGCATGTGTGCCTGTATCCTCTGGAGTCGTAGTAGGTTTTTACATAGAAATAAAGCCTTTCATCCGAGCTGAATGTATCTGTTGGATTTATCGGATTGTAGCTTGAATCAACACCCTTGCAAAATGTCACGGTTATGTAGCCTATGCTGAAAGCACCAACTGGTGATGCATAGAAAGCGTTCTCTTGCCTTGAAGCAAGCTGCTTATCATCCCAAACATCAACCCTAACAGGATTGACTTCACTGTAGCTCGCAAATGCAGGTATTCTTATTAGATATGCACCAGGAGCAGCAACCGAAAGCGGAATGGATACTTCGTTTCCAGGATCTATTTCATCCGTTCTTCCGTAATATGCATATGTCAACCAAGAACCTTCCAAATCCTTTAAGAAGCTCCAAACCCTGTAGCTTGTTCTGACATTACCTGTGTTCTTCACATTTGCCCAAACAATAAAAGCATCTCCATAGTTAAGAGTAGGCAGAACATACAGAGGCTTTCTAACATATATCTCCTCTCCTCTAACAGGAGTTCCTATTTTTCCATTCCCTTCAACCGAAACCTTTTTAACAGAAAGAATTTCGTTTATAGTCTCACCTCTAACCATACGGATTTTTTGCTACCCAGATTGCTGTTATTTCTGCATCGACTACAGGAACCTCGGCTATTTTGGGTGAAGAGCCTATCCGACTTCCTTAATCTCTATATCCGCCTTTCTAATAGGCTCTTCCACATCCCATGCTTCATCGAGCCGCTTGAATGCCTGCTGGGTATCCCATCTTGCCCATGCAAAACAGTGATATATTCCTGTTGGTGCATCAGCAGGTATAACCTCGCTCCACATCAGACCGGTTTCTGGAATCCTTATCGTTTCTCCTGGATTTATATCAACGGTTTTTCTGATTATCGGTATTTTGTACTGCTCTGATTCGTCAGTTCCATATACATCAACGTCAACAGTTAATGCCACATCACCGACATTGCTTACTTCAACCGCTGCACCTAGTCTGTCAACTGTTTTTAATTTCCTGCCAGCAATGGTGACCACTCTTATCGCTAACGGAGAAATTTTGGGTAACAAAAACATTGCTCCTACAGGAATTCCAACCAAAGCAAGTTTTTCTATCTTCATGCTAGTCATGCTAGCCAACCTCGATTCGTTCAACTGCGATTGGTTTTGGTCTGGTTATCATATACAGCAATACCACTGCTGTGCTACCGACAATCGCTATTGGAAGAATTTTTTCTGCGATTTCTCTAAGCTTAGCCATACATATTTATCTACGTTTTTTTGATTTAAAAGTTAATGCTTCGAGCATGTTGAATAGCCTTCTGTTTTTTGTTTCAAGATTATCTGCTAATATATGAGCTATGTGGCTTATCGCATAATCTTTGCGTTTTGTTAATGCATACAGTAATGCTGTATGAAACAGTGTATGCCCCCACTTCTTCCTGTGACCTTTACCGAGTACAGCATCAGCATATCGATGAACAATTGGACATTCATGCTTAAGAATCAGGCGATCTATAAGCCTGTGTATTCTGTGTGACGGCATTCTACCACAATAAATTTAAAGTATACACGAAAATATAAATATGAGGGTTGTTAAAGTGGTGATTAGTGAAGTTCATAACTATAACAAAGTCGAGCTTGTTGCTGAATTAAATGAGGATGAGGGTAGTGATTTGGAATCAATCAGAAAGCAAATCGAGGAGTTAAGAAAGATAGCAAGAACAGAAGTAAGAAAACCGCTTCTAACAAGGGATGCTGAAGAAGCACTTAGCAAACTAAAAAGAAAGAAAGAGATAACGATGAAGGATATAACTGAGCTTCCTGAAAGAATAATATACGAGCTGATAGCGAATGGCAGGCTTGTTTGGGATGATAAGTGGATAATAATTTAAAACGGTTTCTTCAATTCTTTAACATGAGATGGGTTGATGTTCTTACCGTTTGGAAATACCCGAATCCGATTGAATTATCAAGTGTGCTTGAAGAACTGGGCTTAGATCCAGCAAAATACTCATATCCATGGGAGCTGGCAAAGGATTTAAGATCGCTTATAAAGGGAAAGATGATAATGGTTAGGGGTGAATGGAAGCCTCTGGAATGGTATGATCCAATACTCGATTTTTTCAATTGGTTGTGGCAGCAGTTAGCAAGTTTTTTTGCTCCTTACGCAAAAACAATTGTTCTGGTTGGAATAGGAGGGTTAATAACATGGGTAGCATCTGGATGGTATAGGGCATTGGGTGCAATTCCGATAATTCTAGGTATATATACACTGCTCAAGGACTTTGGATACGTTTAACCAAAAGATTTAAATCGAAGTTATGACAAATAGAAATCTCTATGGTTTGTTATGATGTTTGTTATGAATGTAAAAAGAAGAAGAAAACAGTTGTATGCAACATTCACAATCCAAAAGGGGTAAGAATCTGCAAAGACTGCTGTATTAGGATGGGTGGTGCTAACTGTCCTTGGTTCGATTTATGCTGGTGATTCTCTTTATAACAAACCTACCTCTCCTTCTTTCCCACAACTCAACTGGTATATTATGCTCAGAGGAAACAGCAAGAATTCTTTCCCACTGCTTCTTATTCTCCGACATCCAGTATTTTCCCTTTCTCTTCTTAACCTCAACCAGTTTTTCTATTTTCCCAGATTTTGGCTTTAAAACGATGAAATCAACCGCTTGGCCTATTGCTAACTTAAAGACGTTGTTCTTTCCGAAAAGTTTTTCAAGCTCCTTTTTTGCCTCGTATTCTGCAGTGTAACCCTTTCTCATGTGTATTTTTTACAGAAAAATATTTATATACTTTTACACAATTGTATAATATGAGCAAAACGATTAGGGTTTCGAAGGATACATGGAAGAATCTTGTAAAACTGAAAATAGAAATGAATGCCAAATCGATTGATGAAATGCTTAAAAAATCCATACCTTTGATTAAAAAACACATTTCTGATGTCAAATAAAGGGAAAGAGGTGAGAAAATGGCAAAAATAAAAACAGCACAAGAATGGCTTGAAATATTCGAAAAAGACAATTTCATAGACACTAAAAATTACAGAGAGACAATTCCAGCGTTAACAATAATCGGAGGTCTGCAATTCGGAACAACTGAAGAGGCAAAACAGAAAATAAAAAAATGGATAGGTTTGAAAGAAACTGGACATAAAGTAAAGTATTTTGAAAAGTGCTGGAACAACTTGGTTGAAAATGGGGTTTTCAAAAACGGAACGGTAGTGGCAAATTTAGATGGAAAGTATGCACATATAGAATTTGCATTGCTTATTAGCGTTGCTCAAGGTTATGTAAGAAGAGTGGAACAGGCGGAGTAGGATATATAGTGAAAAATCTGGATGGTTTTCCATGAAAGTACCCCCAAACAGCCCGCCACTGGCTGAGAAGCCTAGGCGTGTGATAAAATCGGCGGTGGTCTCCCATGAAAGAAATAAATTGGTACGCCCTTGATACGCCAAAGCATTGTGAGATCTGTGGAAATTTAGGCAGACATACTACTGTTTTTGGGGAAGTTTTGTGTGATAGGTGTGCAATAATTGTAAACAGATCTAAGTACATAGTGTCTGCGGAGGAGTTCTTTAAGAAAACTTTATGGGGATATATAATACGACATGAAAGGAAACACACCCAGATGGCTGGGGGAGATTGAAAAGGTGATAAAATGAACAAAGAAACAATAAAAGAACTCAATAAATTGGATACGAAAATAATGATGCTGAAAAACGAGATACTGATACTTGAAGGATACATCAGATCATGGCGAAGAGAATGCAGGGTATGGAATGTGGGTCTTGTTACATTGGTAATACTCTTGTATTTAATCATTCTGTATGGATAAATTTTCGGGCTCATAGCTCAGTGGAAGAGCGCCCGCCTTGCAAGCGGGAGGCCGTGGGTTCGAATCCCACTGGGTCCATGAGGAGGAAGAAAAGGAAGAGGATTTGATAGCCCAACTTGAAGAATTAGAAGATAGAAATCTGTAAATGCACGGATCGTCCAAGGCAGGACACCTCGAAGCGGCACCGTGAGGGTGGTGGGGAGTGCGAGTGCCGTGTTACTGAGGTGATGTGGGTGCAAATCCCACTCCGTGCATAAATTTTAGATTGTAAAGAGGTGGAGATTATGAAAATCAAGACAGTAAAGCTAATATTCAGCTTTCCAGCACTCATAGTGTTTTTTATATTTTATATTAAGCTGTTGTATCATGTAAAAGCATCAGAAGCCCTGTGGATATTGTTCTGGGTTTATGTGTTCTTCAGTATAGTGTTCCGTTTAGTTGAAGCCGTAGAAGAGGGATAAAGGTGAAAAAATAACTCAAAAAACCTGTGGTATATTCAGAGTATTACCCTAAACAGCGCCGTGGAAGGAGGTATGCCTGACCAGCGGGGCACAATCACCACCCCTGAAAAGCCCGAGGCCTATGGGTGCTGAGAGGCTGGCTGGTCACCAGCAAACCAGCACTCACGCCCTGGAGAATATCGGGTAGGTCGAAGCGAAACCCCCCATGGTGTGGTGGTGAGCCATGGGATACCTCCCATAATGGCGAAAAATTATAGCATGGATTATTAATCGCTTATCATGAAAGGAAAATTGAGGTCGAGAAATGAAAAGAATCAAGGTAGGAAGTGGTGAGCTAATACACGGGAACGTCCTTGAGATTTTGAAAGACATGCCCAGCGAGAGCGTTGATTGTATTATTACATCACCACCATACTTTGGGCTTCGTAAGTATCCTAGCGAGGCTGATGTAGATTGGCAAGATGGTATTAAATGCCAACTAGGTCTCGAACCTTCTCCAGAACTTTATGTTGAACATTTAGGTTTAATCCTAAAGGAAATTTATCGAGTGTTAAAACCAACAGGCACTTTCTGGCTTAATATTGGAGATACTTACTCTGGTAGCATGGGTAAGCGAAGTGGTTGGAGTTATGTTAGTAATCTGGGGAATAAGAAAGATGGAACTGCTATATTTCATAAAGCAAGTTATGATTTACCGAGAAAGTGCATGCTATGCATTCCTGAGAGGGTGCTTTTCAAATGTTTAGAAATAGGATTCATAGTTAGGAACAAGATTGTGTGGATGAAACCAAATCATCTTCCTTCAAGTGTTAAAGATAGGCTAACAAACGCTTACGAGTTCGTTTATTTGCTTGTTAAAAAACCTAAAGGTTACTATTTTAATTTGGATGCTGTAAGAGAGCCTTTAGTTACCTTTACTGAAGGAAGGAAACACGATATAGAAAGAATGCAAAGACTCGGTCATAGATTTATTAATGTTGTTGAGTTGGGATATGATTCTAAGTATAGGAATACAGACAAAAGAAATGTAGCATTCAGTTTTAATTATCGAGTTAGAGAGGCAAAGAAAGGACATTTTGGTATAATAGGAGTGAGAGCTAGCGAGGAAGAGATGGAGAAATACGATAATAAAGGAATTAGAATACCTAAGTCTTGGAGTGTGCCGAAAGATTTTACTAGAATGGATAAATGGGAAGGGAAGAAAAATCCTAAAGGTCAATCACCTGTTGAGATAAAGAAGAATATTGTGTTATCTTATCTGAAGAAACACGATATTGCAGCTAGTAAATATCCAGATTGGGACGAGATAAAGAATGATAAAGAGAGCGAAATAACAATAGGTGGATTCGGTAGGTTTTATGCGTGGCAGAGAAAGATTGGAAGAACCAAACACGATATTGCGGTAGGTAGGGTAGGTAATTTTAGCTATACAGACCCGCTACACACAAGACCCTACTATGGTATGAGTAAGTTTTTGGAAAGTGATGTTCAAACAGCATCCCCTGCTCAAAGAACCCTTAAGGTCTTGCTTTCTGGCAAGCTTACCACTAAAGTTAGGAAAGCAATCGAAGGTCTCGCTAATTATTTGAAGAGAAAGAAAGAGGAGAGTGGTTACACTATAAAGGAGTTATCGGAGCTTACTGGAATAAAGAAAACTACCTTAGAGCATTACTTCAGAACAGACGAATGGTTTGCTATACCAGATAAGGATGTATGGGAAGCTTTGAAACCTTTACTAAATCTAGGAGAGTACGAGGATTTTGTAACTGAGGAGATCAGGAACGCTTTACCCGGTCCCTGTCCTTTAGGTAAAAATCCTGGAGACGTTTGGCTCTTAACCACAGAGCCTATGCCAATGGTTCATTTTGCAGTGTTCCCGATAAAGTTAGTAGTTCGTTGCCTCGTTGCTGGCTCTCCGCCTGATAGTGTTGTGTTAGACCCGTTTATAGGAAGCGGAACTGTAGGATTAGCTTGCGAATTATTAAACCATAAAATGTGGGATAAAATACCTAAGTTTGAAGAGATTGTTAATCCAGAAGTTGTTAAAACATTGAATTGGAATTTGAAATGGATAGGTGTTGATATTGTTAGCGATTATATAAACATGGCTAAGCAAAGAAT
>Ga0190286_1000765_pt1 | contig 12583 bp, 10 predicted proteins | sample 48691834_MG_FD_183241 | JGI IMG/M metagenome (GOLD analysis project Ga0190286, IMG submission 183241) | Hydrothermal vent microbial mat bacterial communities from Southern Trench, Guaymas Basin, Mexico - 4869-18-3-4_MG | ecosystem: Environmental > Aquatic > Marine > Hydrothermal vents >... | reverse complement strand
GCTGAGAATATATATAATATAATTATAAAGAACCATTTGATTGAAAAGATTATAAAGTGATGAAAATTTTTAAGAGAATTATTAAAAAGTTAGGAATTTTAAAAGAACTTTTTAGTTTTTTATGGCAGAATAAATTATGGTGGATGATACCTTTAATTTTGGTTTTTCTAATTTTGGGGATTTTAATCTGGTTTGCTCAAAGTTCCGCGGTAATTCCTTTTATTTATACCTTGTTTTGATGAAAAGCATTTTTAAAAAATTAAAAAGTTTCTCTCAAAAGATAATTAATATTTTAGTAGGAATAATTAACTTTATTTTTTATTTTCTTTTTATTACTCCTTTAGCAATATTTATAAGACCTAAAGAAAAAAATAAATCTTTCTCATATTGGAAAAACACAAAAGAGGTAGAAAATATAAAAGATTTTCTAAAATCCCAATAAATGTATATCTTAGGAATCAGCTGTTATTATCATGATTCATCTGCAGCTCTTCTAAAAGATGGAAAGTTAGTTTCAGCTGCATCTGAAGAAAGATTTTCTCGCATAAAACATGATTTTTCATTTCCCTATAATGCTATTAAATTTTGTCTTGAATATGAAAATATTAAAGGAGAGGACCTAAATTATATTGTTTTCTATGAGAAACCATTTTTGAAATTTGAAAGAATTATAAAGACAATTATATTTACTTATCCTAAATCCTGTTTTTTATTTAATGAAGTAGCAAAAAATTGGCTTAAAGAAAAGCTCTGGATAAAAGAAAAAATTTCTGATTTTTTAAATATTAAGGAAGATAAAATATTATTCTGCAAGCACCATCTTTCTCATGCAGCAAGTAGTTTCTTTTGTTCTTCTTTTAATGAAGCTGCAATTTTGACGGTAGATGGAGTGGGAGAATGGGCAACTACTACTTTAGGAGTAGGAATATTTAATGATAATAAAAAAGAAATTAAAATTTTAAAAGAGATTTATTTTCCTTATTCTTTGGGTCTTCTTTATTCTGTATTTACTGCCTTTTTGGGATTTAAAATAAATAATGGAGAATATAAAGTAATGGGAATGAGTGCATATGGAGCACCTAAATATAAAGATAAAATTTATAATGAGTTGATAAGAGTAAATTCTGATGGGAGTTTTAAGTTAAATATGAGGTATTTTTCTTATCATTACTCAACAAGAAATAGTTTTAACAAGAATTTTATAAAATTATTTGGTAAGCCAAGAAAACCAAATCAAAGATTTGTTTTATCAAAAGATGATTTTTCTTACCATAATTCTCTCATAACCGATGAAGAAGCAAAAGAAAATAAACGTTTTGCTGATATCTCATCAAGTATTCAAGAGGTAACAGAAGAAATATTAATTAAAATAGCAAATTATCTATATAAAATTACAGGACTTAAAAAATTATGTATAGCAGGAGGAGTGGGCCTAAATTGTGTAGCTAACTATAAAATTCTCAAAAATACTCCTTTTGATGAAGTTTATATTCAACCTCATGCAGGTGATGGAGGTGGAGCAGTTGGGGCGTGTTTATATGTATGGCATTGTCTTTTAAATAAAAAAGAAAGATTTATTATGAGAAATGCTTATTGGGGAAAGGAATATAGCAGTTTTTATATTAAAAATTTTCTTGATAAAAATAGTATAAATTATAAAGAATTTAAAGATGAAGATGAGTTGCTAAATTATATAACAGATTCTTTACTTGAACAAAAAATAGTAGGATGGTTTCAAGGACGTTTTGAGTGGGGACCACGTGCTTTGGGAAATCGTTCTATCTTGGCTGATCCAAGAGATAGAAAAATGAAAGATAAGATTAATTTAAAAATAAAATTTAGAGAACCTTTTAGACCATTTTCTCCCTCAGTATTATATGAACATACAAATTTAATTTTTGATGTAGAAGATATCAAAAATCACTATCCTTTTCGCTTTATGCTTTATACAGTGCCTGTTAAAAATGATATTATTCCTGCTGCAACTCATATTGATAAAACAGCACGCCCTCAGTTTATTGAAAAAAAGGATAATTTTTTATATTATAAATTAATTGAAAATTTTTATAAAAAAACAGGTATTCCTGCTTTACTTAATACTTCTTTTAACTTAAAAGGAGAACCTATTGTAGATTCACCATTTGATGCACTTAATACCTTTAGAAAAAGTAATTTAGATATTCTTGTAATAGATAGACTTGTATTAGAAAAATGAAAATAAATATTTATAAAAGAATATTCTTAATTATTTTCGTCCCTTTAATTTTTCTTTTTTTAACAGAGTTTTTTTTAAGAGTATCTATTTGGAATGAAAAATTAGGCCCTCAAAGATTTTATGGTGGATTAGAAGATCATTCTTTATTTTGGAATCCTAATAATATCATTAGAATTCCCATTGATGAATATAGACTTAAAAATGAATTTAGAGGAAGAAAATATTCTTTAAAGAAACTTAAAGGCACTATTAGAATAATTTGTCTGGGAGGTTCTTTTACCTATGGATGGCCTTATATTCATAATCCTGAGCTTTCTTACCCTTTTGTTTTAGAGAAGCTTTTAAATGAAAGTAAGTTTTTATCTTCAAAATATGAAGTTATAAATGCAGGAGTAGGAGGATATACTTCTTATCAAGGTCTTTTTTATTTTAAATACAGATTAATAAAGTTTAACCCTGATATAGTAATAGTGTGTTTCGGAGCAAACGATAGTAATAATAATTTAGAGATAGGGAGTTTTCTGACTGATAAAGAATATTATCAAAGACTTTTAAAATTATCAAAAAATAAGATGCTGTTTAGAATATATAATTTTTTAAATAATTTAAGAATATACGCTCTTATTGAAAAGATAGTTTTTAATATTAAAAAAATATTTATAAGACCTAAAAAAAGAGTTCCTCCTTCAGAATTTAAATCTAATTTAGAAGAGTTTATAAGATTATCAAAAAAATATCATTTTAAACTTTTGCTTATGTTAGAGCCTCATAGAAGGTTAGAAAATTTTTATCAAGAAGTAAAAAATAATCTTTATTGTAATATAATGTATAAATTAGCACTTAAAAACAAAGAGGTAATTTTAATAGATACAATTTCTTTAGTAAAAAAATATAGAGATGATGAGATTTTTTGTGACATTATGCATTTTAATTCTTTTGGGTATAAAATTTTAGCAAGATATATATATGATATTCTTTTAAGAAAAAATTTATTAAGATGAATATTCTAATGATACATCCTCATGATTTGTTCGCACATGCAGAACCTTGGACAATAAGAATTATAAATATTGCAAAAGAGTTTATAAAATTAAATCATAAAGTAAAGCTTTGTTATTTTCCTTTATCTTTTGAAGAAAAAAACACAAGAAAAATTGATTCTATAGAAATTTTTCCTCTTGAAAGAACCCCTAGCCCACTTTCTTTTTTAAGAAATATAAAAAAAATAGTAGAATTATCAAAATGGGCTGATATTATTCATTTTCAAAAATGTCATCATTATGCTTCTATACCAACGGTGGTTGCTGCATATTTGATGGCTAAACCTTTACATTATGACTGGGATGATTGGGAGGAAAAAATATGGTATGAATCTTGTGGAAAAAGTTTTCATTCAAGATTTATAGGTATTTCTTTTAAGGTTTTGGAAAGGTGGTTGCCAATTTTGGCTGACTCTATATCTTGCTCAAGTAATTACTTAAAGAACTTAGCTCATAAATTTGGAGTAAAAAAGGAATATATTTTTGATAGTCCGGTGGGAGCAGATTTAGAGCAATTTAAACTTGGTTTAGATGGAAGCTGGGTTAGAGAAAGATATAATATAAAAGGTCATTTGGTTCTTTATATTGGTCAACTTCATGGTGCTCAGTATGTAGATTTACTTTTAAGAGCAGCCAATATAGTTCTTCATAAATATTCTCCTGTTACTTTTATGATTGTGGGTGAAGGTTTTTTGGAGAAGAAGTTAAAGAAATTAGCTTATCAGTTAGGTATAGAGGGTAAGATTATCTTTACAGGAGCTATTAGGCACCAGGATATCCCTTATTATATTGCTGCTTCTGATATATGTGTGGCTCCTTTTAAATATACCCAGGTAACTAAATGTAAAAGCCCTTTGAAAATCGTAGAATATTTAGCTTCTGGTAAGCCGATCGTGGCAAGTAATGTGGGAGAGGTAAGAAAGATGGTAGGAGGGGTGGGTATGTTAGTAAAGCCTGGTGATCATCGAGTTTTAGCAGAAGCTATAATTTTTCTTCTTGAAAATGGAGAAATAAGAAAGGAGTTAGGTAAAAGAGCAAGAAAAAGAGCAGAGCAAAAATATAACTGGAGTTATACTGCTAAATCGATACTTTCTGCTTATGAGAAAATTTTAAATAACTCATAAAAAAAGCTAATTACAAGTTATTGGGAGAGGTGTTAGTAGAGAAAGGATTTGTTAAAAAGAGGATTTAGAGAAAGCATTAGAAAGAAGAAAAAAAGAAGAAAATGTTGGGAGAGATTCTTTTAGAGATAGGTAGTTTAAAAGAAGAAGAGTTAGTCCACCTTTTAAGTTTAACTCTTCTTATTTACCTTATAGAAAAATATAAAATATTATGCAGTTGAGTATAACCTACTAAAAAGTAGTGATTCTTTTTAATCTCTTTCTTAATTGGTCGTTGTAACTTCATATTTTGGTTTCCTCATTATATTCTATTATTCTATAGGCAATCACTCCTTTTTAGAGAATAAAATTATACTTCTTGAATATTGCCTATTAAAAATTTTCCACTTAAGGTTAGATTCGCCCCTTGGCGAAAACATTTTATTGTAGTGATTATTTTTAACATTTTGTTATTGTAACTACAACTATTAAAAAATAACTTCAAATTCTTCTAAAAATATAATAGGCTCAACCTCCTAAGATAAGGAGGTGAGCCTATGCAAATTGAGCTAAAAATCACCTTAAAGATACCAAATAAATTAAGGGATGTCAATAGTATCGAGGAGTTTGTTTTTAGAGAAAGGAACAAAATTGGCAAGATGATATTTGTTAAGATTTTAAAGAAAATAGAAGAGAAAAGATTAAATAACTTAAAGAAAGCCACCAAATTAGGTGAATTTAGCTGTTATCTTTATACTCGGTTAGGAATTATCAGATAAGCAAGATGGAAGATAAAATTCAAAGAAAAAACCTATTATTTACTGGATAAAGTGATAAATCTAAATCCTTTAAAAGCTACCAACTATATCTTAAAGAGAGCCTCTCAATTACCTGTTGACTATACATATCGCCAAGCCTCCTATCTTTTATCAAAATAAAGGCAAGGTTATAAGAGAGAATTTAGAGACAAAGCTAGTTTGTGTTAAAAGGCAATAAAAGAAAAAAAGACTAAATAAACTATTCTTAAAATATCTTCTGAAGCAGAGCAAACCGATAATAGAGATAATAATTAGCAAGATTAAAAACAAGGTATGAGGGGCAGAAGCTCTTCTTAAATTAAGAATCCTTTCCGCCAAAGGCGAATCTGCCTCTGACAGAGAACAAAATAAAGAGGATTGGGATAAGTTCTTTAAGGAGGTAAAATAGAATTAAAGTTATATCAATTTTGGGGACGCAATCACTTAAAAGCTAAATCTTGCCTAAGAGTAAAATTTATGATATAAGTGATTACTATTTTTGCGCGAGTGGTGGTAACAACTCTCGCCCGAAGGGCGAGTATTTAATTAGTTGTTCCCACATTGGCTTGGAAAGAAAAATAAGTTTAAGCATTAAATAGAACTAACAAGATGAGATACAAAGTGTTTGCGCGGGTGGTGGAACTGGCAGACACATACGTTTGAGGGGCGTATGGGTAACCCCCGTGCGGGTTCAAGTCCCGCCCCGCGCATAGTTCAGTATTTATTCAAATAGTTTTAGTTTTACATCTCCGTTTAAAATATCTTTTTTCTAACCCCTAAATTGACTTTATTTTTTAAACTTAAACCGAAATTTAAAATTTAAACTGTATTGACATTTTATAAATATATAGTATTTTAGAAATGTTATGAAGATAATTGTGTGTATAAAGCAGGTACCGGAAACTACGGAGGTGAAAATTAACCCTGAAACTAATACGTTAATAAGAGAGGGTGTAGCCTCCATTATTAATCCCTTTGATATGTATGCAATTGAAGAGGCAGTGAGGTTAAAAGAGAGATATTCTGCTCACACCTTCGTAATTACTATGGGGCCGCCTCAGGCAGAGGATGCTCTGCGTGAGGCTCTTTCTATAGGGATTGATGAGGCAATTCATATCTCTGATAAGGCATTTGCTGGCTCTGATACTTGGGTAACCAGTTTGGTGTTAGCTAAGGCTATAGAAAGAGTGGGTGATTACGATTTAATCATTTGTGGTAAACAGGCCTCTGATGGTGATACTGCTCAGGTAGGGCCAGGGATAGCCACCCATCTTAATCTTCCTCAGGCCACCTATGTGAGGAAAATTAGTAGTATCGATGAGAAAAATAAGATTATGAGAGTAGAACGTCTTTTAGAGGATGGTTACGAAATCTTAGAACTTTTTCTTCCTGCACTTATTACTGTAGTTAAAGAAATAAATGAGCCTCGTCTTCCTTCTTTGAGAGGTAAACTGCGGGCAAAGAAGCAATCTATTCCTATATGGATGCATACAGATTTGGGTCTAAGGGAAGAAGAGGTAGGTTTAAGTGGATCTCCTACTCAGGTAGTAAGGATTTTTACCCCGCCTTCTCGTCCTAAAGGGGAAATCTTTGAGGGAGACCCAGAAGAATGTGTGAATAGCTTAGTGGAGAAGTTAAGAATTCACATTCTATGAAGGATAGAGGTATAAGAGTTATAAAGGAGAAGTGTGTAGGATGTGGGTTATGTATGAAAGTTTGCCCTTTTTCTGCCATTGTTTTAGAGAATAATTTGGCTGTAATAGACTTGAGTAAATGTACTCTTTGCGGTGCCTGTAAAGAGGCTTGTAAATTCGACGCTATTGAAATCTTTAAACCTCAAGTTGTAGATACCACTTCGATAGGAGAACATAAGGGAGTGTGGGTATTTGTAGAGGAGGAAGATGGTAAGATTGCTGGTGTTTCTTTTGAACTTTTAGGGAAAGCTAAAGAGTTAGCTAAGGATTTAGATAGTGAAGTAGTAGCGGTTTATCTTGGTTATAATCTAAAAGAAAAATACTCTCAGTTATTTCGTAAGGGAGCAGATAAAGTAATCTTTGTAGATAAACCTCAACTTAAAGTATTCATCTCAGAAAATTATGCTAACATTATCTCTTCTTTAATTCAGAAATATAAACCAGAGATTTTTCTTGCTGGAGCTACTACTAAAGGAAGGAGTTTGGTTTCTAGAATTGCAGTAAAGATTCGTACTGGACTTACTGCTGATTGTACAGGTTTAGAGATTGATAAAGAGAAAAGATTGCTTATCCAAACCCGTCCTGCTTTCGGAGGTAATATCATGGCTCAGATTATTACTCCCAATCACCGGCCTCAGATGGCTACCGTGCGACACAAAGTTATGAAAGAATTAGAGGGAACTTTTTCTTCGGTAGGCGAAGTTATTGAGGAAAATCTCGATGGAGAATTTATTGATCGGAGAGTAAAGTTTATTGATTTTATCAAGGAGGAGGGGTATAAGGTTAACTTAGCTGATGCAGATGTAATTGTTTCTGGAGGTAGAGGCTTAGGTGCTCCAGATAATTTTAAGTTAATTAGAGAATTAGCAGAAGTTTTAGGAGCGGCTGTAGGAGCCTCTCGTGCTGCTGTAGATAGTGGTTGGATACCTTACTCTCATCAAGTAGGTCAGACTGGTAGAACTGTTTCCCCTAAGATATACATTGCTTGTGGGATTTCAGGACAGATTCAGCATTTAGTAGGAATGCAGTCATCAAAAATTATTGTAGCCATAAACAAAGATCCTGAAGCTCCCATATTTAAAGTAGCCAACTATGGTATTGTAGGAGATCTTTTCAAAGTTGTCCCTCTCCTTACTCAAAGATTTAAAGAGATAATAAAAAGATAGGATGTATCTTAAGTCCTTAGAAATCTTTGGATTTAAGTCCTTTCCAGAAAAAACTGTTTTAAAATTCGAGCCAGGAATTACGATAATTGTAGGGCCTAACGGGTGTGGCAAGAGTAATCTTTTTGATGCTATAAAATGGGCTTTAGGAGAACAAAGTCCTAAGTCTTTGAGAGGTTCTAAGATGGAAGATGTTATCTTTAATGGAACTCAGAATTATCCTCCTTTAAACTATACCGAGGTCACTCTTACTTTCTCTAACGAGGATAATTATCTCCCTATAGATTATAAAGAGGTAGCTGTAACTAGAAGATTATATCGTTCGGGAGAGAGCGAATATTACTTGAATAAGAATTTAGTGAGACTAAAGGATATCCAGAATTTATTCTTAGGCACAGGGGTGGGAGAGGCTACCTATTCCTTTATAGAACAGGGTAAGATTGAGATTTTTCTGAGTTATAAGCCAGAAGAGAAGCGAGTAATCTTTGATGAAGCCTCAGGGATAATAAAGTATAAAGAGAGGAAAAAGGAAACCATAAAAAAACTCGAGGATACCGAGCAGAACTTATTGCGGTTAGAAGACATTATTTCTGAAGTTACTCGCCAAATTAGATATTTAGAGAGACAGGTAGAGAAAGCAAGAAAGTTTAAGGAGATAGAAGCTCAGCTTATAGAAGCAGAAAGAAAGATCGCTAGTATAAACTATAAAAAGTTAGAGAGAGATATTGATGTTTCTCTAGAGGAGTTAAATAAGCTAAAGGAAGAAGAGGCTCAGAGAGAAGAGGAGATTCTTTCTCATCGGAGAGAAATAGAGAAGCTAACTGAGAAGATTAAAGAAGTGGAAGGTGAACTTGAGATCCTACATTCTAAAGTAATTTCTTCCACTTCTAAGATAGACCTTTATAAGAGTCATATTGAAATGAATTCTCAACGTGAAGAGGAAGCAAGGTCAAAAATTGAAGTTATAGAAAGAGAATTATCTCAATTAAAAGAAAAATTACTCTCTCAGGAAGAAAGGATTAATCAAGAAAAAGAAAATACCTTCTCTTTGGATAGGGAGTTGAAAAATCTAAGTCAACATATAAGTACTCTAAAAGATAAAAAAGTGGAGTGTCAGAAATCGTTAGATTCACTTTCTTTGGAGATAGAAGATATCAAGCAGAAAATTTTAGTTGAAGAGGCTCAAAGAGCAGATATAAATAATGAACTTATTGAGGTTAACACCTATCTTAAAAATCTCTATTCTAGGAAAAGAAGATTATTATTAGATAAAGAGAGGTTAAATAATATTTTTGATGAGGCCAACACCTCTCTCTCTGAGATCTCCCACAATATTGAGGAGTTAAATAACCTTTATTTACAACTTAAGAGGAAAAAAGATGAACTTATCGAAAGGATGAAAGTATATGAGAAAGAGAAAGAAGAACTTATCCAAAGTAAAATAGAGAAAGAAAAAGAATTAACAGAGCTTACATCTAACTATGAACTTTTAAAAGACTTAAGGTTAAGATATGAAGGTATTTCTTCCTTCCGTAAGATAAAACTTACCTTCTATGAAGAACCATCCCATATCAATAAGCTAATCATTTCTTTAAAAGAAGGAGATTTGCATAAAAGAGAGGAGAGGGGTCCTTGGGAGTTAGAAGTAGAAGCTAAGGTTATTATTTTCCGAGAGGAAGAACTTAAAGAGAAGATTGACCAACTTTCTCAACAGATAGAAAAGATAAATAGTAGTTTACTTCAGGAGAATGAGAATTTAGAAGAGATAAAGAAAGAGTGGCACCAAATAAGTAATGAAATTTCCCAGCTAGATAAAAAGTTAGGAGAAAAAATTAAAGAAAAAGACGGTGTAGATAGGGAGTTTTTAAGAGTAAAAGAGGAGTTTGATTTACTTAATCAGGAGATAGAAACTAACCTTGCTGAGATTAGAGATGAGGAGAAAAAGAAGAGTAATTTGGAGGTTGCCTTAAAGGATAAAGAAACTCTTTTATCTAATTTGGAGGAAAGATTGGTTTCCATACAGAGGGAGCGCCAGGCTTTAGATAAAGAATTGAACTCTTTAGAAATTGATCTTACAAGAAAAGAAGGAGAGATTGTTTCTTTGCGAGAGAGTAAAAATTCTTTAGCAGGGAAGGTTCAAATGTTAGAGGAAGCTAAAAGTAGTATATTAGCTAGTATAGAGAAACTAAACGTAGAGAAGGAGGAGAATATAAAAAAGATTGAGGCATTGGATAAAGAAATTAGCGCTCTACAGAATGATATTGCTAGGAAAGAAGAAGAGATAGAAACTCTACACCAAAACGAGAAGATGTTTCTTGAAGAGAAAGAGAGATTAACTAAGAATAAAGAAGAATTTTCTTCTCGTCTTAGGGTGTTAGAGGATGGTCTTGGGAAGGTAAAGGATCTCATTTATCAGAAAAAGTTAAAGATTCAGGAGTTAGAGTTTGAGAAAAGTAAGATTGCTGATTACTTAAGACAGGTCTATAACTTAGAATTTCAATTATGTGAGGTAGAGGAGGATTTAGATACTCTAATAAAGGAAAAAGATAATTTAAAAAAGAAATTAGCCTCTCTGGGGGAAGTTAATTTAGTGGCGATTGAAGAGTTCGATGAGTTAAATAAACGCTATCAGTTTTTAGAGGAACAAAGGCATGATCTTATAAACTCTAAAGAGGAATTGAAGAAAGCTATTTCTAGAATAAATAAAACCTCACGGGAGATATTTTTGGAAGTATTTTCTAAGATAAAGGAGGAGTTTAAAAAGAATTTCCGCTTCTTATTTGGAGGAGGAAGAGCAGAGTTAGTTTTACTTGATGAGTCTAATATTTTGGAGTCAGGAATAGAGATTGAAGTTCAACCTCCAGGTAAGAAATTGCAGAATGTTTCTTTACTTTCTGGAGGGGAAAAAGCTTTAACAGCGATTGCTCTTATATTTTCTATTTTTAGTGTGAGACCTTCTCCTCTGTGTGTACTTGACGAGATAGATGCTCCTTTAGATGAAGCTAACGTGGGTCGTTTTAATCATCTTCTTAAGGGATTTGCTCAAAAGTCTCAATTTATAATCATCACCCATAATAAAAAAACGATGAGTACCGCGGATGTACTCTATGGGGTTACTATGGAGGAAAAAGGTATTTCTAAAATAGTTTCTGTTAAGTTCGCTAAGGAAGCATTAAGCTAAGAGAACTTTGTTTTTGCCTTCTCTCTTGGCGCGGTAGAGAGCCAAATCAGCCTTTCTTATTAATTCGTCTTTCTGAAGAGTATCTTGAGGGAAAGAAGAAATACCTATACTTATAGTAAAATTAGTATTTACAATTTTTGCTTCCTCGATTGCTTTTCTGATTCTTTCTCCAATTATTTTTGCTTCCTCTTTATCAGTATAAGGAAGAATTAGGGTAAACTCCTCCCCACCATAGCGGGCAACAATATCTATTTTTCGGGAGTTATCTTTTAAGATTTCTCCTATGCGTCTTAAAACTTTGTCTCCTTCTTGATGCCCGAAGGTATCATTAAATTTTTTGAAATCATCAATATCTAACATCATCACAGAAATCTTATAATTTTGAGCTTTTGCTTTTATAAGTTCTTCATCCAACCGATATTGAAAATAACCGTAGTTCCATAATCCTGTGAGGGAGTCGGTATGGGCTTTCATTAGAGTGTCCTCAAAAACTTTTGAATTTTCAATAGCCCCTGCTGCTTGATTGACGAACATAGTAAGAATTTTTATATCTTCCTCAGTGATGGGTTTATGAGTAATACAGTTATCCACCTCAATTATCCCTAAAGGGTTATCTTTGGACCAAAGAGGAGCAATTACAAACTCTTCTAATTTGAGCTTCTTTACTAAAGGATCGTTACTATATTTTCTACCTCCCTCCTTAGTCACATCAATATGCAGAGGTATAACTTCATATAGAGTTTCATAAATAAGACCTGCTTCTTGGGAAAGAGGAAATTTTAAAGAATGGACGAATTCCATAAATTTTGGCTTCTCTTCAGCCTCTTTTATTTTGTGATAGGCTTTTATAAGAGCGTATAAGTCCATTTTTTGCTCCTCTATAGCTTTCCAGATTCTATTAGCTTCTTCAGAGTCCATAGGTCCTATCCCCATAAGCCCATTAATAGTTTTTTCTTTCTCGTCTACTAAAAAAAGCATTGCTCGGTTAAATCCTAAGCCATGATGAGCAGTTAATCCTGTAAGGATGATATAGGAAATTTCCTCTAATCGTAAGGTAGTGCGCATTGCCTGGGTAAGTTCATAGAAGATATAAAACTGAGACCGCGCTTTTTCTAATTCTCTCTTTAAATTCTCTAGCTCTCCTTCCATCTCTATATACCTTTAATAGCATACTTTTCAGAAAAAGTCAAATTACCAAGAAAGCTAAAGTAGGATAATGTAAAATATTTTCCACAAATTCCTAAGAGAGGAGATTAACAGCTAAATAAAAGGCATATCCTCACTTTAGGAATCATTGACAATATTAACCTGTTAATGAAAGGAATTTAAAGGAATTAGAGCTATGGCAAGAGGTAGAAAAGAGGGTAAAAGATACTATAAAAGGGATTATTAA
>Ga0190286_1000764_pt1 | contig 12606 bp, 15 predicted proteins | sample 48691834_MG_FD_183241 | JGI IMG/M metagenome (GOLD analysis project Ga0190286, IMG submission 183241) | Hydrothermal vent microbial mat bacterial communities from Southern Trench, Guaymas Basin, Mexico - 4869-18-3-4_MG | ecosystem: Environmental > Aquatic > Marine > Hydrothermal vents >... | reverse complement strand
TCGTAAACGCCTCTCCACCACCTCTCGCTCATTGCTTTTAACTTGTCAAGGTCTTTTACCTTCATAACACACTATAATAATTCTGGATTAATAAATAAATCTATCCAAGGTAATTTATAGGTAAATAAATAAAAAATATGTAATTAGTATTGCCCAGGAGAATCAACCATTAAGGATTTGGGCCTCCCATAAATGGCGGGTAGCAAATACCAAGTCAGTAATATTATCCAAGGTATCATCACTGTGGAGAAAATCCGCGAATACCAGAAATTTTTGATTTTTTTCTTTGTTTCTTTTTTTGAGCAAAAAGTATTCTCCTATACTCAAAAGGGCATATCCCCAGAAAGCCATCTTCAAATGTTGAAATACAGATTCGTTTATCCCACAGAATGGTTTTAGAAGAGGAGATTTGATAAGTTCATATCCAAAATGAAAAATACTAAACATCAGCAAAAACAACCCTGCTTTCAAATAAATATTAATACTATCTCCTCTTCCTCAGTTTTTAATCCAATAAATAATTAATTATTAGTAGCCCCAGATTTCCCTTAGATATACTTCTTTTCTGCAGGATGGACAAAGAAGTCTCATGTGGTCTGCCCGGTACGCTTCCTCTTTTCTTTCCGGTTCAAGCTCCACAATCCCCATCTTCGAAAGCTTTGCAAGTATAAGGGTTGGATTGGCATACCCTGGTTCTTTAACCTTTTCTGCAATCCATAAAAGATGATCCTTTGTGGTTATAGGTCTACCGCATCTCTCACACAACACCAGTTCCTTTTCTATTTCATAGTAAAAACTCTTTTTATCAGTATGAACCATATCATAATCAAGGGTATGATAGATTCCCTTTTTGGTAATGCAGTAAGCGACACATTGACCACACAGAATACACATATCGAGATGGTAGATAACCTTTCTTACCCTTTTTTCTGGAATATCTTTTATCTCTCTTGCATTTGCAGGGCAAACCTCTGCACATGCTCCACATCCGATGCATTGCTCTTCGTCAAACTCAATCCTTCCTCTAAATCTTGGATATGGAACAGATGGCTTTTTAGGAAACTTAGTAGTATATGGTTTACTGAAAAGGGAGGTGATTGCCTCTTTTAACTCCCTTAGTTTAGGATACTTCATCTTCATTCTCTCCTCCCTTTTCTATAAGCTCCTCTTTCTTTTTATCCTTCCCAAATGAATCCAGTATACTTCCCTTCCACATCTTTATGCCAAATAAAAGAGAACCTCTTGCAAGGGCATGGGCTGAGACAGGGGCTGTGAGAAGTAGAAAGGCTCCACAAACCAATGCCTTTATTCCGGTAACCGTAAATCCATTGAGTATGAATATCCCCATCATTATTCCAAATGTTCCGAGCGTAACACTCTTTGTGGCTGCCTGTAATCTATTATAGACATCAGGGAATCTAACCAGTCCAAGGGTTCCAAGCAAATCAAAAATTACACCTACAACAATTACCAACCATCCAAAGAATTTAATCATCCAATGTCCTCCTTTCAAGAAATTTAGCCAATGCAAGGGTGCCTATAAAGCTTATGAGTGCAAGGGCAATCGCAAGATCAAGCAGATAGGGAAGCCCGAAAAACACACTCATCAATGCGGTTATCCCCACAAAAAGTATCCCCATTATATCAACTCCAACCATCCTGTCAGAAACTGTAGGACCTTTAAATATTCTATAAAGGCATAAAAATGCAGATATGGAAAGAATAACTACAAGAACCGTCATTCGAAAATCCTCCTTAAAAAGCGTTCAAATCTTCCTGCTATTATTTTGGATGCCTCCTCTATATCCTCTGTCTTTATATCTATCCAGTGAACATAAAGATACTCTCCATCTATATCAACGGTCATAGTTCCGGGTGTAAGAGTTATGGAGTTTGCAAGGAATGTCTTGGCAGTATCAGTTTTTAATGAAGTCTTTATCTTCACTATCCCAGGCTTTATAGGTCTCTCTGGAGAAAGAACCCGGAATGCTACATCAAGATTTGCCTCTATCATATACCAAATGAAGAAAGGAATGTAAACGGCTGCCCAAAAGTATCTCCTGGGATTGAGAAATTTTAGCGGAACATCTGTAAAACCCTTCCCAAAAACCAATGTTGCAAGCAGGACCACAACCAGACCCGCAACAATATACTCAGGATAAAAAACCTGAGTAAGCACCACCCACAAAATACATCCAAATATAAAGAAGACTATTCTTCCCATCATATCCCTCCTAAAATATCCTTTGCATACAATACTCCTCTAAGAAGCACCTCAGCTGCAGGCTTCACAAACTCTTTTGTTATATGAGAAAAACAAAGACCTGAAACCAAAAGAAGCAAAACAAGAATCACCATAGAAAAAACCATTAGAAATGGAGAATCTGAAAATCCCTTCACAGTCTTTTCCCAGAATACTTTGTTTTCTATTCTTAAAAGGTATGCAAATGTAACAGCAGAAAAAATAACAAATATTACTGCAACCCCATACATGCTCTGTTTCACTGCTCCTATAAGTAGAAAGAGCTTCGAAAAGAAACCTATAAATGGAGGAATCCCTGAAAGAGAAAGCATTCCAAAAAGATATGAGTATCCGGTCCATGGCATCCTCACTCCAAAACCCGCCATCTTCTCTATATCCCTTTCCTCTGTTCGGTAAACCACAGACCCAGAGGTTAAGAAGAGTAATCCTTTTCCCATAGCATGAGAAAGCACATGAAGTAATGCACCAATGATTCCCCATATATTTCCTATACCAAATCCAGCAATTATATATCCTATCTGAGATATACTGGAATAGGCAAGAATTCTCTTATAATCGCGCTGCACAAGAGCAGCAAGCCCTGCAAAAATTATGGATAAAATTCCAAGAAGAAGAAGAATATTAAATATACCGGGGGCATTTGCCCTGGAAAGCCCAAATACATTGAATACTATCCTTGAAAGTGAATAGATTCCAAGGATCTTTATGAATACCCCTGAAAGTACTGCAGAAACTGGTGCAGGAGCTGCGGGATGAGCATCAGGAAGCCATGAATGGAATGGAAATGCTGCAGATTTCAAAGAGAATCCAAAAACAAAAAGGGCAAAAACAAAGTAATAAACTGCATTCTTTGTAGCAGAGGCGAGAGAAAGCGAAATATCTGCCATATTAAGGGTGGAGAAGGAGGCATAAACGAATGCAATTCCAAGAAGTATGAATAAACTTGCTATCTCACCCATTACCATATATTTAAATCCTGCCTCCAAACCTTCCTCCTCAACCGAAAATCCAACCAAGGCATAGGAAGACACCGATGCAATCTCAAGAAACACAAAAAGATTAAAGAGGTCCCCGGTTATTGCAACTCCCATCATCCCTGCATGCATCAAAGAGAACAATGTATAAAACTTCCATCCCCCGGTGTACCGGTCCATATAGTTTATTGCAAAGAGATAGGATAAAAACCAGATTAAAGCAATTACAAATACAAAGAAGACCGAAAGTTTGTCTACGACAAACACAATACCAAATGGAGCTAACCATCCTCCTACTGGATAAACAATTCCACTCCTAAGGTTAAAAAGGAAGTATCCAGAAAGAAAGAGTATCGAAGCGGATGCTATTCCTCCTATTATCTCTGAAAATCTCCTCCATACTTTTGAGAGTATGGGAATCAAAAATGCAGCACCGAGGGGGATAACAACAAAGAGAGGGACTAAGGGCTTCATCCTTTTAACCTCCTGAGTTTATCTATATCAAATGTTTTTGTTTTATCGTATATCCTGAGAGCAAATGCAAGCATCACTGCAGTTGTCCCAAGCCCAATAACTATTGCAGTGAGAACCAATGCCTGGGGTAATGGATCCACAAAGTTATGCTTAGGAGGAATTGAAGTAATTATGGGAGCCACTGCACCCTTTTTAAAACCCACCATAGCAAAGAGAAGGTTTATTGCATACTCCATTAATGCAAATCCAATAACTATCTTCATGACATTCTTTTTAGTAAGAATTGCATATATCCCTACGAGTACAAGTAAAAGAGAACCAAGAACTACCACCATATCAATCCCTCATTATATACTTTGTTGATGCAAGCCCTAAAAATATAGATAAAAGGGCTGCACCCACTTTTATACCTATGGCTATGTTCGCAGGAAGAATATGCCCAGCTGAAGCAAGCCTTAAGGGAATTCCCTTGGAAATTATGTTTTGAAAGTAATAAAACCCAAAAAGCATTCCTAAAAGCGCCACACTCAAAAACCCTATTCCACCTATACTCTCAAAAATACTGGATACCACGGTTGTATTTTTTTCCTGCTTTTCAGTGGTTCCAAAGGCAAGCCTTGAAAGAATAAAGGATGTTGCAATTATTGCTCCACCTGCAAAACCTCCACCCGGTGAAAGATGTCCAAACAGTACTATATAACAGCCATAAACAAATATAAACCCAATAACTATTCTTGTTATGGTCTTTACAATTGTGGTCATTCCTCTCATTTTTTTCTTCCCTCCTTCCTTAAAATTGCAAGAACTCCAATAACAGAAGTAAAAAGTACCGTTGCCTCTCCAAGAGTATCGTATCCCCTATAATCAAGAATAACAGCTGCAACAAGATTTCCTGCTCCAACTTCTTTGAGCCCATTCTCTATATAATAAGAGGCAACCTTCATCAGGGGATTCCCAAAAGAAGGGAGTGAAATCATAGCCTTTATGCCCAGATAGAGAAACATAAGGGCGAAAAGGGAAAATCCAAGAATAGGAATGATATCATCCTTTGTATATCCTCTTCCCAGAGTTTCATCTTCATGGGTTGTTTTCAAAATCACCGCAACAAAAAATACCACCGCAAGAATCTCGATAACTATTTGTACAAATGCAAGGTCCGGAGCCTGAAGCATTATAAACATTATTGCAACTCCAAACCCTACTGCTCCAAGAGAGATAACCGCAGCTAATAAATCCTTTATCTCCACAGCCACTATCCCTGCTGCTACCATAAATACTAAAAGCATATAAAATGCTTGCATTAAAACCTCCCTAATAAAATCAAAATAATTATTATTGCTGAAATCCCCACAGAAATCCAGGAAATATACTCAATAAGTCTTCCCCTGTGCATTGAGGAAACAGCCTTAGACCCAAAACCAAAAACATTATAAATACCTTTATAGAAGATCTCTAAGAAGTTATGAACCACTACCCTCAGAACCTCTGATAACGCATAAAAAACTCCCTTTATATAGTAATAAATGTCAAATGCACCTTTATCTGCGAACCGATACACCTCTGAGAACATCTTCATATTATACAAGGGCTGATAAAAGTGGGGTCCAGTGTACCTTATAGGATTTCCCTCCAGAATTTCTCCTCCCACAAATATCTTCCTTCTCTTCGGCTCATATGCCTTTCCATAAATATAGATGAGAAATCCAATACCCACCCCTAAAAGGAAAAGCCCAAGCATAAGCTCCGGATTCCAGATGCCGGGCATCTTTAAGATCTCTTTACCAAAGGATGGGATAAGGAAAATCTTAAAGGGTATTTCGTAAGCAAAAACACCAAAAACAATACAAAGAAATGCAAGAATAATTACCGGGAACCACATTGAAAAAGGAGACTCTCTTATATTTCTTAGCTCATCAGGCTTTTTACCAAGGAATATGGAATGAGTAAGTTTCATAAAGGATGCAAGAGTTAACACACTTCCAAACATTGCAGAAATAACAAATATTACATATATAGCATTCTTATGCAATAACTCTACAAACGCTTGATATATCATCCATTTTGAGAAAAATCCATTTAAAGGAGGAACTCCTGAAATTGAAAGAGCAGCTATTAAAAATCCTGTAAATGTAATAGGCATATATCTTGCAAGTCCTCCAAGATTTTCAAGCAACGAACTCTTTGCACGATGTGAAGCAGCTCCAGCGGATAAAAACAAACATGTTTTGTAGAGAGAATGGTTTATCATATGAAAAATACCTCCTGCAATCCCTAAAGGAATACCCGTAGATACTCCAAGAATCATATATCCTACCTGAGATATGGCATGATAGGATAAAAGTTTCTGCGCTTCATGTTGAACCATTGCCATAAAAACTGCTGCAAGAACTGTTATTGCTCCGATGCTTAAAAAAACCATCTGCACCGTAAAGTTTGAGGATATATCAAAAATGTATGTTGAGGCTTTTGCAAAAAGGTAGATACCGAGGACCTTGTCAAGGGAGGCTGGAATTAGCCCCATTACACAGGCCGGCGATGTTTCTGCCACCTTTGGAATCCATGTATGCAATGGAAATGCCCCTGCTTTGGCAAAGGCTCCAACTGCTATAAAAATAAAGGACAACACTCTCCATCCCTGGGTTAAGGAAAGCCTGGTATTTTCAATCATCGTTCCATTGTTTATAGCAAGAAGCACAATGCCTGCAATAAGCAGCAAATCAGATATTCCCAGCAATACAAAGGCTTTCTCTGCCGAGACAATCGCTTTCTCCTTTCCAAGCACTAATAATCCATAGACCGTAAAAAGCATTGCACTCCAGAAGAAAAGGATAAGGAAAAGGTCTCGGGAGATTAAAAATCCATTGGAAAGGGCAAGGGTGAGAAGGGCGAAAAGAAAGAACCTTCCTCCACCAGGGTACTCCTTCACCTCCTTAAAAGCATAAACTGTAATAAGCAACACCAATAAAGAAGCGAAAACAAGAAGAAACCCAGAAAGAATATCAACCTCAAAACTAAGGTGTAAAAAACCAAATCTTCCAAAATCATACACCATCTTATGCTTAAAAGCCCTTATAAAAAGAACAGAAGAACAGTAAAGGGAAAGAAGAGCTCCTATGAATGAAAATTCATTCCTTAACTTTGAAACTATGTATGAAAGTATCCCAAATATTACAGGAATGAATATGATAAAAGAGATATAGTTAATCATAGCATACCTCCAAGAAAGTCATAAGGAATTCTATAAAAAATCCCAGAAAGAATAAGTAGTATACCAAGAAGAACCGAAATAAACACAAGATAACCCGATACTCTTTTCTTTTCTTCCTCTTTGCCCAAAAATGTAGTAGTATAAAATCTTATGATGTATAGAAATGTCAAAATTGAACTTATAATCCCTGCTATTCCTATAACCCAACTTATTCTAAATATTCCAATAAGAACAAGAAGTTTTCCAAAGAAACCAAGGGAGGGAGGAATACCTGCCATTCCAAATCCCAGGAGCACAAAACCAAAGGACAAAGGCTTGGAAATGCTCGAAAATCCATGAATACCTTTTATCTTAGTGGTAGAAAAGTAATCCTCCATTATCCCAATGGAGTAAAAGAGCCCTGGCTTTGCAATTGCAGTAGAAAGCATTAAAAGAAAAGCTCCTATAATTCCCTCGGAAGATCCAAGCAATAACCCCAAAATTATAAAACTTATTTGAGAAACCGTTGAAAATGCAAGAAATCTCCTTGTATCTTCGGACATCCATGAAAGAACCCCACCTAAAATTGATGAGAACACAGCAATTGCCATAAGCACAAAGAAAAGGGAATAAAACTCTCTAACATTTGCAAACACTCTATAAAAAATTACTACAGCAGATAACTCTGCTATTCCTGCAAAGATTCCTCCTGCAGCTGAGAAAATAGAGCGATATGCCCGCAGAAGCCAAACATGGAAGGGAAAAACACATGCTTTGGTAAATAGTCCCACCAGGATAAGAATAGAAGAGGGTATATCCAGTTTTAACTCGGACACCCCCTTTAAAATACCTTCCTCCAGCACTCCATTAATTGCATAAATCCTTGCTATTCCAAGAAGAAAGAAGGATGCAGACACAAGATTGAAAATTACCATATAGGTTGCATCCTTTTTCTTATCCTCCTCTCCCTCTACCCCAATTATTCTCCATGAGAATATAGTAATCAACTCGAAGAGGATATACATCAATAAAAGATTTCTCGTGATGGAGAGTAAAAGAGAAGATAGGAGTATTCCAATCACATTTATATAATACCTCCTCCGTGAAATCCTAACGGTTGGAATTGCATAAGCTATACTGAATATCCCGGAGAAAAGAAAAACAAAAGCAAAAAACAAACCGGGTCTGTCAAGTACAAAAATTTTCTCAATCATCTTCTATACCTCTCTTTTATTTTTTCTGTTTTCTTCCATGAGAGTTCAAGAAGTTTCTTATAATCATACTTTAACTTCCCATCCTCATAAGCATAAATTCTTTCGGTACAGCAGTAACAGGGATCCACTGCAGCAAGGGTTATTGCAGCATCCGCAATTGAATATCCTACCACCGCATACTCATTTGACTTTATATTCATATAACTGGGAGCTCTTACTTTATGTCGATAAGGCATATTTGAACCATCAGACCTCACATAATGAAACACCTCTCCTCTGGGAGCTTCATGCCTTCCTATCCCTTCACCCTCTGGAACCTCTTCTATTTTTGCATCTATCTCTCCCTCTGGAAGGTCATCAAGGCACTGCCTTATTATACGCACAGACTCAATACATTCAAGTAACCTCACTTTCGTCTTTGCAAACACATCCCCTGCAGGGTCGGTTATCACATCCCATTCCACAAGAGGGTATGCATCGTATGGGTCATCTCTTCTCACATCTATCTCAACCCCTGATGCCCTTGCAGTTGGACCAACAACCGAGTACTTAATAGCCTGTTCTTTTGGTAAGATTCCCACTCCTTCGAGTCTTGCATGAATTACCGGATCATCAAGCACTGCCTTTGTAAGCATCCATAGCTTCTTTTCCAATTCTTTCAAAACCCTTTTTAATGGGGAAATCATATCAGGTTCAATATCCCTTCTTATCCCTCCTGGTTTAAGCATTGCATAATGGTTTCTGTTTCCGGTTATCATCTCACACATATCAAGAACCGGTTCTCGGTACTTCCATGCCCACATCCATACAGTATTGTATCCGATAAAATGACCTGCAAGACCTACCCATAATAGATGGGAGTGGATTCTCTCAAGCTCTCCCACAATTGTCCTTATATACTTTGCCCTTGGAGGAGGCTCCACCTCCGTCAGGTCCTCCACTGCAAGGACATATGCAGTGGGATGAGATGTTGAGCATATACCACATATCCTTTCCACCACATAAGGAACCATATCCCATGTTCTTGTTGTTGAAAGCTTTTCAATTCCCCGGTGGAGATAGCCTATGTGAATATCCAGTTTAACCACCTTTTCCCCTTCCACATGAAGTTTAAAGAACTCGGCCTCTTCCTGGAGAGGATGAAACGGTCCTATTGGAACTATCTTTCTCTCCAGTTCAGCCATGGTCCCTCCTTAAAGGGTTATAATCAAAGGGGATTTCTTCAGCAAGCAGAAGATGTTCCTTACATCTGAGCCCCTCAAAATCTATACCAAGCAGTTCATGAATCTCCCTTTCTATCCATTCAAAACAGGGTGCAATAGGGGTAAGGGAAAATGTCCAGGGGTCATCCTTTGGTATTAGAACTCTTGGACTTACAACCAGACCTATCTCGTCATAAGAGAAATGATAGAGAATCTCAAATCCCCTTGGAGTATCTACCCCAGAGGCAGTGGAGAACCTGCATCCAATTTCATTGAATAGAAAATCTGCAACCTCTCTTAGTCTTTCCCTGGGAACATCCATATACCATCTTCTTTTTCTATAAAGCACAAGATTTAAATCCGGAAACTTCTTTTTTATAATTTTTTCAAGTTCCTTACTCTTCATTCTTCACCTCTTATCTTTTTTATACCTTTTACAATTCCAAGAATTATTGCCTCGGGCTTTGGAGGACATCCTTCAATATAAACATCCACGGGTATATGTTTATCCAAAGGTCCTGCGAAGTTATAGGAATCCGCAAACATATTTCCTGAAATGGCACACGACCCCACTGCCACAACAAGGCACGGCTTTGGAGTCTCTGCATATGTCCTTATCAATCTATCCAAAACCTTCTTGTTTACCATCCCTGTTACAAGCAAAACATCTGCATGTCTTGGAGACCCAACAAGCTGGATACCAAACCTTTCCACATCAAATCTTGGGGTTAAAGCATCAAGAATCTCTATATCACAGTTGTTGCATGGACTACATGCAAGATGATAAACCCAAAGGGACTTTGTAAATGCATTCTGTTTTATCCTATCCATCAATACCCCCTTACCGCAAGCAAAAGAGCAATTATCCCTAAAATTAACATCCATATCCAGAAGAACTTAAGAGCCTGGTCTATCCTGAGTCTTGGGTTTGTCTGTCTTAAAAGAACCATAACAACAAGTATACCAAGTACTTTGAATACATCCCAGGGATAGCGAATGCCAGACCAGAAAAGCATTACAATAAATAGAACCACTCCATAGAAAAGAGAAAATTTTGCCAATCTCCATACACCCAGGACCGGACCTGAGAACTCTGCATAGGAACCCGTCATTATTTCTTGTTCAGCCTCTCCTATATCGAATGGTACCAATCCCAGTTTTGCCTGCATAGAAAATAAAACCACCACAAAGGCAAGAAATCCAGACCATGAATAAAGAAAGCTTCCATTCTTCCATTGATACAGAAGTAAATTCCCTATCCTGAGTTCTCCTCCGGACTTCAAAATCACTGTGAATATTCCCAAAAGAAATGGAAGTTCATAGGCAAAATAAAGTGCCATTTCCCTTGAAACACCCACACCTGAAAGGGGATTGGAGGAGGAAGAGCCCGCAATGATAAGCCATACCGGGAAAAACGAAAGAAAATACAGGGCTACTATTAAATCTCCAAGAAATCCCTCTAAAGGAAACATATTTGAAACACCAAGAAGTGTAGTAAATATCACAACACCTGATAAAGCCAATAGAGGAGAAATAAGATAAATAAATTTAGGAGCATCTTCAGGGACGTAAGTATCTTTCGCAAGCAGTTTCAAGAAATCCCAGAGAGGCTGGAAAAACGGAGGTCCAACCCTCCACTGTACCCGTGCAGAAAGCTTCCTATCTATCCAGTTAAACAAAAGCCCCATTATAAATGTAAAGATAAAACCTGGAAACACAACAAAATAAAATATATGCATACCAAAATTCACTTTCTCCTCCAGTAAGGAGATTTTGAAATAAATCTATCATTTATAAATACCTTCTCCACCTCTTCAGGTTTAGTAATAAATCTTAAGGCTCCGGTAGCACAGGAAGAAACACACCTTGGCCCTTCCTCTCTTTCTTTACACAGGTCACATTTCTGGGTTATATGTTTCAAAAGTTCTGGACTCAACACACCAAAGGGACATGCATATACACAGGATAAACATCCCACACATAAGAAGGGCCTATGTACAACAACTCCTCTATCCTCATCTCTTTTTATAGCCTCAGTGGGGCATGCCAATGCACACAAAGCCTCATTACAGTGTCTACATGCTAAAGGAAGATATGCATCGCTTCCCACCACTCCATGGGTTATCCTTGACTCACCATGATGAGACTGCATACATGCCGCCCTGCATGATTCACATCCAATACATCTATCAAGGTCAAGAACTATCATGCCTTCCATATCTTTCCCCATGTAGGTGATATAAATGCATCCCCTGTCTCAGCATCTATAACAAACTCCATAACAGCCCTACTCTCTATATGATTCATGCTTAACACTGCGGTTCTTTTCTCAAGTTCTGGGGTTAAAACTGCCACAAGAGCGGTTCTCCCTTTATCCGTCTCCACATTCACATTCTCCATACTCTTTATTCTAAATTCTGCTGCATCTGAGGGATTTAATTTTATATAATTCTCCTGATTAAATAACTCATAAAATCCAAATGCTCTCTCTTCCCCTAAGAGAATAAAGTTATAATCTTTTTTCTTTTTTTTCTTTTCGATTAGACGTTCAAATCTCTTTTTAACTTCTATCTCTTTAAAGGTAACCTTCTGGGGTATAACCTTTTTCCCTTTTTCCAGCATATTTGCAATATAGGAAACATCCTTTGCTCCACTGAAATTTCCTAAGGGGGTAAGGGTTCGTTCATCAAAAAATGTATGGATTTTCCCCTGTTTTTCAAATGGAGTTAAAAGAGGTAAAATCACATCCGCAGAGAACAAAGGGCCGGGAGCAAAGTATGAGGAGAACATAGAAAACTTCACCTTTTTTATAAATGGCTTTATGTGAGGATACATAAAAGGAAACCTGGGACCAAAACACAAAAGACCCTTTACTGCTCCAGAGGCAGTATCAGAAACAAGTTCCCCGGTAGGAAGGGCATCACCTTCGGGTAGTCTAATCCCTATGGGAAAATAAACAGTCTTATCAAACACTTCAAAAATTAGGTTTAAAATCCAAGCATCTAAAATAGGGTCAAAACTTCTTCCAGAACATGGAACATAAAAAATACCTGTTTTTTTCTTTTCCAATGTTTCTACAATAATTTTAATATTCTCCTCTTTAATCTTTAAAATTTCAAGTATTCTATCCTTAGAGAAAATCGGCTTTTTAATCCTGCCCGAAAACACACAGAGAGCATAAAGGAAAAATGGAATCCTCTGCACCGGGAGTATAAAACTTGCGGTAGCAAATTTACTGGTTACGCTCTTAAAGGCATCCACAACAATCAATGAAAACTCCTCAAACTTTTCT
>Ga0190286_1000763_pt1 | contig 12612 bp, 9 predicted proteins | sample 48691834_MG_FD_183241 | JGI IMG/M metagenome (GOLD analysis project Ga0190286, IMG submission 183241) | Hydrothermal vent microbial mat bacterial communities from Southern Trench, Guaymas Basin, Mexico - 4869-18-3-4_MG | ecosystem: Environmental > Aquatic > Marine > Hydrothermal vents > Microbial... | reverse complement strand
CCACTGATCAGACGACGGAAGGCATAAAAGGCAAGTGGGAACAGGCATAAGGCGAAGTGCTCCGCCAGGTCACCACGGGCGTGCGGGTCAACGAAGACGAGGTAAGGGGCAAATGTATAGGAAGCAGCAGCCAGCACACCGGCCGCAGGGCCGAAGAGTTCACGGGCCAACAGATAGGCCCCCAGCGAAGCGACGAGGAGCCCCAGGACGAACACGGCCTTGGTCCCACCCACGATGTCCAGACCTGGGAGCAGGTCGAACAGGTTGGCCAGGTAGTAGGTCAGGGGGGCGTAGTAGTTGAAGATCGGATAGCCGTAGCCGTAGTAAAAATCGGGGGCCCAGCGCGGATAAAAAGCGCCAGCGCGGAGGGTGTGGCCCAACTCGGCGGCGCGGTAGACGTGCAGTTCGGCATCTGTCTCACGCGGGAGAGCGGGCCGGGTGAGGAAAGGAGCCGCTGCGACGAGGGCGAGCGCCAGAACCAGAACGATCAATAACCAATGACGGCTAATCATCAGGGCGACTCTTGCGGTACTGTGGCTGCGCGCTAGTTCTGGGCCACCAGGTCAGGGATCTGTTCCGGGTGTTCAGCGACCCGTACCCCGACGGCCTCAAAGGCAGCGATTTTTTCCGCAGCGGTGCCGGTGCCACCTTCGATAATGGCGCCGGCGTGGCCCATGCGCTTGCCTGGCGGCGCAGTCCTTCCCGCGATGAAAGCGACGACCGGCTTGGTCATCCGCTCGGCGATAAAACGGGCGGCCTGCTCTTCGTCGCTGCCGCCGATCTCACCGATGAGGACGACCTGTTCGGTCAGCGGATCGGCCTCAAACATTGCGAGCACGTCAACGAAGGTTGTGCCGATGATGGGATCGCCGCCGATGCCAACGCAGGTGGTCTGGCCGATGGAACGGGTGGTGAGGGCGTAGACGACCTCATAGGTCAACGTACCGGAGCGAGAGACGACGCCGACAGGGCCAGGGGTCGCGATGTGGCCAGGCATGATGCCGACCTTCGCCTCACCAGGGGAAAGAAGCCCAGGGCAATTGGGGCCCACCAGCCGCGCCCTCTTCTGATCGAGGTAGGCGCGGACGCGGATCATGTCCAACGTGGGGAGCCCTTCGGTGATGCAGACAATCAGGGGGATACCCGCATCGGCCGCCTCCAGGATAGCGTCGGCGGCGAAGCGGGCCGGCACGTAAACGACGGAGGCGTTGGCCCCGGTAGCCGCCACCGCCTCGGCGACAGTGTCGAATACGAGCACCTTGCCATCGCAGGCCCACTGGCCGCCCTTGCCGGGCGTGACGCCTGCCACGATCTGCGTGCCGTATTCGATCATCTGCAAGCTGTGGAACTCGCCTTCGCGCCCGGTGATGCCCTGCACAAGCAGGCGAGTGTTTTTGTCAACTAGAATGCTCATCGTATCCTCCCGCCGCCACGACCGCCTTTTGCGCTGCCCCGGCCAGAGTCGTAGCCGTGATCAAGTGGTAGCCTGAAGCCTCCAGGAGCGCGCGCCCCTCTTCCTCATTCGTCCCCACCAGTCGAGCGACCAAGGGGACGGTGGGCCTGACCTCCTCGAAGGCGGTGATGATGCCCCTGGCGACTTCATCGCAACGGGTAATGCCGCCGAAGATGTTAAACAGCACCGCCTTAACATTGGGGTCGGCCAGGATGAGGCGCAAGGCTATCGCGACCCGTTCGGCTTTGGCCCCGCCACCGATGTCGAGGAAGTTGGCCGGGGCACTACCGAAGTGCTTGATGATGTCCATAGTCGCCATCGCCAGTCCGGCCCCATTGACCATGCAGCCGATTTCGCCGTCGAGTTGGACGTAACTCAGGCCGGCCTCGCGCGCCTCCCGTTCGGCTGGGGTTTCCTCGTCCAGGTCCCGCATCTGCGCCAGGTCGGGGTGGCGGAAAAGGCCATTGTCGTCAAGCACCATCTTGCCGTCCACCGCCAGCAGTTCGCCGGCGGCGGTGACGACGAGCGGGTTGATCTCGGCCAACGAGGCATCGCAGGCGAGGAAAGCATCGTACAGGCCGCGCGCAATGCGGCCGAAGGCACGGAAGTGCTGGCCCGCCAGCCCGATGCCTTTGGCCAACGCCAGGGTCTGGTAACCGCGCAGGCCCAGGAAGGGGTCAATGGTGACCTTTTTGATCGCCTCGGGATTCGTGCGGGCGACCTCCTCGATCTCCACGCCACCTTCGGAGGAGGCCATCATCACCGGCCGCCGGTTGGCGCGGTCAACGACGATGCCCAGGTAGATCTCCTGCCGGATGTCGGCTGCCTCGTCCAGCAGGACTTTGCGCACGGGCAAGCCCTTGATCTCCAGTTGCAGGATTTCCCCGGCCACCTTTTCGGCTTCGTCAGGGGTCTGGGCCAGACGGATGCCGCCGGCCTTACCACGCCCCCCGACGAGCACCTGGGACTTGACGACGACAGGGCATCCCAATTCCTCAGCGAAACGGCGCGCTTGATGGGGCGTGGTGGCGACCTCACCACGCGGAATGGGCACGCCGTGTGCAGCGAAGAGCCGCTTGGAGTGGTACTCATGTAGTTTCACGTACTTGCCTCCCGTATGTAGTTCTACAGCGACGGGCGAAATTATACCACAGCGCGCACAGAAGCCAAGTGGTAAACGTCTAGCGAAGCCTCGCCTCAAACCGACGAGCAAAAGCAATAGGACGCAGATTCACGCAGATTTTCGCAGATCATTTGCGGATGAAATCAGAAAAATCAGCGTGGACCAGCATCAATTTGCTCCGAAAATAACCACGACTTTGTAGGTCACGCTTGCAGCGTGACGCCAGCAACAAATATCGTCACGTTAAAAACGTGACCTACATTTTCATCCTTAAGGGTGAGCCAAGGATCATGGTTACTATTCCGAAAATAGCTGTGGGACAAGATGCCATCTTGTCCTACTTTCGGCTCATTTTCGTTCTTGGTGGTGACCCGTGGGTCATGATCACTGCCTCCAGAATCCAGAATTTTGACCCGTCGCGATTCCTTGTCATAATACCAGATGCGTGTTATAATGTAACCACCGTGGGGATGACAGGCTTCGACGGGGAAGGCTGATCACGGATGGCAAGCCGGGGCGCTCTGCCCCCGTTAACAACGGAGCACACACTCCAAAGTGCCAATAACACTTGGATTCCTGTTCCGCAGGCCGCATTGGCGGCTGCCCCAATGGCAGCCTAACCCGGCCTAAGGACAAACTGACCGCACAGACGGTCACGTCCGCCCCGGTCTCGTGCTGGCGGGTCGGGGGCCGGACGTCAAAGAGCCAGCGTGCGGCACTTCGACGCCGATAGAAGTGCTCAAGCGGGAGTTTAGGCTCCCATCGGCTAACTCCGGGTGCAGCGCGGTCGGCGGCGACTCCCCGGACGAAAAACAAACGGCCGACTAAGCTTGTAGAGGTCCCTGGTCGAATTTTTCGGACGCGGGTTCGATTCCCGCCATCTCCACCACAAATCACGAGGCTGGCATGTGGCGATGCCGGCCTCGTTGGGCGAATGACGGATGGTGGATGGCGAATGGCGAATAGAGCAAGCTTGCAGAGACAGATTGAGGCACTGGCGGAGGTGGAAGGTGACGTGCGCATTATCCGCCTCCAGCAGGTGCACGAGTTAGCCGCCGCGAATGAGTGCTCGATCCGGGAGGTGGAGCTGGCGGCTATGGAAACGGGTATCGTTCCCTGGCGCTACCTGCGCAACCTGGGGACGGTCGGCCTGGAGGGACAGGCGAAACTTCTGCGGGCCACGGTGGCAGTCGTGGGGTTGGGCGGACTGGGAGGGTACGTGACCGAGGCGCTGGCCCGCATGGGGATAGGACGGCTGATCCTGATAGATGGCGACGTGTTTGAGGAGCACAACCTCAACCGGCAACTCTTGAGCGGTGAGTCCACACTGGGCACGGGTAAGGTTCAGGCTGCGCGGCGGCGCGTCGCCGAGATCAACGGGGCGGTGGAAGTGACCGGCCACGCGGTGAGGCTCACGCGCGAGAATCTGCCCCGGCTTTTGGAGGGGGCGGAGGTGGTCGTGGATGGGCTCGACCGCTTGCCCACCCGTCTGCTCCTGCAGGCAGGAGCACAGGCGCTGGGTATCCCGATGGTGCACGGGAGCATCGCCGGCTTCCTGGGGCAGGTGATGACCATCCTGCCCGGCGATCCCGGTCTACGCAGCCTGTACGGGGAGCAGAACGAGCTGCCGGAGCAAGGGCTCGAGGCACAACTGGGCACCCCGGCCGCGACGCCGATGGCGGTGGCGGCCTGGGAGGCGCAGGAGGTTGTGAAGATCCTGCTTGGCCGGAGAGAGCTGCTACGACAGCGGCTGCTGTTGATGGATATGGAATCGGGCACGGTCGAGAGCCTGCAACTGGGTTAACGGTCTGCGCTTTCACTACCGGACACTTTTTGTCAAACGCACAGATCCCGGATGCCGCAACTCGTTGCGGTGGCCTCGCTGCCAAGATCAACAGCGCAAACCGCGTCTTTGCCAACCCAGGACGCCAACGAGTTGGCGCATCCATAAAACTGTCCGGTAGTGAGTCGGCGCTTACAGCGCCAGTTCGTCCGCCACCCAGCCGAGGGCCAGTTCCTCCAGTTTAGCCCGCGTCGGGCGGCCGTTCTCATCCCAGCCGGCCATGCGGTAGTAGAGAGCCTTTGCCGCTTCAACCTCCTCGGCGGCGACCGCCACTCCGTCGCTCTTCCCGCCCTGGAGAGGGATCAGCAGTTTGGGCGGCACTGTATCTACCTCCGCGCCGCTCCCCTCCCGGGCGTTGAAGGCTCGCAGGAGGTTCAGCCGCCGTTCGCCCACCTTCATCAATTCCCACAGACTGGCGTTCCATCCGGTGACCGCGCGCACCGCCTCCACCAACTGGCTGGGGCCGTACAACTGCCAGGCCGGGCCGAAGACAAACTGGCACAGACTCACACTGTCCAGACAACTGCAGAGATACTGGGTGTAGAGGGCATAACGCACCTTCTCCGCGTTCAGTACCTGCAATGGCTGGGGATCCAGGAGGCCCAATTCCGCCATACGCTCCGGGTACCATTTGTAGGAGGGATCATGTTCGTGGGACATGTGGTCGGCGCCGAAGGGGTTGACGGCGTAGATGAGGGCCAGGCTCCGCTTGACCTGGGGCATATGGGCGGGGAGTTCGTGGTTCTTCACCGCCACCACCAGGTCCCGGCCCACTCCCAGAGTCTCGGCCGCGCGGGCGGAACCCTCCCCCAGCACACGCCCGAAGCCCTCACGCTTCCCGATGCGTTCTACCATCTGCACCAGCGCCCCGGCGTTGCCGAAGCGGAGTTCAATGCCGCCGGTATCCTCCAGGGTGAGCAAACCTCGCTCAAAGCAGTCCATCGCCCAGGCGATGGTCGCCCCGCAGGAGATGGTATCCATCCCGTACATGTTGCACAGTTGGTTGGCGCGGGCGATGGCCACCAGGTCGGACAGACCGCAGTAGGAGCCCATCGTGCTGATGGTCTCGTACTCCGGTCCGCCGTAGCGTGGATCCACCGGGAAGGGACCCTCTGTCACCTCCACCACCCGCTTGCAGCGGATCAGACAGCCGAAGCAGGTATCCCGCTCCTTGAGGATGGTGTCGGCCATCCGCTGCCCACTGATAGCCTCGGCCCCCTCAAAGGTACCGCTGGCCCAGTTACGAGTGGGCAGGCCACCGTTCTTGTCCTGCGAGGAGACGACCCCGGCGGTGCCCAGCAATCCCAACCCGTATACGTTCGATCCCTCAAAGTGGTCCACCCCCCACTTCGCCAGCGCCTTCACCGCCTCGGGATCGGCCAACTCGGGGCGGTTGTGTCCCCGCACAGCGACCGCTTTGAGGTTCTTGGAGGCCATCACGGTGCCCATTCCGGTGCGACCGTTGGCCCGGCTGGCGTTGTTGATGAGAGCGCCGAAGCGGACCCCCTTTTCGGCTGCCGGACCGCACTGGAGAACCTGAATGCGCCTGTCGCTTAGTTCCTCCCGGATAACGTCCTCCACGTCAGCGGTGAAGTGCCCCCAGAGGTGGGCAGCATCCCGCAGTTCGGCCTCTCCGTCGTGCAGCCACAGGTAGACGGGCCGGCCGGACTTGCCGTAGATCACAATGCCGTCGAAGCCAGCGGCTTTGAGTTCCGCCGGCCAGAACCCGCCGGCCTGCGAGTCGCCCACCAGGCCGGTGACGGGGGATTTGGCCACGGCGGTGACGCGGGATTGGCCGGAGAAGGGAGCGCCGGTGACGACGCCGGTCATCAGGCTCAGGGTATTCTCCGGCCCCAGGGGGTCAGCTCCGGGCGGGGTTTGTTTCAAGAGGTAGTAGGCTGCCATCGCGCTCCCGCCCATGTATTTACGATAGAAGGTCTCGTCGGGCTCTTCTAGCTCCAGTTTCCCAGTTGTGAGGTTTACGTGCAGAATCTTGCCGTGGTATCCGCAGGGCATAACAATCTCCTTGTCTATGTGTGTCTGCGTGAGTGAGGTAGTTGCTTGTGTATGGTATCATAACCTGGCAAAAAGTTCAAGACACTTCCAGCCTGGTGATTGCCTAGTATTCTACATTTCCGAACCAGTCATGCAAAGTAAAACTATTGACTTTCGTACAAGTTTGTGCTATAATGAATGCACCTTGGGTAAAAAAACATTGCACGGTTTCTCGAACCCCAAGGCAACAGGCGGGGCAGCATGTCGTCAGGAAACATTGCACCGGAGTTCGGCAAGGACTCCTATTCTCAGGTGATGGTAGAACACATTGCCCGACATAGATCTCCTCATTCCTCTGGAAGGTCCCCCCACCGTAGAACACAAGAAGCGGATTCCTATTGGACCTCAAAAGCCCCTATGGTAGAGTGGGCACTCGCCAGAAACCACGACATCTTGTGGTTGAGGTCATTCAAGGAATCAACATCATATTGGAGAAAAGGGAGTTATAATGAGGCCGACATCTTTACAACAGTTGGCAAAGGAACTTTGCCGCACTTTCCTTCTTCTGGGTTTGCTCGCTCTGACTTTGATAGTTCCCCTGACAGGTTATGCGGCCGCTCCTGATAACCTGGATAGAGCCACGCTATCAGCCCCGATGATCCAAGCCGGGCCAGAAGTCAAGCCCGGTGAAATCCTGGTCAAGTTTGAGGCTGACGTTTCTTCCCTGGCTATTGAGAGCACCAATCAGGATTTACGAGCATCGGTCATCGAGATGATTCCCGAACTCAGCCTCTACCGTTTGCGAATTCCAGAGGAAACCACCATTGCTGAGATGATTGAGCTTTACCAGCATACCACAGGGGTAGCCTACGCCGAGCCTAACTACATTGCCCGTGCTCTGGAGACGATCCCCGACGACCCGCGTTGGGGTGACCAGTGGGGGCCAGACAAGATAGAGGCTCCGGAGGCCTGGGATATCATAACCGGCACAAGCGACATCGTCATTGCCATCATTGATACCGGAATAGACTACACCCATCCAGACTTGGATGGCGGGAGATACATAGGTGGCTACGACTTTGCCAACGGAGATGACGACCCGATGGATGATGAAGGCCATGGCACGCACGTGACCGGCATCGCCACGGCGGATACGAACAATGGCGTGGGAGTCGCCGGCGTGGCTTGGAACAGCCGGTTTATGGGAATAAAGGTTCTGGATGCTGAGGGCTCAGGGACTTACTTCGATATAACGCAGGGAATCCGATATGCGGCCGACCATGGCGCTCATGTGGCTAATATGAGCCTGGGAGGTCCGTTCCATAGCAATACTCTGGAGCAAGCCATGCAGTATGCCTATGAGGCGGGTGTGGTGATGGCCTGTGCCGCGGGCAACAGCTACGGGTATGGAGTAAGCTATCCAGCTCGCTATGACCCGTATTGCCTGGGCGTGGCTGCCACTGACGACAGTGACGAGCGCGCTATCTTTTCCAGCTTCGGGCCAGAAGTAGACGTGGCGGCTCCGGGTGTGGATATCCTCAGCACGACTGAAGGCGGCTATGAGTCCTGGAGCGGGACGTCAATGGCCACACCCCACGTCGCTGGGCTGGCGGCGCTGATCCTGGCTCAGGATCCTGATCTCCCTGTAGACCAGGTTTTTGCTGCGATCCGTGATTCGGCCGATGATGTCAACGCCGAGACGTTTCCGGGCGAGGATGACTACCTGGGCACAGGCAGAGTCAATGCCTATCGCGCCTTAGCAACCCTCGTCAAAGTAGAACCTCCTGACATCATTGCTGATCTCAGTACCTCTTTTACCGTGGATGTGGTCATCGAAGACATCACCGACCTGAGCAGCCTCCAGTTCGACGTGACCTATAATCCCAGCATCGTGACGGTGAGCAGTGTGGTCCTCGGGCCTTTTTTAGGCAGCACCGGCCGGAGTGTCAGTGAGATAGGCCCCAACATTGACAACGATGCCGGGGTTACATCCTATGGAGCTGATAGCTTCGGACCCGAGCCGGGTCCGAACGGGACAGGGGTGCTGGCCACCATCACTTTCGACGCCGTGGGTCTGGGCAACAGTTCTCTACACCTTGGCGAGGGTATGCACATAGTGCGCACCTCTGGCAGTGTGATTCCCGCCGTCACTCAGGATGGCAGTGTCACGGTGGCGGATGCTTTCGTCAGGATAGAGCCGCCTGATACAACGGTGAGTATTGGCTCCTCTTTCACCGTGGACGTGGTCATTGAAGCCGTCACCGACCTGGGCAGCTTCCAGTTCGACCTGACTTACATTCCCAGCGTCGTAACAGCGACCGACGCAGTATGTGGGCCATTCCTGGGCAGCACCGGGCGCAGTGTCACTCCGGTGGGACCAACGATAGACAACGCAGAGGGCAGGATCACGTTTGGGTGCTCCAGTGAGGGAGGCGGGCCAGGGCCAGACGGAACAGGCGTGCTGGCCACTTTTACTTTCAACGCGGCGGGCCTGGGCAGCAGCCTCCTGCAATTCGAGAACGTGCAAGTGACGGACACGGCCGATGTGGTGATTGCCGTTGGCACTCAGGACGGCAATGTGACAGCGACAGCAGCCTGCCGCGAGGACGTCAACGGTGATGGGGTGATCAACATCGTTGACATCCAATTGGTAGCGGCCCGCTGGAACACCGCTGTAGGTGATCCCGACTACGACCCTCTCTACGACATAAACGAGGACGGCGTGATCAACATCGTTGACATCCAACTGGTGGCGGCTAAGTGGAATACAACTTGTTAGCTACGGCTGTGGGATAAGTATAGAGGGGATAGCGGTAAAGGAGGGAGGAGAAAATGTGATCCTAAACTGAAGTGATGCTGTCTACGGCGAAAAACCACTATTAAAGAGGAGGGTACGATACGATGAATACCGAAAAAAGGACATTGAGTCGTAAGCTGGTTCCGGCGTTGGCTCTGGTGCTGATCGCACTGTTTCTCGTGAGCCTGGCCCCGCCCCCAATGGTCACCAGCGCTACCGGCCTGGCGAGCGAGGCAGGCCAGGAATCGCAAACGGTGACAGCCCGCGCACAGGGTTCGACCGGCGAGGACGTGCCCCTGGCCGGGGTGGAGGAGTGGGCCCAGGCCTCGGTGGAGATCAGCAGCGCACCCGACGATGCGGTGGTCAGCTCCGTGCGGGTCAAATATCACGTCGCCTATTCCGAGTCCGGCGACCTGGAGGTGCAGTTGCTGACCTCTGGAGCCGAGGTGGCCTACACTCTGTGGAACCACGAAAGTGCCGAGGGTGGTGTGCTGACCCAGAGCACCGATGAGATCACCGCTTTCCAGGACACACCGGTCAACGGCACCTGGTCTCTGGCGGTCCAGGGTGGAGACGCAGAGGGGTACATTGACGACTTTAGCATCATCGTCTACTACGAGATGGAGATGCCCGCCCTGCACCTGGAGGGAGAGGGAGCGCCGGGGACGCCAGGCTTCCTACGCCTGCCCGAAGGCGCAACACCGGCCAGTCTGCCCCCGGACGAGGATGATAAGCCAGACGCGGCCTCCGAACAGGGGGCGCCAGTCGTGCCGCAGGACGTGCCCCCGGGGGCGACCATAATCAAGACCGAGAATTTCCAAGGCTCTTTCCCCAACAGCCTATGGTACCCCTATGACCAGAGTAACGATGGCTACACACGCTATTGGGATGACGCTGGCTGCGATCCGTGTGGAGGGGACTGGGCAATGTGGCCTGCCGACGGTGGAGCGAACAGGGTATGGCCTTGTGCTCCCAATAACTACCCCAACAACATGGAAGCCTGGGTGGAGTACGGCCCTTTCGACCTGAGCGACGCCAGTAACGCTGGCACAGAGTTCATGATGTGGCATGAGACCGAGACAGATTATGACTGGGTCTTCGTCGGTGTCTCCAACGACGGACATAACTACTACGGGTTCTTCTTCGACGGCTACGTCCCCTGTACTCTGTATAACTTCAACTACCCCGGTTGGACAGGCGACCCGTCGGTCTGGGTGGCCTGGGTGTTTTACAGCGATTACAGCGTCACCTACGATGGCCCCTGGGTGGATGACATCGTAATCTGGAAGGAGGTGGGTACTACCGTCAAGATCGACCCACCCGTAAAGGATGCCAATGCAAACTCTACCTTCACCGTCGACGTGGCCATTGAGGACGTGACCGATCTGGGGGCCTTCCAGTTCGATCTAACCTACGATTCCACCTGCATAACAGCGATAGACGCCACCATGGGCCCCTTCCTGGGCAGCACCGGACGAGGCGTCGGTGAGGTGGGTCCCTCGTTTGGGACCGGGATTGTGACATACGGGGGTTATAGCTGGGGTGCCAACGCCGGGCCGAACGGGGACGGGGTACTGGCCACCGTCACTTTCCAGGCGGGCAGCAGCACGTGCGATAATAGTGTTTTACATCTCCAGAACGTGTCCGTGACGGACACGTCCGGCAACCCGCAGTCCGTCTCGACAGAGGACGGCATTGTCAACGTGACCCGCGGTTGTGATTCCAATTGCCCCGAAGACATCAACCTCGATGGGGTGATAGACATCGTGGATATCATGCTGGTGGCAAGCAAGTTTGGTCAGTCTTGCCCCACGAGGTAACCTTTGGGATCCCTTGAGTTCCCCCGCATGTTGTGAGCTGCATCCAGGCTCGCAGCATATGGGGAGACCAAGGGGACGTCATGATGACAGGAGGGAATCACATGAATGGGTCAAAGTCAAGAGCAGTCGCCGCACAGGAAAGGCTTTCCAGATTGAGGAAATACCTGACCCTGTTCGTCTGGGTGGCGGGCATCTGCCTGTCCCTCGGGGCCTACACCTTTCTGGCCAACGCCCTGCTGCACGACGGCGCGGGCGAAGCCCACGCACCGGTCCGTTCGCTCGCCGCTCCGGACCAAGAAGCGGTGATGAAAATAGACCCTGCTACCAAAGCCGTAGCTCCAGGCGCGACCTTCAGCGTCACGGTGATGATTGAGGACGTGATCAATCTGGGGGCCTTCCAGTTCGACCTGACCTATAATCCCGATGTAGTGATCGTGACCAACGTAGAGTTCGGACCTTTCTTGAGCAGTAGCGGGCGCAACGTCAATGAGGTGGGGCCTACGCATGGAACCGGGATCGTGACCTATGGGGCCTTTAGCTGGGGGGCTAACGACGGGCCAAACGGGGACGGAGTGTTGGCCATCATCACCCTCCAGGCGTCAATGAGCACAGGTACCAGCCCCTTGCACCTACAGAACGTCACGGCGACGGACACGTTTGGTAGCTCAATCTCTACCAGTACTGAGGATGGTGAGGTCACGGTGGGCACAGGGGCAGCGCCACCAGAAGTGACGAGGGTCATCCCTAACTTTGGTTACACCGTCGAAGTGACGAAGAACGTGATCGTGGAGGGCACGGACTTTCAGACGGATGCCTCGGTCCAGTTGACCAGGAGTGGACAAAGCCCCCTCTCTGCTCCCCAGCCGGACGTGCAGAGCTCGACCCGGATCAGTTGCACCTTCAACCTGGGAAAGGCCGTCGCTGGTCAGTGGGACGTGGTGGTGACCAACCCGGATAGCCAGAGTGATACGCTGCCCAACGGCTTTACCGTCTATTCAGATCCAGCACCAGCGTTAAGCAGTATCAGTCCTGACTGGGGCTACAACAACGAGGTGGTAGACGTCACCCTGACCGGTAGCGATTTCCAGTCTGGCGCTACAGTCAAGTTGATCAAGGGGCAGGCGGAGATCGTGGCCGACAATCCCGTGGCGGTGAGCGACTCCCAGATCACCTGCGATCTCGACCTGAGGGGAGCATCTCCTGGGAAGTGGACCGTGAGGGTGACCAACCCTGACACCCAACACATGGATCTGGGCAACCACTTTACCGTGAAAATGCTCGTTTACCTGCCCCTCGTCACGAGGAACCACTCGTGACCTTCGGGATGGCATCTGTTGGCCTTCGAGGAGCTAACCGGACGTCGGTCGAGGCGATATTCGGTTAGCTCCTTACCCGTGGGGTGAACCAGGCATGTCTCTGACAAAGCCCCAATTCTTGTTCATCTGCCTGCTGATCATCCATCCAGGATGCTCACCTGTCGCTTCAGCACACGTGGGTCTATCGTCGCTGAGCCCCGGCCTCGTGGTGAGAATAGATCCTGCTATTACAGATGTAGAGCCGGGTCATACGTTCACCGTAAAT
>Ga0190286_1000762_pt1 | contig 12630 bp, 11 predicted proteins | sample 48691834_MG_FD_183241 | JGI IMG/M metagenome (GOLD analysis project Ga0190286, IMG submission 183241) | Hydrothermal vent microbial mat bacterial communities from Southern Trench, Guaymas Basin, Mexico - 4869-18-3-4_MG | ecosystem: Environmental > Aquatic > Marine > Hydrothermal vents >... | reverse complement strand
GAAGATGAGGGGAGCACTTATCAGAACAAAGATGAAGGAGATAGAGGAGAGTATCAGATTGGTAGAAGAGCATTTACCAGATACATTTGAGGAATTCGCTGGTCTGGGATTGATAAAAGATGGAATCCACAAAAATAGAGTAGTTTCTGGAGGTTTATTAGGGGTTGCAGCCTGGAATATGATAGCTAAAGAGATGTTTGCAAAGGGGAAGAAAATGAAAATCCTGCATATATTTGACGACTACGGAACGCCCGGAGAAAGAGCGTTGGCAGGAGAGGGCTCAGTCCCAACAGTTGTTTATTATTTATCTCCAGGATACGTTCCGGTAGCATTGAGGCAGGTTTTGAGGCGGCTTTTATATTCGGTGAGGATGTTTTTGAGGTATGTTAGAAATAGAGGATGATTAAAATGAGTGAAAAAATTGCCAATTTCAATATACATAATTTGCTGAAAATTACTGTTAGAACTTACAATAGAAAATTTCATCGTGTAATTAATCGAATAAAATTAGAATATGAACAATTTACTTGTGAATTATTTGATAATTCAGATGTCGATATTAACGTTATTGTTGGCAAGATAGCGAAAAGTAAGTTGAATAATTTCGTTAGAATCGATAATAAGTTTTTAGTGGGTAGAGACTGGGTGTATTTTAAGGATTCGTATAAGATTGCTAAATGGGAGACTTTAATCAAAGATATACACTCTGACACAATTAATGTAATAATTGAGCCCAATTTTTTCGCATCAGACCTCATACCACCCCTTATCCTAACACCATTGATTTTTTTTCAGCTACTCAAAGAGAGGTATTTGTTAGCTCATGCTGCAGGTATAAGTGATGGACATAATGCTGTTCTACTAACAGGCTTTGGTGGGGCTGGAAAAACGCTTAATGTCTTAAGAGCTCTCAGTAATGGCATGAAATTTTTAGGGGATGATCATGTGATTATCCACGGAGGTGAGGTTTTGGCATTTCCAACAGCAATCAGCCTTTTCGGATATAATATCCCCCAAAAAGCTGAGTGGTTAAGACCTTGGAGATTTGAGCTAACACTTAAGAATCTTATTAATAAGGCTACTCTTGGCTACATATATCCAGTTACAAAAGCATCTATTCGGCGAGCATTCCCAAACTTGGTTGCGAAAAGATCGTCTGTGAAAGCAGTCCTTCTACTTGAGCGTTCTAACACTCATGAGAAGTCTATAGAACAGATGACAGTAGATGAGTTGGATATAGCTTGGCTTCGTAACATTCTTTTAGATACACTTTATCTTTACAAGTACTTTTGCGCGTACTCCTATGTAAATCCAGAATTTTCGCTTAATGAATATTTGGAGAGAGTAAGGAATTTGCTCATAGATAATTTGTTGAAATGCGAATCACTTATTAAAGTAAGAGTTCCAGAGGGTAAAGATATAGTTAGGCTAATTAGTGATTTTCTGCAAGGTGATGATAAATGATAAAGTGTTTTGATATACACGGTATTCTAAAGTGTAGATTTGAATGGGAAAAGTATGGAGCATTTACAGAAGATCTGGATCAGAAAATCAACTACTTTCAAGTTGATAAAGTATATAATCCCGACATAGATGTTAGGGTTGGTGACTTTAACCCGGATTTAGATGGATGTAGGATATGCGATGAAGGCATTTATGTAAAGGATAATTTCATTTTCTGTAAGGGAGCTAATCCGAAGGTAAAATGGGTAATTCAAGTAAATGGCTTAATTGACAGAAGGACAATAGTGAACGTAAAGACTAAGTTAATAAGTTTACGTGGATTTCTTGCTCCGAATTTACTCATGTGGAGTCTGTTAATTCCATTACTGGAACTGAAGTTCTTCGAAAGAGGGTATATGTTACTCCACTCAGCAGCTGTAAGTAGAGAGGGTAACGCTTATCTTTTGTCTGGAAGGGGTGGGGCGTTTAAAACATCTGTTGTGATGGATCTCGTAAGGTCTTACGGTTACGAGTACATGAGTGATGAGCGTTCACTGGTGACATTTGGAAGGGTTTTGAGTTTTCCCACACATATTAGAATATTCGAGTTCTGCCTTAACAATCTAAAAGGTGAGAATATGAATGTCATTGCTAAGCTCCGTTTATTGTATAATCTCATTAAATCTCAGCAACCAGAAATTAAGGTGAAGAATGAAGGTGAACTTAGCGGTCTTTTATTCTTAAATCCATCAACAAAAGAATTCAAGGTAGAAAGTCTGGACAGTGAATTGGCTGCAAGAAAAATGCTGTCGAACCAAGTAATGGAAAGTTTTGAGGCTTTAAAGATTGTCAATATTGATGTTTCACCACTCTTTAAGTGTTTTAACGCATACTCGGCAGCCTGTCCTCACAGCTCGCTTGCAAACTTTGAAAGGCGCTTATTCTCAAAGCTTAAGCGTGTTCTTTCAGATATCCCTATATACAATGTTTACATACCCTTAGAGTATAGTAAAGATGTAGCAGAATTTATAGCTAAATTACTTCAAAGACTTTGAGGTGAGGATATGAGGATAGTTTTTGGTGTAGATGTCTTTTACCCTTTGCTTGAAGGAGGAGGAGAGGTTCACACATTTAACGTTGCAAAGAATTTGGTGAAGTTTGGGCATGAAGTAACGGTGATTTCGGGTAAATCCTCTCAGTTTCCAGACGATCCGATGGAGAGGTTACAATCGCTGAAAGATGAAGAATTTGTAGACGGAATACATATCATCAGGGCAAAGAAGCCCTACAAGTTTGGTTCAATGTTCTCATCTTTACCGGCTTTGTATGAGATGTACAAGATTGTTAAAGAGATGATAAGAAAGAACGAAGTTGATATAGTAAACTTCGTGTTATACAGACCAGTTATCCCATTCTACTTTGCAGCAAAGGGTAAAATTCCTACGGTTTTGACTGTTCATTTGCTTTCTTCAGGATTTGGGAGCTGGAGAGGTTGGCTCGATTATGATGGCGGCATCATTGGTGGAATTGCACAAAAAGCTGTGGAGGAGTTTGTATTAAGGTTAGATTACGATAAGATAATGACAGTTTCCAAGAGCTTGGCCAAGCAGTTGGAGAAGTATTATCCAAAAGGTAGAACGGAAATTGTATACAACGGAGTTGATTTGGAGATGTATGATAGCGTTGAAGCTAAGGAGAAAGACGAAAATCAGATAATCTTCGTGGGGGCATTAAAGAAGAGAAAAAACGTATTAGATGCCATAAAAGCTGTAAAAATTGCAAGAGGAATGATTAGAAGAGATTTGAAGCTTGTGATTGTTAGCGGTGGTGGAGAACTTGAAAAGGAGGTATTGAGGTTGAAGGAAAAGTATGGATTTATTGAATATTACAAAAAAGCTAGTGATAAAACTAAGATAAAGTTATGGAAAGAATCAGGTTTATTTATATTTCCCTCCTCAAAAGAAGGTTTTCCACTCGTTCCAGTAGAATCTTTGGCTTGTAGAACGCCTTTTATAGGATACGACATACCAGAAATGAGAGAAGTTCAAGAACTAACTTCTGGTGGCATTTTAGTCCCATACGGAAATATCCAAATTCTTGCTCAAAGAATTTGTGAGTTACTTGAGGATGAAAGATTACTTAAAGAACTGGGAGAAAAGGGGCGGAAAAACGTTGAAGAGAAATTAACATGGGAAAGCATAGCAAGAAGAGCGGAAAAAGTGTTTAAAAAGGTTTTTTAAAAATTATGAAAATACTTCAAGTATATGAGACAGGAATCTTAAAACCTGGAGCATCAGTTGCAAATGTCGTTTTTTATCTTTCTAAATATTTATCTAAGAAAGGTTGTGAAGTAGTAGTATTAGAGAGAGGGGAAGGAGGTAATCCATATTTAGAGAAAGAAGGAGTCAAGGTAATTCAAGTTAAATGTGAAAATTTGGCATCAATTCCATACAATGAAGTTAAAAGCCCGTTAGGCTTATGTCGCCTAATTTTAGATAGAACTTCTCTTGCTCTTGAATTTAACAAGGTCTTGAGAGCAGAAAATTTTGACGTCATTCACGTTCATTTTCCATTTGCCTCAAACATTCTTATAAATATGAACAGAGGGCTAAGAGAGAGGATAATTTATACTGCTCACATTGGTGAAGAAAAGAAGAGGTTAGCCTTGGATTCTTCAGCTCCTTTTGCTCTTCGTTTCTTCTCACCGGATCTATATCTAATGAAAAGAGTTAGGAAAAGTGTTGTTCTGAATGAACCTCTGAAGGAAAAACTTGTTGAGAAAGGTATCGAAGAAGGAAAGCTGGAAGTTATTCCAAATGGAGTGAATGTGGACGATTTCAATCTAAGTGAGGAGGAGATAGAAAGAGTAAAGGAAAAATATGAACTTAATGAAACAACGGTCATGTTTTCAGGAACGATAACACCGAGGAAGGGTGTGGAATATCTGGTTAAGGCGGCGGAGATTTTGAAAGAAAAGGATGTTCTTTTCCTTATTGTCGGGAATACGAACCTTGATAGAGAATATGCGAATAAAGTGATGAAATATGCAAAGCTAAGGAATTTGAAAGTCAGATTTACCGGATTTGTGCCTTATGAGGATTTAAAGGCTTTGTATTTTGCATGCGATATATTCGTATTGCCTTCGTTAGAGGAAGGGTTTGGGATGGTACTAACAGATGCACTTGCGTCAGGGAAGCCAGTAATAGGAACAAACGTAGGGGGAATACCGATGCAGATAAGAGATGGCTGGAATGGATTTTTAGTGGACCCTACAAACGAAAAGCAGTTGGCAGAAAAGATAAAGTATTTGATTGAAAATGAGGAAGAAAGAATAAAGATAGGAAAGAACAGCAGGAAGCTTGCGAGGGAAGAATTTGACTGGGAGAAGATTGCGGGAAGATACTTAAAGGTTTATGAAGAGGTGGCGAAATGAAATCCAAGAAGAAATATGCTGAAAAATTCGTTGGAATCACGCCAAAAGAAGAAGGAGGGTTTGAGGATAGACAAAAGAAAGTTCTCGAAATATTCTCACAAACTTTTAAAAAAAGTTTGATCAAAAATATTGCACAAACTTCGCAAGAAACTTTAGGAAAGTTCGATAGGGATTTTAGATGTAGGCTGCGGAGATGGAAATTTTAAGGAGATTAAACATCATGTACGAAATACCACAAAAGATATTAAGCCTTTATAGAAGAGCACTTGGAATATATCGCGAAGAAGGTTTTGAGGCATTACTTAAATCAATACCCGGGAAGTTGGTACTAACAGGTAAAGATTTGTATGCACTTCTATATCTTTCTCGGCTAAGACGTGCTGTTAAAAGCGAAATACTTTTAAAAAAAATTCAAGGAAATAAGATGTATATAGACCTTAGAAATCCACGTCTATCGTATCCTCTCATAAAATATGGGGTGTGGGAAGAAGATACCACCAGATGGCTTAAAGAGAGCTTGAAGGAGGGAATGACAGTTATTGATATCGGGGCAAATATTGGATACTTCGCTTTAATAGAGGCTCGGATGGTGGGAGATAAGGGAAAAGTCTATGCTATAGAGCCGGATCCAAGAAACATTAGATTGTTGAAAAAAAACATTGAAATAAATAATTTTTCGCATATTATAAAAGTATACTCTGTGGCTATTAGCGATCAGAATGGAACAGATAAGTTTTATCTAGCAAAATCATCTAACAATAATAGTATGATTGCTTTATCTGGAGACTACATAGAAGTTGATACTTTTAGATTAGATGATTTTTTAAGAGAAAATGAAATAGATAAAGAATCAATTGACCTGATAAGAATGGACATTGAAGGCTATGAAGCTAAAGCAATAGAAGGAATGACTGAAACACTCAAGACAAACACACGCCTTAAGCTGTTTATTGAAATTCATCCTCAACTTATAGGAATGACAGGGTATTCGGTCAAGTGGATTTTGGAAAAGCTAGATGTTATGGGTTTTAAACTGAAACAGAAAGGTAAAAATTATATTTTTGAAAAATAGTTTCAGATTGGAGGAGATATCTAAGATTCCAAAAAGCATGCTAATCGAAATGAGAATGTCCGTCTACTATAAATAATCAAACAGAAGGTAAAAATGAAGGTAACATATATATTACCAATCAGCTGGGGAGGAATTCCACATTATACAGCGGAGTTAGCGAACGCAGTCTCTAAGTATACTGATGTAAAAGTGATAAAACCTGTAGATTCTAATGATGATCTTTTTTCAAGCAATTTAGAAGTGATAAACGGATTTAAACCCATGTATTTCCGCAGAGATAAACCGATAAAAACTTTTTCATTGAAAAACATGAAAAACTTCCTTTCTTATAAGAATCTTCAGATAGTCAATGAAATGAAACCTGATATAATTCATTTTCCCGAATTATACTTTAATGCATCATTTTTTGCCAAACTATATCGATTGGATAAAAAATATCCAACAATTTGTACCTTACACACCATCTCAGAATCTCTTATTATCCCACCAGCTAAATCAGGTTACGCTATGTCCTTTATAAGTTTCATTAGTAGATTCATGAAGAGACTTATTCAATGTGATAAAATAATTGTTCATACACAAAGGAACAAAGATACTTTAATAAAAATAGGTGTTAATCAGGAAAAGATTGCTGTAATACCTCATGGTGCTTATTCATTTTTCAAAAAGTATGAAAAAGACCATGAGGATGATAAGGAAAACTGTGTTTTACTTTTTGGGTATGACCCAGAACAAAAGGGTGCTGAATACTTGATTAAGGCAATACCAACCGTCTCCAAAGAAATTTCTGATATTAAAGTTATAATAGCTGGAGAAGGAAAACTCCTAAAATCTTATGACTTAATAAGCGATAAATCAAGATTTGAAATATACAACAAATTCATCCCAAACGAGAAAGTTCCTGAATTATTTCAACGTGCGAAGATTGTAGTGTTGCCATACTTAGACCATGGGGGTCATAGTGGCGTTCTTACTGTTGCTTTTTCCTTTGGAAAGCCAGTTGTTGTAACAAATGTTGGAGATTTTCCTAATCTCGTTACAAATAATAAAGAAGGTATAATCGTGCCCCCAAGAGACTCAAATGCTCTTGCAGAAGCAATAATAAAACTCTTAAAAAACGAAGAATTAAGAAAGCAAATGGGAGAGAACGCACATAAAAAAGCACAGGAATTGTCTTGGGATAATATAGCGAAGATGCATATGAAGATTTATGAGGAAGTTTTAAATGAGCGCGGGAAAAGAAATAAGGATTGATCTTATAAAGATTGCTATAGCTCTGCAATTGGGAGTTTTTGGATTGATGGGTTTGGATAGAATCGGTGTTGATACCTCAATATTAAGAGAAATTGTCATGTTTTTCTATTTAGCATTCCTCCCTGGAATGCTCATCCTTAGGTTGCAAAAAGTAAACTTGAGTCCAACAAAGACCTTTTTACTCTCTTTTGGTATAAGCTTGGCATTCATCACACTCGTATTTACTTTTGTCAATGCCCTTCTTGCTTCGATTGGATTTGAGAGACCTATATCTAAAGCCCCTCTCCTTATATCCATCAGCATTGCTGTTTTATTGCTGATTTTAATGTGTTATTACAAAGGTGTGCCGCAAATTCCCTTTCTATGTGATTCACAGTTATTCTCCTCTCCTCCCTTTCTATTTGTTTTACTACTCCCATTTGTTAGTATATTAGGAATTCACATATCTTCGATAGAAGGAAATGTTTTCTTAGTTCTCCTGCTGTTAGCTGTAATCGCACTTATCCCTCTTTTTGTGTCCCTGAACAAGTTTTCGGAGAAAATTTACCCATTAGTTATATTGACTTGTTCGATTTCATTAACATTTCTAAAATTTGGAGGTACTATTTTTAAACCACTCTCATTCTGCCCTCACGAAATAGGCATTATCGGAGTGATAAAAACGGTTGGTATCTGGGTTCCGAATTTTGGTAGTTCTTTTAATTCATTGCTACCTTTAACAATACTTTATCCTGCATTGTCTATTCTATTCGATATAGACATTACTTTGCAAGTAATGGCCACAGGTTATCTAATTATTTCCTTTCTTCCATTAATAGTATATGAAATTTATATTAGGTTTTTTAATCGCAAAATATCTCTTCTTTCTTCTTTCCTTTTCATGTTTTATCCTTTTCATAATGCACTTTTAGGTTCACGAACTGGCTTTGCAGTTTATTTTTTAGCTCTTTTACTCCTCACTTGGTTTAGCAAGGAGATAAACCCATTGTTAAGAAATGCTTTATTGATATTGTTTGCATTCTCAATAATTGTTTCTCATTATGGTACAGCTTACTATTTCATGCTTCTCTTATTTGCCGCCGCAATAATAGCATTTTTAACAAACAAAAGTGTAAAAACGCAACCCGAGATCGCAATACCCGCTTTCTGCACTTTATACTTTGTTCTTACGTTCTCATGGTATTTATATACCTCAACGTCCTTATATGTGAACTGGGCAGTTTCTTTTGGAAAAAATATCTATATGCATCTTTCAGATTTTTTTAGTCTCGAATCCTCAGCTACAATGCAAGCGGTAATAACCGAATATGGATTTGCACAAGAAATCACCAAATATCTTCTTTTCGTTAATACTCTTTTCATTATAATTGGAGTGTTAAAATTGGTATATGATTCGCTTAAAGATAGGAAAATAGAAAGTAATTATCACATCTTTGCATTAGCTTTCTTCCTTGGCTTATTAACACTGTTCCTTCCAAGAATTATGGGAACTCCAAGAATATATGCCATATCTTTGCTCGTTTTATCCCCCTTCTCGTTTTTAGGACTTTCACTCTTAGCAAATAATTTTTACAAAGTCCTGAGGATTAAAGCAAATAAAAATGTCTATGCTATTTTCTTCTCTATATTCCTTCTCTTGCTTCTTCTATTTGGCTCGGGTTTTGTTTCTGGTATTCAGACAAAGATAACAGATACACCTTTTGACCCCAGCAACCCAGCAAATTGGTTCTCCTCTCCTAATGAATATGATATTTTTGCAACCGGATGGCTCTTACATCATCCTATCGAGGGGAGAGTGTATGTAGATAGACTTTTTTATCATATAATGTACATACGAGAAGGGCAGCTTATCAAGGGCAATCCTCTCTTTCCTTTAGAGTATGCTGGAAGAAAAGTATATGATATAAAACCTTTCAGGGCATTACCAATAGAAGATTACCTGGAAAAAGAAGGCGACATGGAGCGAGGAAGCTATGTATATCTGGGATACCACAACACTGTTTACAATTTCATCGGAACGATAAATGAAACAGGAGAAAGAGTGCCCTTGAAGACTAGTGATTATTTATATTTGTTTGAGAGAGGTAACAGAATATATGACAATGGAATAAGTTTAATTTACTGGAGATAGGCATGTCAGAGTGGAGAATTTTAGATGTAGGTTGGAGTTGACATTTATGTCCCCTAAAATCGCAATTGTTACAAGGATGCTTACCGTAAAAGGAGGCGCAGAATTAAGTATTTTAGAATTAGCGAAGAATTTCAACTGCGATATCTTCACAACTAACTTTAATCCTAATTCTGTCTTCAAGGAATTCTCAAAATTGAACGTTTATTCTTCCCCTCTTTTATGGAAAAGAAATGTTTCGTTATTCTTAAAATTCATAAATTTTCCATTTATAAAAGAACTCTGTGAATACGACCTAATAATCACATCTTCAGGGTTTTACCCTAAACTCATAGCTCTTCACCGCTTACCTCCAATAATACACTACGAGCAATCACCAACAAATTTTAAGTGCGGACTTGCTTGCCTTTTAAGCCCATTGGACCTTTATGTTACAAAAAGGATCAAGAGATTGGTTGCGAATTCTGAAAATACTAGACTTAAATTAGAGAAGAGGTATGGTATAAGCTGTGATAAAATATATCCACCTGTAAATGTGAGGAAATTCAAAAATAAACCCTCAGAAGACTTTTTCTTGTCTGTTCAGAGGATAACACCGGACAAAAGGGTTGATATCCAAATTGAAGCTTTCAAAAGATTGCCTTATAAACTCATTATAGTGGGCGGCTCCTACAATAAGGAGTATTTCAATGAATTAAAAAAAGGAGCTCCGAGAAGTGTAGAATTCAGAATAAATGTGAATGAAGAGGAACTCATTGATTTATATGCAAGGTGCAAGGCAACAATTCAAACTTCAAAAGATGAGCATTTTGGATTAGTACCTGTAGAGAGCATGGCATCAGGGAAGCCATGCATAGCTGTTAATGAAGGTGGCTTTAGGGAAACAATAATACACGGAAAAACAGGGATTTTAATTAATGAACCTTATGTTGAGAATTTAATAAACGCAATTGATAAGTTTGATGAATATTATTTTGATAAGAAAGTGTTGAGGAAAAGAGCTTATGAATTCTCCTCCGATAGATTTATAGAGAATTTCAAGAGAGTTTTTAATAAAATCTTGGGGGAATGACCATGAATAAATTAAAGGAGGGGATAGAGTTCATAAGGATTTGCAAAAATTGGTATTCAATACTTCCATATTATGTAAGAGACACTCTTTTACGAAATTGTAAGCCTTCTGAAAGTAAGAAAATATTAGTCAAACTACGCAATGGTTTGAAATTCTTTGCAAGAGCTAGAGGACATGATTTAGGATTTATGATTGAAATATTCCATAGAGATATTTACAAGTTTCCGAAGAGAAAAATGCATACGGTTGTAGATGTAGGAGCACATATAGGCATTTTCTCTTGTCTCGCCGCAATTTATGCAGATAGAGTCATTGCCATTGAACCTTCTCCTGATAATTTCTCTTTACTTAAGCAAAATATAAGGCTAAACGGTTTTAATAACGTTATTCCAATCCAGATGGCTTTGTCAGATAAGAATGGTGCTTCTACTTTTTTCCTTTCTGAATATGGAACTGGGGATCATAGCTTGATTCCTTTTGACACTAGCAATGTCATCGCAGTTAAAACCTGCACGATGGAAAGGCTGTTTGAAATTTATGAATTAGACAAATTGTCTTTTTTAAAAATAGATTGTGAAGGTTGTGAGTATAATGTTTTAAAGTCATCCCGCGAACTTTTTAATAGAATTGATCAAATTGTCATAGATTCTCATCATGGATATACCAAAGAAATTGCTGAACTTTTAGCAAAAGAATTCGTAGTATCGGTTAAAGGGGATATAATCTATGGATATAAGAGAAGAGAAAATGAATAGGTCTTGAAAGGCGACAGGAGGAAGTCTCATGATCACAAGAAATTCAATAGAATTACATTATGAAGGCGAAGATAAAGAAGTCAAGGATTTCCTGGAAAGGAGAGTTGATATCATCGGGAATATTCTCTATGTAAGCAAGTTAAACCAGTAAAAACAGCAACTAACCCATTAGCCAGAACCCATGCAATTCCAACTCCTATTATCCCCTTGCTCTGCATCAAAAAATAACTTCCTACTAGGGTAAGAATCGCAATACTTCCATAAACCTGCATCAGTGGTTTTATCTCCTTCTTAATCCGCTTAATAGATGCGTATAAAACGTTTACCGAGAACGGGACTGATGCTAAAGCTAAAATCCTTAAAACATCAAAACTGTTTTCAGCATACTGCCTCCCAAATATCGAAAGTAAGTAATCTCCAAATAAGAATATGAAGGCTATTGCAGGTGCGAGCAGGAGAAAAATGAATTTTACAGACCTTATTAGATTAAATCTAATCTTTTCAGCGTCGTAAGAACCCTCGGCAAGCAGTGAAGTTGAAGTGGCTCCGGGAATTACAAGTAGCAGACCTGAAATAGCCCAGGCGATGAAGAAGTAAGCATTAGCCTCTGCACCAAGCATATTAACAACCATTATCGGTAAGATAAGACCGGGCAAACCCTCAAATATTCTTGCAATATAGTTGCCGGATGAGAAATGGAATAAATCGTTTATTACTTCTCTTTTTACTGAAGGAAAGGGTCTGTATTTGCATACTCTCGAAATCAAGAAGAATCCGAGCAGGAAAGCCAGTATGGGTGTTAAGCCGTAGGAAGCGTAGATTCCAAGAGCACCAAAAGCAGTTAAAAATGGAACAATTCCGATGCGGGCAAAAGTTACGATTGTTTGAATAAACGAGTATTCAGCTTTCCTGAATCCAACAAAAATTCCCTGGCTTTGCAATGCTTTTAAAGGTGCTATGGCTGTAAAAGCCACAAAAAGCAAAAACAAAACTTTATTCTCTCTTATGATGCTCAGAGAAGGGCTCCATATATTAATTCCTGCGATGAATATTAAAGCCAACGCAAGCGAGAAAATGAAAGAGATTGTGAAGCATGAGTTTATCAGTTCCTGTTTGTCTTCTCGCTCCGGCAGAAATCTTACCAAAGAGATGTCGAAACCCAAGAGCGAGAGCATGGAGATCAAGCCCATAGCGGAGATGATTGCAGATGCAAGACCTATGTCGGCAGCGGAGTAGAACCGTGCGGCAATCAGCCAGAAGAAGAAGCCTGAGCCGGCTGATGTGAGGGAGGAGAACATGAGGAAGTATGCATTCTTGAACAGGGGGTCGTTTAGATGCTTTTTCAGTTCCTTTCTGTTTTTCGGTAGCCAAAGCCCCATGCTTAAATCCTCCTCGCAAGCCCCCCTCTTGATGTATTTACTCCTCTGAATCCTGCGAAAACCTTTATTACCCCCGTAAACTTTTGAATAACGA
>Ga0190286_1000761_pt1 | contig 12675 bp, 14 predicted proteins | sample 48691834_MG_FD_183241 | JGI IMG/M metagenome (GOLD analysis project Ga0190286, IMG submission 183241) | Hydrothermal vent microbial mat bacterial communities from Southern Trench, Guaymas Basin, Mexico - 4869-18-3-4_MG | ecosystem: Environmental > Aquatic > Marine > Hydrothermal vents >... | reverse complement strand
ATACTCAATCTAAACCCCAACAAGGCGCCACCCAGAAGGGAGAAACCAAGGAGGGGGGAACAATCAAAGCAAACCTGAGGATACTACCAGCCAAAGCCCACAATCAAAGGCATCGACAGACTAGAAAGACAGCCTAATAGGGAGATAAAAAATCATCCGAGGTGAGGCCAAAAGGAGAAACCTCAGACTCCGCGTAAGAGAACACTCAGAGATAACCCTCTATAGCCTCCAAATAGGCTTAAGTCTCATCCTCTTAAATCTTCAACCTAAACTGACCAAATCATTTATTAAAGCCTCGACGCAACAATACAAAGGACTCATATGAGCTCAGCTCTCGAGAGAACCATCGCCCAGCTGACCAAAACACTGGTGGAGAACCTTCAAGATGAGATAGAATCCATAATCCTCTACGGCTCCGTCGCTAGGGGAGAGGCAAACGAGAATAGTGACATAGATATCCTAATAATAACAAGGAGAGGAAACAGAGAGCTATACAATAAAATCTCAAAAATCAGAACCAAAATAGACTTAGAAAACAACACCCTCACAACTCTGATTCAAATGAGTAAAAATGAGATTGAGAAATACATGAGGTTTAACTCACCATTTATTGAAAACATCTTAAAGGAGGGTGTGACACTCTATGACAGAGGACTCCTCAACAAACTTCGTAAAAGCATCACTCTCGAGGGCTGACAAAGCCCTAAGCTCAGCCAAACTGCTTCTGAAGCACAGAAAACCTGAGGATGCGGTATCAAGGGCCTACTACTCCATGTTCCACGCCACCAGAGCCATCCTCTTCGCTCGGAGCCTGAGAGCCAAAACACATAAAGGGGTCATCACACTCTTTGGAGAACACATAATCAGAAAAGGCATTCCAGCTGAGAAAGGCTTACGATTTAGTGAGCCTCTCATCAGTAGTGATCTTCTCGAAGCCTGAGGGTGAGGCGATCTTCGATGTCAACCTCACCAACATCACGGCCCTAATAGGCGGGGAGCTGAGGCGATACGACCTCAGAGCCCTATACCACATCCACAAGATCTACGAGGAGAAGAGGCGTAGGCTTCAGAGGATGACTAAGCATAAACCCAAGACGGCTAAGAGATTGCTGGAGAAGTATTCAAGACGTGAACTGAATAGGGCTAGAGACTTCCTCCAGAAGCCGACGACGAAGATAGCCAGGGAACCAAGAGAAGAAGCTGGGAGCCATCCCGGAGAATCTGAAGGGGATAAAAGAGAGGACTCTGAATAAGGGGAGAAGGCTGAACCGCAGCCTCTCAAAGTGGAACGCTAGGCAGTTCCAGTTCATGCTCAGCTACAAGCTGACCTGGGTCTACCCCCACCTATTAGCTCTCTCGCTTTCAGAAGAAGGCCATCCAAACTTCATTTTAATCCGTATCGGCTAGTTATATCTCGCAGCCTTGATCGGTGCCTATAAAGCATATGACATGTCGGAGATGCGAAGCTATAAAGAGGATCTGTAAATCTAATTGAGATGGGTGAGAAAAGGATTAAGGCTGTGATCTTCGATTACGATGGAACGCTAATCGACTCATCCGTCTTCGTCGAGGCCTTGGCTGCCACAATAAAGGTGCTAGGCTTAACTCCTCTCTCAAAGGAGAGGTTAGAGAAAATAGCTAAGCTCCCATTCGACGAATACCTCCCCCTCATAACACCCCCAGAAATGAGAGGCGACGAGAAATTCGTTGAGGGCTTCATCAGGGAGTACAGGAGGATCTATGGAAACTTGAACCTGAAGCATGTGAAACCGTTTCAAGGTGTTCCCCTACTTCTAAGGAAACTCTCCACGGGAGGATTCCTATTAGGAGTCGCCACAGGAAGAAAGATCACAATGGAACACGTTGAGGAAGAGTTAAGACATCTGGGTCTCAGAGGCTTCATCAATGAATTAGTTACATTTATTGATCTTAAAGGATCGAAAATCGACTTAATAGCTGAATGTATGAAGCGATTGAACGTGAGGGGAGAGGAGTGCATCGTCGTCGGAGACTCTCCAGAGGACATAGAGGCTGGGAAGAGATTAAGGGCGAAGACGATAGGCGCCGTATACGGATTTTATGGAAGAGGGCTAATAGATGCACATCCAGACTTCATCGCTTATAAACCCCTAGACATATTAAACATATGTAGAAAGCTGAGAACTTGATTTCAAAAAGCATAGAAGATTAAGTGGATACCAAGAAGTTTTAGGGAGATGATAGATACAATAACAAATTAAAACACAGATTCCACCTTAATGCCTCACAGTTCAGAATCATCTCTTAAATTAAACTTATTCCTACACCAACCATATTCCTTGTATGGATTCACCGCACAGATTCGAAAGATTTTCAAGCGTTTCCTTAAAAACAGCCTTATTCTCAGCCATCCGTCATCACCTCATGGAAAAATTTTTCAAGTCTCCCCTTCAGCCTCACCTCCTGGCAGGAGGATTCCTCTCGGCCCCTCCTCGCAAGTGGATTCCTGCCATGCTTTAGTCAGCTTTAGGTTTTCTCTGCATCAGATGGCCCATTAGGAACATCGCCTTCACGCATCTATGGCCTCAACATAATATATGATACCACCATAGAGGATGAGAATTCAACGGAACCTAGAAAGGGCGAAATGACTAAAAGCTCTGGCAGGCTCCCTTAAACTGGTTTGATCAGCAAACAGCTGAACGAGATCCTGGCGAGGAAGGCTGAGGAGAGAGGGCTCAGCCTAGATGAGTATCTACTCATCTTAATGGAGAATGACTTAGATGCCGAGGAGAGGGAGAGGCTATATCTAACCCTCCACGAGAAGTACCTGAGCGAGGGAGGGTGAGGATTACGCCGATGAGGGAAACATCACCCAAGCCTGCGAGAAGTATTGGGGGTCTATAACAGCTCTGTTGAATGCAATCGCCGTCAAGAAGGGTTGGAAGCACTACAGCCATAGAGACTACTCCGAGATCGTGGAGAGGCTCGCAGCAGAGACGGGAGACATGGAGCTCCTAAGACTATTCGCCATGGCCGAGAGGCTTCACGCAAACTACTACCATGGCTTCATAAAGGCTGAAACCTTCCCAACTTATCGAGAGGGCGTGAAGAAGCTCGTGGAGAAGCTCAAGGGATTCCAATAGGAAGAGAAGATGTTCGATGTCGCCCAGCTCAACGATGATGATAGTAGTCAACTCTACGAGTTTAAACATTCCTCGAGATTTAACCTCATATGCAAAGTTTTTATGCAGTGAGATGAACAGGAGGGTTCTGAAGCTAAATATAGGAGATCACTCAGAAGTCCTACTTTAAAAGATAAATATTTAATATTAATTAATCAAGTTTGGCAATTGGACTTAGTGAGCCTCCAACGTTAACTGGGGCTTAAGGCATAAAGCCCATCTGCTGGTCTGCAGGGCTCACCTTTAATATGCTCAAGGGCGTTGGGCCTCCAATATCAAGTAATCTTTGTATAGTCTTTGCGTTCTCGTTACGATGAAGCCATGATTACCTAACCACTCATAAATGTCATTCACATTAACAACTCTCATGTGAAATTCCGTAATCAATTCTTTAACCTTCTTGTAATTTAAGTCCTCTCAAAACAATCATTTACACTCCTTGGGGGAGAGGAAACACTCTCACAGCAGTTGTAGGGACGGCCTTCAGGAAAAAGTGGAGGATCGTTCCTGAAAGTTACTGCTTTTTCCTGCAGTTTCTCACGATAGGCATGACTACTTCTTCTCCGCTTGCAACTTCGCCTTTAACTCGGGCAGGGTTAGCCGGTCGACCATCCAGTTCTCTGCAGGAATCTCATGAATAATCACCCAGGTGTAGTGTTGAGGCTGCTTCGTTTCCTTGACGATTAAGTCGGTGACCTTTCTGGAGAGTTCGGCCTTCTGCTCGTCCGTTAGGGCGCCCTTTCCGAAATACATCTCAATAAGAGGCAAACTGTTCCCTCCATTTTAAAATCATAAATAAAAATTAAAAGTTTTTGCTCATAAACAGAATTCTGTAACTGGCCTGTTTTGCCCAGAGGACATGAGGGTTCTGACATTGGACGCTAATATCTTCATAGCTGCATTGAAGGCTGATGAGGAATACGGTGAAGAATGCATAAATATACTTCAGAAAATCCCAGGGAGCTTCATCCTGGCTGAACCTAGTATAATATATCAGGAGGTCTGTGGAACCCTTGCTAGAAGGATAAACATGGATGTCGCTAAAAGGGCTGAGAGCCTTCTAGACTCTCTGTTACAAAGTTGATCATGGAGTGTGACATCAATCTCTGCAAGGCAGCCTACACCCTATGTCAAGAATACGGCGTATATTCGATAGATGCCCTATACCTAAAGATGGCCATAGACATGAACACCATCCTGGTATCCCTAGATGATAAAGACTTCATCGACAAGGTGAAGAGGAAGAAGCCACCAATCGAGGCATATCACCCATCAGAATTCCCCTATTAATCCGAAGCCAACTGAAATCATCTTAAGAGCATCAATTATGAAGGGATCACTTCATCACGTTCTATTTTCAAGGGCTATATCCATCGGGTTTTTATCTCCCTCATCTGCCGTATGTGGGGGTCATCTGTCACACATGTGAGGTTTAGAAGTTTAGCTGTGGCGGCTATGATGCTGTCGGCCATCGGCACCCTATACCTATGCCTCAGTTCCGCTGATAGCTTAGCCAACTCAGCATCGACGGGAACCACCTCAAAGTCCTTCTCGATTAGGCTGACCCTCAGCTTCCCCACCTCCCTCCCCTCCCTCTCCAAAGTCAGCTTATACACCTCATGTATGGTCACCGATGAGACGTATTTCCGATCACGTCTCCGGAGCTCCGCCCTCGTTCTCCTCAGCGTCTCCTCATCGCCTGAATAATAATGCTCGAAGAAGAATCGGGTGTCATACAGGCTCAAAGATCCTCCTCCCTCAACCTATCCAGAAGCCTCTTCATCTCCTCGGGCGTGCCATGAGCTGAACCAGAGCCCGCCAGGTCAGCCGTCGTCAAGGCAGGCTTAAAGAGAATACCCTCTCCCGTATCCACAACCACCAACCGAGTACCCTCCTCTATGCCATACTTCCTCCTCAGCTCAGCTGGGATCGTCGTCTGCCCTTTCCGAGTAACAACAACCTCATACTCCATACCAATTACTACCCCCAATAAAGTACTACTTATCTCTTTCCACTACCAAAACCCATCAAATGATCCAAAACCAAAAATCATGATCAATCCAAAAACATGATGAAAGCCCTCCCTCCCCCTCAAACCACACATAAACAACTTTAAGAAAACCATAGATCCACCCTAAGAGGCTGAAGCCTCCACGGAGTGATGATGGGTAGCAATACATGGATGACCATAAACATGGAGTTCGCCCCACCTGAATATAGAGGCCGATGGACGGGGGTCTAACAGGCCTATACCAAAGCCTTGATCCGAGACTCGTCTTCATAATTCCCATCCTAGTCGACACCAGAATCAGAATGCCAATCCTCTACACAATACCTGAAACCCCCCAAACAAAATAGAAGCCAAAAGGAGATCGGTTTCATAGCCCACCTCTTAGAAGTTTCAACACCCTCTAAACGAACACTAAATTAATGTAGTATCTCTTGGCCTCGATTCATATCTATCAACCATTCAGGCTTCCTCCAGGCAATGATGATCAGGGCCACAAGTGAGGTGATGCTCATTATATATCCCAACTTCTCCATTGGAAGGAGTTCATACCACAATACCACCTTAAAGCCAGCCTCGACATCTCTAGGTAAGGGGATATACATGAGCCCTGGACCAGCAAGATATATTCTAAGTTTTTCCAGCTTTCCAGCCCTCTCCAGGGCTGCATGCCACTGCTTGAAGTAGTTCTCCTTGAAGAGTATGCCCCCTGCCCTCTCCTTCAGTTGCACGATCCTCCTCTGAGGATTGACAAACTCCACTTCATGTTTCAGCGTATCTCTCCCCCCAACTCCTTTAAGCCATGTGAGAATTCGGGAGATGAACTTGGCTTCCTCCTCATTTCCATAACTCTTGGCGTGGTAGAAGAGGTTCATCCCTGACCAGACGACTCGGCCCTTCCCATATTCGCCTGCGACTATGAGGAGTCTCCCCTCACTTATGAGGATCGGCTCAGCCCAGTCAGAGATCTCATAGCTGGTTGATACACCCCAACCTCCAGCTCCGAAGTAGGGTGGGGCGAAGGCTGTGAAGTTCACGCCTTGGGAGATAGGGTGATCCGAGACGTTGAAGCCCCACTCATCCATAATTATATAGGTGTAGGTCTCCCTAACTGGGAAGGGGTCTGGGAGATCTTCAGCCTTATAATCCGGTGAGCCATTGGCCTCCATGAATAGGGATCCACCTTCATCGACGTATTGGGAGAGAAGCTGAGCCATCTTATTCAGATCCTTGTAGTCATATCCATAGAGGATGATGGCTGGGAATTGCCTCAACTCCTCTAAGGTGTATGAGTCGACGTATTTACTTGGCCCCTTCACTGGTATGCATAGATTGCTCCTCAAACCCGTGAGGCTTAGAGCTCTGAGGAAGGTGTCATAGTATATGTCTGAGCCTATGAAGAGAATCGGAGGCGCATTCGTTGCGGAGAGGATGACGGAGGCGTTGAGATATTCGAAGAAATACCAGCTCTCCGTCGGGTTTATATCTCTATGGTCTATGAAACGATAGAGGTCTGGCCTAGCTAGGAACTTCTCAGGGTCTCGCTTTACGAGGACTATCCATCTAATGGCATACCAGTCTAATAGGAATTGGGTCTCCTCATCGTTGCCCTTGAACTTCCATATGGCGTTGTTCCTCCAGCTACACCAATCCTGATAGGGGACTCCCTGAGCGTAGTATCCTCCGGTCTGGGGCGTCAAATATCTGCTGTTGAACCAGATGGCGACGCCGCCGACATCGGTTCCTAGACGCTGCTGTAAGGTCTCTTCATCCAGGATGACGAAGCTCATGGTAGGCATTTCCAGGGTATTGGCAGTATACCTCACCATCACGGGAACCTCAATGACAATGCCGAAGGCTATGATGAGGATTAGGAAGAGGACGCCGATGATTGGAAGGTGACCTCCCCTCAGCCTCGATTTAATCAACGTTAGTATCAGGGGGATGAAGATGGCTAATCCGAGAGATAGAACGGTGAATATATGCTCTGGGGGGAATCCATCTATGTAGAGGTCTTCAGGATAGAAGGGTAGATACCCGATATATCCATAGGTTGCAAATAATAGAGTTAGAAGAGCTGAAGATATAATCCAACCTCTCAAACTACTAGTGTCAACTCTCACATATCCCCTTCTAATTCTCAATATTAGATAAATTATTACGGATATGATTAATGTTGGTATTGTAGGTGAGTTCATACTTATCATCCCAACAGGCTTAATTAGGAATACAAATTTAGCTGGAAAATAATGAGTTCCCCTCACAAGCAACCTTCCAACGGGATTTGAGAAGAAATATTGCGTGATATAGAAGGATACCAGAGACGCAACTACGATAAACATTTTTAATGAATCTATGAATCCTCTAATGATTCCATCATGGAATAGAATGAAAACCAAAACTAGGAATAGTGAGATGAATCCTCCTATGAGATGAAGGGAAATTCCAAGGGCTAAGATGAGTGGAAGAAGAGCGATGAACATCCTACTTCTCCTCTTCTTGTTATATATCTGAGCTGTTAAGTATAGTGATGGCCCTATAGAAATCATTGAAATGACTCGCCCGTAGGTTCCACCTGCAATCCAATAGTACCAATATGCTGGAGTAAATATCAATAGGGATATTCCTATCAAGGAGATTATTCTACTCTCAGTTAATGTGTATAGGAAGGCTAAGAGGAAGAGGATGTTTATCAAGTTGCTCATGGTGGCCAGTATGTTAAGGGAGGCTGCAGGTGAGACCCTTGTGAGGAAGCAGATCAATGCTCCTAGATAGTAGGACATGGGTGGATAGGTTCCACCAAAGATCGGTACACCAATATCCCACTGATAATTCCAGAAGAAGTGGGGAAAGAACTTCAAGATGTACTTGATCTTGTATACATGGGCCCAAGCATCAAATCCCTTTGGGAATCCTATCGGCGCTCTCGTGTAGAACATTATGAGAAGGATCAGCCCGAGGGTGATGGTATACATTAGAATGTCTAATATCCTACTGAGTGAGCCCCTTGTTATCAAAGGACTTATTAATCTCGACTCGACTGTGTGACTCTTAACTATCCTCTCATTTTTCTTCACAGCCACTTTATCTCTTCCAATTATTGATCGAATAAAGATGGATGTGAATCCCATTGATAGAACAAGACCTGAAATCCTCCAGACATCCCAATATACATATTTCACCTCTATATCCTTGATGGATGTAGCATTTATCACTTCATATACTTCCGCATAACTTAACCTATCATTTATAGAGTTCACTGCTCTGAAGAGTCTCTTGTCACCGAACTTGTCATAGGCGTCAGGGGAGCTATGTAGCATCCATCTTCGATCTATGACGATGTATCTAACTCCATGCCTCCTCGCCTCGATATACGCCTCAGTGGAGTTCATGCCCCACTTTATGATATCGTCGAATTCGAAGGGTTCAAGGCTCATCGCCCTCCCACCCTGATCAAAGCCTCCGAGAACCTGTTTAACATCCGGCTCGAAGACGTTAAGCCACTGCGTCCCACCGTAGTGGTCTCCGTACATTACGTAGACTCTGTAGGAGTCGTTTAGATGATCGGCGAGCCAGGTGGCTGTCAGGTATTCATCCGTCGACCTATAGGTGTCGTCGACTACGGCGTAGGATGCGTATGTTGGTAGATAGCTATAGAGGAGGAGACCGCATATAAGGAGGATGAGGGTGAGAGCTATCCATCGCCCCATCTCCCTCTTGGTGTGCTCGATTTGCTCTTCCAAGGTTTTGATGGTGTAGGCTGAGAGGAGGGTGAGGGAGAAGCCTATGTCGAGTATGAGTCTCCAGCCTTGTAGGCCGATGATGTAGGCTATGGCCGTCGTTGATAGAAACCATATGGTTGGGGTGGCTCCCCTCCGATCTTGGAGTATAATCGTTAGGAGGGCGCCGATGAGACCGAGGAGGGTTATGGGCAGCTGGATTCCCGTCATCCAGCTGGGTGGATGGAGCTGGAAGAGGACGTGGCTGAGGGGTGGTGGACGTCCTTTCCCAACGGAGAAGTAGACGCCTATGCCGTGGGGTAGTATGGCTGGGATATACCACCAGAGTGTGAGGCCGAGGAGGCCCTCGACGCCCCATATTATTAGCCGTCCCATCCTCTCCGGAATCGAGTATCTCTCAGGCTCAGGATCATGGGGTGCGAGTCCCCCTCTTATGAGGAGGAATGGTATGAGGAGAATTAGGAGGTCTATGGCTGAGAGCATGCTGGACAGCAGAACATAGGAAGCGACGGCGATGGAGGCCACCATATATCGCTTACGCCCCTCGGCGAGGGCTCTCTCAACGAAGTAGAGAGTCCATGGGATGAGGGCCGTCCCCATCAACCTCGCCGTCTCCCAGTAATGCCCCTGAAAAGAGACCACGTTGGCGTGGGTTACCGACCATATGACCGCCGCGAGGACTCCAGCTATGGGGGAGGAGAGGAAGCGGGAGGTGAAGAGGTAGGTTCCTACGACGTAGAGGGCGTAGTAGATGAGGCAGAGGGTGTAGTAGGTTGTTAGGAGGTTCCCCGTCAACCTCACGGCGATGTAGGGTATGATCGTCGATAGGGGCGGATAGAACCTTAGGAGCTCGTAGCCGAAATACCAGACGGGGGTGTAAAGCCTAAAGCCGTTTGAGAGGAGTATCCTGATCTTCGCTATGTAGAAGGCGACGGTTGCGTCGAGGTAGTCGCGGGGATATCCCTCATAGATAGTCCCCCTGAGGAGGAGGTAGCAGAGGATGAAGAGGGCGGTGGAGCAGGCGATGTGAAGAATCCAATCCTTAGTAGGCTTAACGGGCTCAGCCTCCCGCTCCTGAGGCCTCTCCCCCCTCTCAGCGATGGGCTTACCAGTCTTCACGAAGAGGTTGAAGAGCTCCTTCAGGGGCTTGAGGGGAACCCCAGATCTATAGGCCATCTCTACGTGTCTGAAGCCGGTGTCATAGTCTCCGGCGTCGTAGTAGGCCCAGGCTAATGCGTAGTGGGCCTCACCCATCGCTGGGTTGAGCTCTAGGCAACGCCTCCACTCCTCTACGGCTCTATCTTTTTCACCCATGGCGGCGTAGACGCAGCCGAGGCCGAAGCGGGCTCCTACGTCTCCTGGATTCAGCTTTAGGAGCTCCTGGAAGAATTCTCTGGCCTCCTCTAATCTTCTCTGCCTCATCAGTTCGAAGCCCTCTTGGAGGTCACGCCTCCCCAGGCTCATTTCACTCTTCACTGAATGATTCTAACCTTTGGGTGAGGAGGGGTGTAAAATATGTTTTATGAAGCATAAAACCAAGAGATGGAGTTGAATCCCATATTCGTACCCTAATCGTCTTCCTGTTCATGTCTGAGGAGGGTCCTCAACGCCTTTAGGAGCTCGCTGACGATGATGGCGAGCATCACAAGGTAGACGGCGTTCATCCGGCTTATGCTTCAAGTCCTCGGATATAAGGGTTAGGGATGCCAAAGCATTTTAAGTCTGAGATTCACATCAACTTTGGTGCCGGGGATGGTTGAGAAGGTTTCTATCGAGATCAGGAAGGACCTCTATGACAGAGTTAAGGAGGAGGTGGAGAAGAGCGGGGGTGAGTTCAAGAGCGTCGAGGAGTATGTTGAATTCGTCCTGGAGGAGCTCCTAAGCGAGGAGGGAGAGGAGGAGGTCTACACCGAGGAGGAGGAAGAGGAGATTAAGAGGAGGCTTAGAGCCCTCGGCTACATCTCATAGACCTTGAGCCTCGAGGGTCTGAACCATCCTCCCTGGAGGATAACTGACCTCCTCCGCCCTCAGCCTCCCAACGAACTCTGCGAACTTCCTCGTGATCTCCCCTATGGGACCTGGATCACATGAGGCTCCGATGATGCATCCTCCATAGGGGAAGATGAAGAAGTATAGGTCTTGATAGTAGATGGCCGTTAGGTTTAGGCGTCCAACACCTGTTTCACCCTCAAACTGCCTGAGGGAGTCGACGACTATGGAGAAGATGACCTTCAGCTTATCCTCCTCATCCAACAGAACCTCCACGAGGCCTGGCCGAGCCTTCATAATGGGAGGAGCCTCCAACCCCCTAATCACCCCAACCTTCCTCACATGGGGGTCTAAGGCCAGTAATGCATCGAGGAGCTCCTCCAACCTCATAATCGACCAATCCTCCCTATCCAAGATATTTAAAAAAACTTTATGAACAAAAAATATAGAACACTACATCATCAAAATATAATCCTTCAAAAACGATAAACAAAAATCAACATTTATTAACTCCACTACGATGAACCATAATGGTCGGTGAGCCGGTGGGCGGCCTCCGAGCCCTCTAAAGGGCTTGAGGAAACTCCACCCACCAGGCGGGGCCGCGGCGCCGCGAGGCGCAGGGCGAGAGCCCTGGCTCCGGAACAGAGACGAGACCCCCATCCACGGGATGGCCATGAGACGCCGATGAGGCGTCGAGGACGTGGATGGATGGGGTGAGACGGCCGACCCGCGGGGTGGAAGGGCAAATAGGCGTCGATGAGTCCTGCCCGAGACGCCGGGTGGCCCGTTCAGCGGAATGCCGCCGAGAACAGAAGGTGGGTTACGGCCGGCACATCGACCACTTTTAGGACAGTAAGGTTTTAATGTTGTTTGATGCTGATTTATTTCGATGGATTCGAGGGCTTTGGAGTATTGGATGGGTGAGTTGAGTAATCGGGCTCCGGCGACTCGGGAGAAGTATAGGCGGTTTTTCTTGATGTTTTGCGAGTGGCTTGGGGAGTCGCCGGATGAGATTTTGGAGAATCGGAAGCGGGATTTGAAGAGCGATGATCCGAGGGTTCAGAGGAGGTATGAGTCGGCTTTGAAGCGTTTTGACGCCTACCTTCGAGATTTGGGTTATAGCGTTTCGAGTCGTCAGGTGGCTTGGGCTGCGGTTTCAAGTTTCTTCGAGATGAATTATGTCCGTCTCCGGTTGAGGCGGGGAGATTACCCCTCTGGGGAGAGTGTGGGTCGTCGAGCTGCGACTCGGGAGGATATTCTACGCCTCCTAAACGCTGCGGGAAACGATAAACGGCTGAGAGCCTTAGTCCTCTTCCTTAAAGATTCGGGTTTGAGGGTTAGCGATGTGGTTCGGCTTAAATATGGAGATATTCGCAAGCCCTTTGAGGCGGGAGAGGATTTCATTCCAATTCGCATCGTCACGAAGAAGAATTCGATTTTGGCGAAGACGGCGATAGGCCCCGAGGCGGTTCAAGCCCTCAGAGAATACCTCGAACAGCGGCGGAGGGGAACTCGACGGGTTCCCCCTGAGAAGATCACGGATGATTCACCTCTATTCCGTGTGAGAGGCGGTGATTCGAGAGCTCCGACGAGAAGCGCCGTCTCCTCCATGATGAGCTATCTAATCTCCAAGGCGGGTCTCGCCGGAGAGATAAATGCTCACAGCCTTCGCAAATTCACGGAGACTCGATTAGAGGCCGCTGGAGTAAGTCCCAATTGGATAGATCAAATCCTGGGGCATCGACCCCCAGGGTCTCGACCAGCCTATAGT
>Ga0190286_1000760_pt1 | contig 12704 bp, 12 predicted proteins | sample 48691834_MG_FD_183241 | JGI IMG/M metagenome (GOLD analysis project Ga0190286, IMG submission 183241) | Hydrothermal vent microbial mat bacterial communities from Southern Trench, Guaymas Basin, Mexico - 4869-18-3-4_MG | ecosystem: Environmental > Aquatic > Marine > Hydrothermal vents >... | reverse complement strand
GTGGGGAGGCAAGGGAGTGGAAGGGCAGGGGAGCGGGGGAGCTAGGGTGCGGAGGAGAGAAGGACGCTTTAGTCGAAGAGCACTTTCTTCTGGGGACCGTCGAAGGTCACTTTCAGTTGATTCAGGACATCACGGCCCAGGATTCGTTCTTTTCCCCCAGGGATGGGTTGGATCAGAGAAGGGTAAGAGTCCCCATTGATCTCCGCATTGCCGCGATAGACCAGCGTCGTCACACTGGGGCCCAGCACACCCCGGGTGAGACCCAGCAGATAGGGAGAGTCAAAGAGATCAATGGCCAAACAGTCGTCTTCTGGCAAGGCAGAAAGGTCGGCCCCCGTATCAGGGATAACGTCTGGATAGAGCTGGCGTGCGGTCCCGCGATAGTTGGAGAAGACGACCTCGGCTTGAGGCAGAGCGAAGGGCTGGTAGGCCACGTCGTAAGCGAACTCCTTACGGCGGATGGTGAAAACGATGCTGTCTTCCTGTCCCACTCGGGCGATGTAAGCGTGACAGCCGAGCCTTCCTACCTCATCGGTTACATCGAACAGATTGTCACCACTGGCGACTACCTTCCCTCCTTCGATGGCCACCCATTGCCCCTCATATTGTTTCAGGAGCTGCTCTCGCATTCGCCAGTAGAGCCTTTCGTTTTCGATGAAATCTTTGTGGAGACGCTTCTTCTGGGCCGGGAGTAGATTTTGACTCGTAAGTAGTTGGGACATGGGAAGTTTCTCCTCTCAGTGGAAGAATCTTTGCGCCTGATAAAGATCGCCGCACAGAATGTGCGACGTTGCTTTGCATAGCAGATTATACTCGTGTTGGAAACCTTTGTCAAGGAGGAACCTTTGCGCCAGAACTTTCTGCCCTTTTCGCTTCCCACCATCGGCGAGGAAGAGATCGCTGAGGTCGCCGATAGCCTCAGGTCTGGCTGGATCACCACCGGTCCCAAGACCAAGCGCTTCGAGGAGCAGTTCCGGGAATACGTCGGCGCAAAGCACGCCATCGCCGTCAACTCCTGCACCGCCGGCCTGCACATCGCCCTGACCGCGCTGGGCGTCGGCCCAGGAGACGAGGTCATCGTCCCCACCCTCACTTTCTGCTCCACTGCCAACGTCGTCATCCACCTGGGGGCCCGTCCCATGCTGGTGGATGTGGACGATGATTTCAACGTCACACCAGAAGCCATCCAACTGGCTATCACGCCGAAGACCAAGGCCATCATGCCCGTCCACTACGGCGGCCAGCCGTGCGATCTGGAAGCCATCTACGCCATCGCTGCACGCCACAATCTGCCCGTCATCGAGGACGCCGCCCACGCCGTCGGCGCCACCTACCACGGCCACAAAATCGGCTCTGATGCCGTTCAACGTTCAACGTGTAACGGTGTTTTCGTTTTATGCTACCAAAAACATGACCACTGGCGAAGGGGGGATGATCACCACTGCCGACGACGAACTGGCCGAGCGTATGCGCCTGCTCGGCCATACAATACCGACAGAAAGAGATGCTGAATGTAATCGCGCTCCTGAGCCTGTAGACCAATACCATGGCGTTGCGCGATGCGTTGAAGTTGTCGCTTGGTGAGCATCAGGTTTCCCTCCACCTGAGGAGTTCCTTATCCGACACGTTGACCCGCACGCGCCAGCGATGATCGTACGGACCTTCAACCTGCCCCTGGGGATCCAGGAGAACAAAAGTCTGGGAAATGTTCAACCCCTGCACGGGCTGTCCAAAGCGGTCCAGCAGGTAACCCAGGCGTGAGCAAAGGCTGCGGTTGCGCATCCGGTTGGCATATTCCGCCAGCCGCTCCGGGTCCAGTTGCTCACGGGCGTGGTACAATGCCTTCGCCACTTCCAATAACCCACCGGCATAACGGGGCTGATCCAGCGAATCCACCAGGGCCTTTTCCACCTCCGCCACCAGCACGGGGAGATCGCCGATTATCTCTCGCCGATAGCCGAAGAACTTATATGGAGCCACCTTCACGAAGACGAACCGGGCACCGTCGAAGTCCAATGGCCGGCATTTCCGCGTGGTGGCCACGAAGCTTGCCCTGAGCCCAGTCGAAGGGACGGTCCGCGGCACCTGTTCCGTGAGGCCGTGAAAGTGAAGCGCACTCCAATAGGAGACATAAGCTGGATAGGCCAGGCGGGTGGCGATGAACATCGGGTTGGAGAGCACCCGCTCCGGCTGGAAGCCGAGCAAAAGGTACTTTCCCGCCCGAACAGGGCGCACCAGCTCCTCGGCCTTAAGGCGGCGCAGGATCTCGTAAGCTTTGGTCTCTGTCAACGAATATCTAACGAATAAACGAATGATGTCCGGCAGAAGCCATTCGTTTATCCGTTTCCGATTCGTTGACAGACAAGGCTGAGCAGTTACGTCAGACGGACTTTTTCCCTTGGCCTTTGAGAATTTCAAGAAGACCCACGGATAGAGTGAATTGAAGCAAATCCTCCAGAACTACAAAACCGGTGAACTACAACTGGCTGAGGTGCCGGCGCCGACCCATGCCCGGCGGGGACACGTGCTGGTGCAAACACGCGCCTCGGTGGTCAGCGTGGGCACAGAGAAGGCGATGATCGAAGTGGCCAGGAAGAGCTTGCTGGGCAAGGCTTTGGCTCGGCCCGATTGGGTGCGGCAAGTGGTGGATAAGGTGCGCACCGAGGGAATCGCAGAAGCCTACCGCCAGTCCATGGCCCGGTTGGAGAAGCCCATGCCCCTGGGCTATTCCTCGGCTGGGGTGGTGATTGATTGCGGATTGCGGATCGCGGATTGCGGATTTAAGGTGGGTGACCGGGTGGCCTGCGCCGGCAGCGGCTATGCCTGCCACGCGGAGGTTGTATCAGTTCCTGCTAACCTGTGTGTCAAGATTCCCGATGGTGTGGACTTCGAATCCGCTGCCTTCGTGGCTATGGGTGGCATCGCCCTGGAAGCGGTGCGCATGGCAAAGGTCTCCCTGGGCGAGACCGTCGTCGTCATCGGCCTGGGGCTGCTGGGCCAGATCGCCGTCCAACTCCTCAACGCCGCTGGCTGCCACGTCATCGGCATGGACATCAACTCCCAGAAAGCGGAAATGGCCCTCCAACACGGCGCCGAGGCCGTCGCCACCGACTACGCTCAGCTCTCGATTCTCAATTCTCAACTCTCCGGCGGAGCCGGTTCTGACGCTGTCATCATCCTCGCCGCCACCCCCAGCAACGAGCCCCTGGAACAGGCCGCCGAACTCTGCCGGGAGCGGGGCCGCATCGTCGCCACGGGGCTGGTGGGGCTGAAGATCCCCCGCAAGCCTTTCTACGACAAGGAGCTGGAATTGGTCGTCTCCCGCGCCTGGGGCCCTGGCCTCTACGACCCCAACTACACCGAAAAGGGGTTGGATTATCCCCTGGCCTACGCCCGCTGGACGGCCAAGCGCAACATGGAGGAGTTCCTGGCTCAACTGGCCAAAGGCACCGTCCGCGTGGATCATCTCATCACCCATCGCTTCCCTTTCGACCGCGCCCTCGAAGCCTATGAACTCATCCTCAGAGGCAAGGAGCCGTACATTGGCGTGCTTCTCGAATACGAACCAAGAACTGAGGAATCAGAATTGAGCACTAAGAAATTAGAACTGAGAACTCAGGATTCTCAATTCTCAATTCTTGATTCTCAATCCTCCGACGTGGGCATCGGCTTGATCGGCGCCGGCCAACACGCCAGGGGGACCCTCCTCCCAGCCCTGCGAAAGGTGAAGGGCGTGCGGTATGTAGGGGTCGCCACAGCCACCGGCCTCAGCGGGAGGCATGTGGGGGAGAAGTATGGCTTTGAGTACTGCACCACCGACTATCGGGAACTCCTGCAGGATGAGGACATCGAGGCGATCTTCATCCTCACCCGCCATGGCTCCCACGCCCCCCTCGTGGCCGAAGCCCTCCGCGCCGGCAAGCACGTGTTCGTGGAAAAGCCGCTTGCCCTTAATGTAGAGCAGCTAAGAGAGGTTGCGGCCGTCTGTAAGGAATCCCGAACTCGAACACAGAATTCAGAATTAAGCATTAAGAAGCAAAGCCTCGATTCTCAGTTCTCGATTCTGGATTCTCAAATCCTCATGGTCGGCTTTAACCGCCGCTTCTCCCCCTTCGCCCGCTGGCTCAAAGAGCGCTTCGCCGGCACCCCGGAGCCCCTGGCCGTTCACTGTACCGTCAACGCCGGGCCGGTGCCGCCCGACCACTGGGTGCATGACCCCGAGCAGGGCGGCGGGCGCATCATCGGCGAGGTGTGCCACTTCGTGGACCTCATCCAGTACCTGACCGGCTCCGTCCCAGTACGGGTCTACGCTGAGGCGCTGGCATCAAACGGCTACAAGCCCAGCGACAATGTGGTTATCACTCTCAAGATGGCCAACGGCGCCATTGGCTCCATCACCTACCTGGCCGGAGGGGACAAGCGCTACCCTCGGGAGCGGGTGGAGGTCTTCGGCGGCGGGGCGGTGGGCGTCATCGAGAACTTCAAGGCGGCGACCTTCACCCGCGGCGGGCGCACGAAGCGCATCCGCAACTGGCTCAGCGTGGACCGGGGGCATCGGGGCGAGGTGGAGGCGCTGCTTTCGGCCATCCGCAACGGCGGCCCGGCGCCGGTGGATTTTGAGGAGTACGTCTACACAACTCTGGCCACCTTTGCCATGGAAGAGTCACTGCGCAAAGGCCAGTCGGTGACAGTTGATCCACTACTTCTCTTCGTGAACAACGCGGAGGAACCAAAGGTCTCCAACACATGAACGTCTTGATCCTAACCAATTACTTTCCACCCGAAATCGGAGGGGCTGCGCATCTTTTCTACGAACTGGCAGAAAGTCTGGTCCAACGGGGCCATCAAGTGACCGTCGTTACTGGCTTTCCCCGCTACAACGTTAAGGAGCGACCGGAACCCTATCGGGGTAAACGCTTGATGCGGGAGGAGATGAGCGGTGTCCAGGTATTGCGGTTATGGACGCCGTCCGTGCCCAGGACGAACCTGATCTTACGAGGCCTGGAGCACTTCCTGGTGCCGGCTGTCCTTTTCCTCGGCGGCCTCTTCTCTGGTCGACAAGACGTGGTGCTCATTTACTCTCCGCCACTTCCACTGGGCTTGGCGGCTTACGCTCTCAGTCGTATCAAGCGCATCCCCTTCGTGGTCAACGTTCAGGACCTTTTCCCCAAAGAAGCCGTGATCCTGGGTCTGCTGAAAAGCAAGATCCTTATTCGCGTCTTCGAGATCATCGAGCGGTTCATCTACCGCAAGGCCGACTCTGTTACCGTCCACTCACCTGGTAACCGAGAGCACGTGCTGGCTCACGGGGGGCACTCGGAGCGCGTCCAGGTGGTACACAATTGGGTAGATATCGAGCGGGTTCGTCCCCTTCCACGGGAAAACTCATTCCGCCATGAGCACGGGCTCGATGGTCGTTTCGTTGTCTCCTATGCCGGGACAATGGGCTGGTGCCAGGATATGTCTGTCATCGTGCAGGCCGCACAGCGGTTACAGGATTACCAGGACATTGTTTTCCTGATGGTGGGCGATGGGCCCGAAAAAACCAAAACCGAGGAACACGCCCGTCGGCTAAAGCTGAACAACGTTATCTTCCTGCCCATGCAGCCCTGGAGCAAGTACCCGGAGGTGCTGGCTGCTTCGGACGTCAGCATGATCAATCTCAACAAGAACCTGACCACGCCAGTGGTGCCATCAAAGCTCCTGAACATCATGGCTGCTGGCCGGCCAGTGGTAGCCAGCGTTCCTCTGAACGGAGATACCCCCAAAATTGTGGCTGAGGCCGGGTGTGGCCTCTGCGTGGAGGCAGGGGATGCACAGGGGCTGGCTCAAGCCATCCTCACGCTGTATCACAATCCTGAGCAGGCTCACGAGATGGGGCAGCGAGGTCGGCTCTATGCCGAGCAGCACTTTTCTCGCGAATCCTGTGTGGCCAGCTACGAAGAGATACTCCGTCAAGCCTGCGCCCGCTGGGGGAAAACATGTTGAATGCCTTGACCGTGGATGTGGAGGAGTACTTCCAGGTCCACGCCTTCGAAGAGGTGGTAGGGCGGAAGAACTGGGAAAACTACGAAAGCCGGGTGGAGACCAATACGTCTCGGCTCCTGGATATATTGGCGGAAACCGGGACGAGAGCCACCTTCTTCATCCTGGGTTGGATAGCAGAACGACATCCAACCTTGGTACGGCGAATTCAGGATGCCGGCCATGAGGTGGCGAGCCACGGATATGGCCACTGGTTGATCTACCACCAGACGCCGGAACAGTTTCGAAGCGATTTGCAGCGCTCTTTGGATATCATCCAGGACATCACCGGGGAGAAGGTCTTGGGCTTCAGAGCCCCTTCGTTCTCCGTCACAAAGCAGTCCCTGTGGGCTTTAGACGTGGTGCAGGAGTGTGGGCTGCGATATGATTCCAGCATTTATCCGGCCAGGCCCCTAGTCCATAACAGATATGGGCTTCCTGGAGCACCCCGTGCACCTCATATGATCCGGCCAGGGCTTTGGGAGTTTCCAATGACCGTCGTGCATTGGCTGGGTAGGGATTTCCCGATCGGTGGTGGAGGCTGGTTGAGACACTATCCCTATGCCCTCACCCGCTGGGGCCTGCGCAAGGCGAACGCTGAGGGTAGGCCAGCAATCGTCTACCTGCACCCGTGGGAAGTGGACCCCCATCAACCGCGCATCAACGGCAGCCTCTGGCGGCAGTTTCTGCATTACCGCAATTTGGACAAGACCGCCGAGAGGCTGAAAGCGTTGTGCCAGGAGTTTCGCTTCGCTCCCGTCCGGGAAGTCCTCGGCCTTTAGGAGATTACATCGGCATGCGTATCGCTATTGTCACTCAAGATGAACCCTTTTACCTGCCTGCCTTCTTGGAGCGAATCGCGCAAGCCAGAAGCAACGACATTGTGGCCCTGGTCATCCTGAAGCCCTTTAACGAAAAGCTTCAGGACACTGTGCGGCGGGCGTACAATCTTTACGGTCCTTGGGACTTCCTGGTGTTTGGCTTTCGCTTTGCCGGGCTAAAAGCGATGAGCGTAGTTAGCTCAATCCTGCCTCTGGGTGGACCCTGGTCGGCTGCGGATGTGGCCAGGCGCCACGGCATACCCGTCTATCGGCCCGAGAACATCAATGCCCCGCCTTTTCTCACTGTGCTTTCCCAAGAAATCCGGCCCGACATTATCGTCTCTGTCGCCGCCAGCCAGATCTTTAAGAAGGATATCCTGGCCTTACCCCCCTACGGTTGCATCAACGTTCACACTGCCCCATTGCCCCGTTACCGGGGCATGCTTCCCACCTTCTGGGTGCTTCTAAATGGAGAGAAAGAAACGGCCGTCACCGTTCACTACATGACGGCCACACTGGACGATGGTGACATCATCCGCCAGGAGCCGGTAGCGATATCGCCAGATGATACCCTTGATTCGCTGATTCGCAAGACCAAGCGCATTGGTGCTGAGGTGCTTTTGCAAGCTCTGGAGGATATCGAGCGAGGCACAGTGATCCGGCAGCCCAACGATGCATCCCAGGCCACCTACTTCAGCTTCCCGACCAGAGAGGATGCTCAACGCTTTCGGGCACAAGGACGGCGATTTCGATAAGAGGAGGTAGCCGTGATGGACTATTTGCAGGCCTATGCAGGCAAAACAATTCTGGTCACCGGCGGTGCCGGCGCCATCGGCTCCAACCTGTGCCGCCGGCTGGCCGAACTGGGCGCCCAGGTTATCATCCTGGACGACCTCTCCTCCGGCGTGCGCTGGAACATCCCTTCCCTGCCCGGGGTGCTCTTCGTGGAAGGGGACATCCTGGACGAAGTGAAGCTCAAGCGCGTCTTCTTTGAACGCCCCCAGATCGTCTTCCATCTGGCCGCCTTTTTCGCCAACCAAAACTCGGTGGACCATCCCGAACGGGACCTGATGGTCAACGGCCTGGGCACCCTGCGGATGCTGGAGTACTCCGTCTTCACCGGCGTGGAGCGCTTCATCTATGCCTCCTCCGGCTGCTCCATCTATGGCAGCGAGTCGCCGCTCCCCCTACGGGAGGAGTTCATGTCCATGCACCTCAGTACCCCCTACCAGATCACCAAGATGTTGGGCGAGCTCTACTGCAACTTCTTCTACAACCACTACGGCCTCAAAGTAGTCAAGCCCCGTTTCTTCAACTCATATGGGCCAGGGGAAGTGCCCGGCCAGTACCGCAACGTCATCCCTAACTTCATTTACTGGGCCATGAAGGGGCTTCCCCTTCCTATCACCGGCACTGGCGAGGAGACCCGCGACTTCACCTACGTGGGGGACATCGTGGATGGCCTGCTGCGCTGTGGTGTCATGGAGAGCGCCATCGGCCAGGAGTTCAACCTGGCCTCGGGCAGGGAAACCCGCATCATTGACCTGGCCCATATGATCAACGAGGCCACGGGTAACACTGCCGGCATCCGCTTCGCCCGGCGCCGCAAGTGGGATACCAAGAGCCGCCTGCTGGCGTCCATTGACAAGGCGCGCGAACTCATCGGTTACGAGCCGCACACCCCGTTTGAGGAGGGGCTACAACATACCATCGAGTGGTTCCGCAACCATTGGGAGGAGATCGAGGCCTCGGCGCGGTTTGGGCCGGGGGTGTCATCGGCGGTGAGGGAGATGGTGGTGGAGTGAGGATGGAAAATGGAGGGGGGAGGACGGAGAACGGAGTGGTAGAGCACTGAGAAGTAAGAACTCAGAAATCAGAACTCAGACGATGGGCAGCAATCAAAGCGAGGCGTACAGATCCTTCGAAGAGATGCCGCTGTGGCAGCAGGCTCACGCGCTCGCTGTAAGGATCCACCAGATCACCGAGCCCTTCCCGCCACATGAGAGATATGGTCTGACATCACAGTTCCGGCGATCCGCGGTCTCCATTGCAGCGAATATAGCTGAGGCCTTTGGACGGTATCATTACCGTGATAAGCTGACCTTCTACTACAACAGTCGGGGCTCAGCGTGTGAAACTAAGAGTCACCTCCTCTATGCCCGTGACGTAGGCTACACTGAGCCCCATCTATTTGACGAACTTGCGCAGGAACTCGACACCATCTTACACGACTTGAACAAGATCATCGCCTCCATCCGCAACCGTCTCACCGAGCGTGCTTCCCGCTGACGGAAGCCTTAGTTCTCAATTCTGATTTCTCAATGCTTAAAGTCCTTTCCATCTTCGGCACCCGTCCTGAAGCCATCAAGATGGCCCCGGTGGTGCGGGAATTGAAAAAGCATCCGAGCCAGATCGAGGCGGTCGTCTGCGTCACCGCCCAGCACCGGCAGATGCTCGACCAGGTGCTGGCGCTTTTCAAAATCGAGCCCGATATAGACCTGGACCTGATGGAGGACGACCAAACTCCGGCATCGCTGACGGCGCGGGCTATGGCCGACCTGACCCAGGTGTTACGAGAGGTGCAGCCAGACCTCGTTCTGGTGCAGGGGGACACCACCACGGCTATGGTCGCCGCTTTGGCCGCCTTCTACCAGAAAATCCCGGTGGGCCATGTGGAGGCGGGCCTCCGCACCCACAACAGATATTACCCCTTCCCTGAGGAGATAAACCGCCGCCTCATCAGCGTCCTGGCCACCTACCATTTCGCCCCCACCCGCAGCGCCGCCGAGGCTCTACGCGCCGAAGGCATCCCCGAAGACGTCATCTTCGTCACCGGCAACACCGTCATAGACGCCCTGCTCTGGGTCGTGAGTCAACCACCATCCCGGCAGACCCGCGCGCTGTTGCAGCGCCTGGGCATCGCTCAAGGAGCAGAGGAGCAGGGGAACAGAGGAGCAGGGGTGAATTCTCCCCTGCACCCTTGCACCTCTGCCCCCTTGCTCCTCGTGACCGCCCATCGCCGCGAGAACTTCGGCCAGCCCCTAAAGAACATCTGCCTCGCTCTGCGGGAGCTAGTTCGGCGCAATCCGGATGTCCAGATCGTCTACCCTGTCCATATGAACCCCCACGTGCGGGGGCCAGTTTATCGCCTTCTGAACAACCACGAGCGGATCCACCTGCTTGACCCGCTGCCATATGAGCCTTTTGCTTACCTGATGAAGCACACCTACCTGGTCCTCACCGACTCCGGCGGCATCCAAGAGGAGGCGCCCGCTTTGGGCAAGCCCGTCCTGGTGATGAGGCGGGAGACCGAGCGGCCTGAGGCAGTGGAGGCGGGGACGGTCAAAATCGTGGGAACCGACACCGAAACCATCGTCGCCGAAACCGAGCGGCTGTTATACGACCGGCGGGAATATGAGAGGATGGCCAGGGCCATCAGCCCCTACGGGGATGGACATGCGGCGGAAAGGATTGTCGGGATCATCGAGAAAGCGATCTTGTAGAGCAACACTATGCAATTGGGCTAAGTGGCGATCTGATGTACCCTCTCGGCTTTTCAGAAGGGGCTAAGTTTTGGTTTACATAGCGCTCAGAGGGATAAAACATGAAGGCAACCAGTACCGATGACAAATTTACCGACTTCCAGCAGTTTTTAAATCTCTCTTCCATCGGCAGGAGGATAGCCTTGCCTCGTATCCCTTTGTGCATCTCAGAGCGAAAGGTGCTGCTGGGGCTGCTGGACCTGCTGATGCTCAACGGGGCCCTGCTCATCATCCTTTGGCTGAGGTTGGGCGAGTCCCTCTCCTGGCGGACGATCCCCTCCCACCCCGCTTGGTTCGCCCTCTTGAGCACCATCTGGCTCATTTTCGCCTCGGCCTTCGACGCCTACGACCTGAGGAACGCCTCGCGCCTTCCCAAGAGCACTCTCTGCGTCGCCAAGGCCGCCCTGCTGACCCTGTCGCTCTACGTCCTCATCCCTTACATCACACCCTATCTCGTGCGTTCCCGGCTCACCCTGGGGTTATTCGCAGCATGTACCCTGGTTTTTCTCGGCCTCGGCCGGGCCCTTTACGTTTTCTCCCTGACCCAACCGATCTTTCGGCGGCGAGCCCTGGTGGTTGGAGCGGGCCTGGCCGGTCGCATCATCGCCAGGGCTGTGCGGGAGAACGTAAGCTGCGAGTATCAACTGGTCGGGTTTATTGACGACGACCCCGCCAAGCGGGGAAAGATCATCGAGGGAATACCCGTCCTCGGAGACCACCGCGACCTCGTCCCCCTGGCTAAGGAGCTGGGCGTCTCCGAAGTGATACTGGCCATTACCCATTTCCACCAGATTCGCGAGGGGCTGTTTCGGGCCCTCATGGGCTGCCAGGAGATGGGCCTTCAGATCATCCCCATGCCCGTCCTCTACGAACGGGCCACGGGGATGGTGCCGGTAGAACACATCGGCCGCATGCTGCACGTCATCCTGCGCCCCAATTACAATCCCACCGCCCACCTATATGAGGGCCTGAAGCGAGCGCTGGACATCCTGATCGCCCTGGCGGGGCTTGCCGTGCTGGGCATCCTCCTGCCCTTCGTCGCCCCGGCCATCTACATCAACTCCCCAGGGCCCATATTCTACGCTCAGGAAAGGGTGGGCAAGGCGGGGAAGGTGTTCCGCCTGTTCAAGCTGCGCACCATGGTCCCCAATGCCGAAAAAGAAGGGAGAGCGGTGTGGGCCAGGAAGGGCGACGAGCGGGTGACCAAGGTGGGGCGGTTCCTGCGCGCCACCCATATAGATGAACTGCCCCAGTTCATCAACGTGCTCAAAGGGGAGATGAGCGTGGTGGGGCCGAGGCCGGAGCGTCCGGAGTTCGTGGCCCGGCTGGAGAAAGAGATCCCCTTCTATCGCCTTCGCCACTCCGTGCGTCCGGGGATGGCCGGCTGGGCGTTAGTCAAACAGGGCTACAGCAGCTCGGTCGAGGACACTCTCATCAAGCTCCAATATGACCTCTATTACATCAAGCACCGCTCGATTTACCTGGACTTGCTTATCCTTCTCAAGGCCATCGGCGATGTTCTCACCTTCAGGGGGACATAGGCGACGGATAGGCAGGGATCGGGGGGAAACTGATGGAGCTGGTGCCGGAGTATCAGCCAGCAGATGGCAGATAGCTGATGGCCGATGGCAAGGCAAATAGCGGGCTGTATGCTATTAGCCAAGGGAGCGGGCTATGTGGCGTTTCGATTCGAGAGTTTTGACATCTGGCATGTGGCGCGGGCATAGCCAAGGTGACTGTCACCTCTGGCCCCCTAAAAACGGGAAGTGCGGTTGTAGTAATAGACCATCGGCCAAGACTTCGGCAAGGTTCCCCTTCCCGAAGCCGGCGCTTTCAAATGGAGAGAGGCTGCGGAAGGGCGTGCTGGAGGTCAAGAGGCTGGCCAGGGAGATGGACCAGGAGGGGATTAGGCGTAAGCTGAGGGAGTTGATGCCGGAGTATAAACCGGCGGAGGGAGGGGAGACAAGGGTCGTGCCCAGATAAGCTCAAGTCAACACTCTGCGATGGGGAGAGATTTCCCCTCTGCTCCTCAGCACCTCGGCACCTCTGCACAGAAGGGGGAGCAAGGGAGCAGAGGAGCATGGGAGCAGAGGAGCAGGGGGAGCTAGGGAGCAAGGGAGCGGAGGAGCAGAGGTGAGTAGGATACAGAGTCATGAGGAGCTGGATGTGTATCGCCTGGCATTTGAGACAGCCATGCGCATTTTTCAGCTATCGAAACGATTTCCCCGCGAGGAGACATATGCGCTCACCGATCAGATCAGGCGCTCTTCCAGAGCAGTCTGCTCTAACATCGCGGAGGCCTGGAGAAAACGACGGT
>Ga0190286_1000759_pt1 | contig 12712 bp, 13 predicted proteins | sample 48691834_MG_FD_183241 | JGI IMG/M metagenome (GOLD analysis project Ga0190286, IMG submission 183241) | Hydrothermal vent microbial mat bacterial communities from Southern Trench, Guaymas Basin, Mexico - 4869-18-3-4_MG | ecosystem: Environmental > Aquatic > Marine > Hydrothermal vents >... | reverse complement strand
TATTTTATTTCTTTTTATAAATAATTAAATTCTTTAAATTTAAATAATTTTTGGTACCTAAGGAAGTGGACTCGGGGAGTGTTTTACAAGTTAATACAAATGAAACTTTTTGTAATAACACGATATACTTTGGTTAAGGACCTTTAATATACATGCCTGGATTGACTCTGTTAACTCACTCTACACTCATGCCTCGGTGTACTCTGTTATCTTGCTCTACATCCTGGCCTGGATTGACTCTGTTAACTTACTCTACACACTCTACACACTTGCCTCGGTTTACTGGGATTGCTTGAATGTTCACTTGTAACTTACTCTGGATGTAGTAAGATGTAAGATTTGCATGCTGAAGTGGGAGCAGTTTGTAATACAAACTCGAGGAATTGTAAAATTTTGGCATCAGAATACTGTCAAAACGGCTACCTTGCCATAGTTTAAGACAGGCCACTTAATATACCCACCTGGACTGCCGGTAGCATGCTGCCATGGGTGTTTTATAAATAGTTTTTGTACTTTGGCAAGCGGTTGATGGCTGCTGACTAGGTCGGAAGCTTGTATTACAATCTTACAAATCTGGAATTTTGTAATACCTCGAGTTTTAGGGCAACCTAACATTGGCGCCCAGTGTTTTTGCAATTGGCTCCGGCGGGCTTACACTTTTAAAAAGGTTTTGTAACAAGGCTACGTTGCGGGTATTTTACCTAACCTTTTCCGTCCTTTCCTAACCTCCTCCTTACCTAACCTATCCTTTACCTCTCCTGACTTAACCTATTCTATCCTTTTCCTCCTTGACCTTTCCTTAACCTCAGACCTCCTAACCTCACTCCCAGACCTAACCCACTCCGCACCCGTTACCTTACCTACAGGTTTTACCTTACCTCGCCTCTACCTTCTCCTGACCTAACCTTTTACCTTTTTCTGACCTCTACCTACCTTCCTCACCTAAACCTCTCCTCGACCTCTCCCGACCTTTACCTCGCCTGCAACCTCCACTCCAGTGTTTTCGGTGCCCCTACGCCTTAGTGTTAATGTAGGTGCCCCCCCATACCTCTCGCACACGCCTTAGTTGTAGGATGCCAGGTGCCGGGTGCTATAATAATGATAAACAAGTTTTGCAATTTCTTACTTTACTTTTAAGTTTAACATTAACGAGAGAAGAAATAATGAGTAAGAGATTTGAAGTCTCTTACTCAATCTTTATAACTTATTGTTGTTTTATCCACACTCTGTTTCCACTATCTTTTACTAACTTGAAATTACTGTCTTTTTTGTTTAACGCTGTAATCACCCGCATCCTTACTTTTCTGTAGATATTCTTGTCATTTTTCTTAACTTCATCGTTCACTTTGTTATCAACGTAATACTTTACGATTGCACTAAGTAAAACTCTATCTCTGTTTTTCAGTAATTTCTTTACACTGTTTCTAATTTCACTGTTACTTACTGTTAACTGTTTTCCTGCTTTTTGTCTTCTCTGTATACTTTGTTTCTCCAGTTTGTCATAAATTTGTTCTAATGTAGTCATCTCTGTTTTTATCACTCTCCTAACCCACCGCCTTACTCACTCTCTCCTACATCAACAGACTTAAAACAGTCTGTCTCATCTTCTCACCTACAATAATACCTTCTTTATATAAGTATTTAAGACTTGTGGTCTGTTCTATATTTCTTATAGTTATTGTTCAATAAAGTTTACATGATTTTGTTGTGTTCAAAAGTTAATCTACATTTTACATAACGAATTCTCAAATTTTAACACTGTTTACAATGTGCCAATGTTACAAAACAAATATATCAACCAAGAGTCAATGTTATACCATGAAAACAGCAAGTTTTCTTGAACCTATAGACGAGCTACCCGAAAGGGTAAAGAGACGTGGGCGGGTGTCACAGCCGATATTCCAGCAGTTTTTGGCGTCGGGGATGAAGATGGCGAGGGTGAAGGTTGAGGAGTTGATGCCGGGGAGGAAGCCGTCGAGTTTGATGGCGGTATTGAAGGCGTATGCCCTGAATCACCCGGAGTTGGGAGTCGAGGTTGCGATGGTAAATGGGCAGATATATTTGATGAGGACCCGGGAGCCGGGGAAGAACCAAGAGGGACGACCCGATTCAGACCAGTGAGGCTGCCAGTGTAGAGACATGAAAATAGCGCACATCATACCTGCGTTTCCGAACTACCTGGAGTACACGGCAGTAGTAAAGACGTTCCCTGAGGCAGTAACCTATGCGCCTGTGACCCAGCCAGTTGTGGAGTTTGCGAGGGATGAGCCAATGGCAGGGAAGAAGTTGAGGGCGGAACTTTTGCCTGAGGACCCGGAGGAGTTTGATGTAGTCATTCAGGGCAGCGGAGCGTTAATCTCAACTAAGTGTCTGGCTACGGACTCGAGGGTGCACCGCATGTTTAGGAAGTGCTATGAAGGGGGAGGGGTGTGTGCTGCGATATGTGTTGGGGTGACGACACTGGGGTTGTGTTTGCCGTTGCACGGGGTAAATGTGACATGTTTTCCGTTGGTATGGGAAGTCCAGATTTTAAGGGACGCAGGGGCTATTGTCCATGAACTTCCAGTGGTAGCAGACAAACGCATCGTAACTGCCCGGGACCAAATGTGTTCCTGGATGTGGGCGAGGACAGTGAGAAAGGTAGTGGAGGAAGTATTTGGCCGGTGATACAAAACTTAAATTTACTACCTCCGCCTATCTATTACCATGCAGTGCCCTATATGCACGGCAGGCGAGCTCGGCGCGACCTGGACGAGGGACCTGTTGGATGGGAAGCGGACTTTGGCGGAGGCAGCTGAGAGGTTTTCTTGTTCTATAGACCAGGTGTGGAGGCATGTTACGGAGCATGAGTTACCTGAGGCTGAGAAGTTACAGATGGATGTGCGGTCTAAGCTGTGGAAGTGTATTAGGATTGCGGAGGATTGGCTGGCGGAGTTAATTTTGACAGAGCGACCAAACTCCAGGACAGTGAGGCAAGTGGTTAGTTTGTTAGCGGAGATACGCAAGCTACTTGTGGTATCTGCGGAGATGGAGGGGTCATTGCCAGTACCCGATGTTCAGATAGTTCAGATTAACAATGTGATGCAGACGGTTGTCGGGGAGCTTTGCCCTGTGTGCCAGGCAAAGGTTCTTAAGGCATTGGAGGTTGGGCATGAGTGAGTTGGATAACCTGAAGGTAGCGTTGAAGCTGAGACTTGACCCAACCTGGTTTATTGAGGAGGTAGTCGGGGTGGAGATGTTTCCTAAGCAACGAGAGATTATGTCTACCTTTTATAAGAACAACTACCGGGACCTGGTCCTGGCGTGTGGGATGCGAGCAGGCAAATCTGCCCTGGCCGCCATGTTCGCGGTGGTTGAATTCGCCCAGCTTCTAACCCTTCCGGACCCACAATCCCACTTCCACCTGCTACGGTCCCAACCCATCGCAATCTCAGTCGTTTCAACATCCGAATCCCAAGCTCTCGACTCCGTGTTCTCCAATGCCCGCACAATGATTGAGGACACCGACTGGTTTTCTACCTTTAACCTCTCAATCCGTGACCTTGTTGTCCGAGACAAAAGTAAGAACATCCTACTCAAAACCTTATCTTCCTGGTCTACAACTGCAATAGGTCGTTCCAACAAAACGGTTATCTTAGATGAAGTCTCGAACTTCGAACGGACTGCTGGGCGTCGGGGCGCTTGGCAAGTGTACACCAAGCTCCGTAAGTCCACAGACACCTTTAAGAGCGCCGGTCATACCATAGCCATCTCCTCACCTACCGACCCAAACGACATCATCATGACACTATACAAACGCAACGACCCCAAAACCCTCCGTTACCTGCTCCCTACCTGGGAGATGAACCCTAACTACACTGAAGAAGAACTGCGCCAAGAACATCGCTTTGACCTCGCCGCCTTTTACCGTGACTACGCCTGCCAACCCGCCAGTGTGTCTGGGCAAATGTTTCCCGAACCCCTGCACTTCGTCCGTACCACCAACGTACTTGAGCAAAACAGTCCCGACGTCAGTGTGCTTCGTGTCCTTGCCATTGACCCAGCCATCCGTAACGACTCCTTTGGTGTCGCAACTGGTTACATCTCCCCTGAGAACAAAATAGTCGTTGATGGCGTCACCCGTTTTACCCGCGAACACGACGCTCCTTACATCTCCCCATCTATGGTCCGGGAGTTTCTGGAGGAAAAGATTCGTACTCATAACATCGTAGCAATAGTGTTTGACACATGGATGTACCCCGAGTTGATTGAGCATTTGGATGCTATGGGCGTTGCGCCTGTGCAGCACATTGTGAGAAAGGAGGATTATGATAGGTGGAAGGAGCTGGATGCGGCTGGTGAGGTTGAGGTGGTTTGGGATGAGGTGCTTCAGCATGAGACAGAGAACTTGTATATTGTGTCTGAGAGGAAGGTAGACCATCCGCCCCAGGGTTCTAAGGACGTAGCGGATTGTGTAGCAAATGTGATTTGGTTCCTTGCAACACAACCTATGCCTGTTACGGAGGTGGCGGTATGTCAGGCGTTTTAGGAGGTGAGGAGCATGGGTCTTGTGGCTAAACTGGCTGGATGGCTTGTGAGGTTGGCTGGCACCACAGTTACCGAAGCCCAGAGTGTGTCGTCCGAGTTAGTTCGCACACTGGTGGAACGTAGCAACTTCTCTGACCTCCATCCCTTCCAGGCTTACAGTCTCCTCTATCATGACGAACCCGACATCGGGGGTGCAATCGACCGACTTTCAACTCTCGTGGCCCAGTCCTACCGTGGTATTGCCCTCCGCGACTTCTCCGGCACATCCTCTGAGACCCGGTGCCTCGAACTTGCAGACAACATTTCCAAGTCCCTTAACTTCCCCGCCCTCATCGAACAGTGGACCGAAGGCCTCCTCACCTACGGCAACGTCTTCATACGCCGTGATGACTTGTACACCCTGCCCACTGAACACATAACCCTTCGCCCCCGTACCCTCCCATCCCTAACCGAAACCATCACCGAGGCTGAGCTCCTGTATCTCAACGAAGGTGATACCTCCCGCGAACAGCACTTTAAGTACACTGATGTGTACCACCTCAAGTTCAAGGACACCCCCATCTTCTTTACTGACATCCTCGGCCGCCAAACCTACGGTCTCTACTCCCCCTCTCCCCTCTCACGCCTCCTCCTTACCACCTGGTGGAAACGCCAAACCATGATTATCGACGTTCTCTGGCGTTGGCGCATGGTTCCCCACGAACATCACAAAATTTCCTCTTCCCTCTTTGACATCTCCCGTTACTCCGGTACAATCGAGGAGCGTCGGCAGAAAGCTACCCAAGATGCCGAGACCACAATACGCAACTATATCACAAAGCTTAAGACTCAGGCGCCTGACCAGGGGTACGTTACCACAGACAACATAGATATTGGGGTAGTAGAATCGAGAACTAAGTTCATGGAGTCCAATGAGTTGCTGGCTCAGTTGGATGAGAAAGTGTGGCAGGCTCTGAACTTACCCGAAAGCACTGTTTCTGGTCGGGCTCGGGGGTCCTATGCCAGTGAGTTGGTGTCCAGTAGTTTTGTGGGGATTAAGGTGTCGGCTTTGATGGCTAAGATTGAGCCGGTGTTGTTGGACATATTGAGGAGGAGGGTGAAGACTGTGGATAAGTCGTTACCGTATGATAAGTTGAAGTTGGAGTATGGGTTTGAGTTGGAGGCGGCGAAGATTGAGAAGTTTAGGGCTGCAAGTATAATGGCGTCGTTGGGTGCATTCACCCTGGAGGAGATTAGGGCTCGGGCTGGGTACCCCGCGGAGGTCAGAGGCGAATTATTCAAGATTCCGACGACACGGCCCCCTGGGTCTAAGGCGCCTGGTGATGTCCTTAGGGATGTGCAGCGGGGTACCGAGCCGGAGATTGAGACGCCATGGAGTGAGGATGAGCATAGTGTGAGTTGGCGTAAAACAAAGGAGGTAGAAAGGTAGTCATAGTCAAAACATAGGAGGTGATGTGAAATGGGTAGTTTTTCGAACTATTGGGAGAACAAAATCTTGGACCATGTGTTTATGAAGACAGCGTACACACAGCCATCGCACATATATGTGGCATTGAGTACAGCGGACCCTGGAGAGGATGGTAGTGGTATAGCTGAACCGTCGGGTAATGGGTATGCACGTGTGGAGACCAGCGGTACCGACTGGACAAATGCGTCGGGTGGACACATTGAGAACGCTAATGACATAACGTTCCCGGAGGCAACAGGTGACTGGGGTACAATAACCCATTTTGCGCTGTTCGATGCAGCCACCGGTGGCAACATGCTGGCGTATGGGTCGTTGAGTCAGTCCAAGACGATAGGGTCAGGAGATACAGCGAAGTTCAAGGCAGGGGACCTGGACGTGACGTTAGACTAAGCCACGTAGCTTAGTCAAGGGGTAAAGCCATGGAGATAGCATATCTGGACCATGATAACGTCATAGATGTGCAGTTACAGGCTGACAAGGCACCAGTGGACCTGAGTAAGGTCACACAGATGGACTTGGTTTTCGGTGACGTGGTTATTTCTTCGAAGGACTATCCGGATGTGTTTGATTGGACGGTAGGCAATGGCTTAGTGCGAATCAGGTTGTATGGAACGCCGCTGGAGAGAAGGTACTATGATGCTAAGCTCATAGTCTATGATGATTCGACACCCCATGGCATAGTGTGGGGTGTCATACCTATATTGGTGAGATAGTATGGGTTGGTTGTCAGGTTGGGAATATCGGAAGAAAATCACTATACAGGGACAGTCAGGTGCGGGTAGCAATTATGTAGTGCACTTGAGGATTGGGAGTTCTTCAGGTGGAGACTTTCATTTAGAGGGACATTGTCAGAATTTCCCACATGATATACGATTTACTAAGGATGACGGTGAAACTGAGTTGTATTATTGGATAGAGGATATGGGTGCGGACCCAATTGATGTGTGGGTGAAGATTCCAGATAGTCTGGACACGGATAAAGACATATATGTGTACTATGGTAAGAGTGGTGTACAGACAACGAGGGACGGAGATAACACGTTTGTTTTCTTTGATGATTTCCCTGGCAACAGTGTGGACACTAACAAGTGGGACGATGCTGCCTTTTATGGAGAGGTGACAGATAGTAAGTTGAGGGTAAAGGCGCCTATAGGGGCAAATTCACGAGTTACCTCGCTAACATGTTTTGAAAAGCCAAAGCAACTGGTGATGAGGGCACTGATGCGCGATGAGTCAAATCGATGGGACCATATCGGGTTTAATTGGATGATTAAGGACTGTGGTAACTCTGATGCGTGTGTAGCGTGTTATAGTAAGATAGATGCATATGGGCGATGCGCCAGTAGAGCAAACACTGAGGACGGTACCCGCTATTGTGGTTATGTCCATCCAGCCTGGGAACATGCTGTATGGCGCCGATATCATATCAAGTGGACGGGGTCCAAAGTCATCTTTTGGCTGTCTCCTTCATCCCAATACTACGAGTGTACTACCCGGGTCCCGCAGGGGTGCATGCGTGTTAAGCTTGGAAATCGCCGTGAGTCCGGGGCACCTGACACCTACACAGAGATTGACTGGGTCTTTGTTGCCCCATTCCATGACCCCGAGCCAACCTTTTCCTCTTCATCTTCCGAAGAACACTGTGCCGACCTCGCTGGTTCCTCCTCCGCCGCCTCATCACTTATAGGCATCGCCAAACGTCTCCGCTTCTTCCTCGGAACTTCCCCAGCCCAATCCACCACCCAAGCACCCCTGACCCTAACCTGGTCCATTGCAGCCCAGACACCAGCTCAATCATCAGCTTCTGCTCCCCTCTCCGTTCTCCACACCCTGAGTACCACTTGCTCCGCCCTCTCATCCACCACCTCAGTTCTCAAACCAACTCGCCACATCCTCGGTTCCTCTCCCAGCATAACCACTATCACCGCTCTCCTCAAACCCCTCCGCCGGCTCATCAGCACCATCCCCTCCCAATCCACTACCTCATCCTCACTCACCCTCAGCTACACCCTCCTCGCCTCCGCCACTCCCCTCTCCTCCCTAACCGCCGACCTCTTCCGCACCTTCAGCATCACCGGCACAACCTCAGGTTTTACCACCACCAGTGCCATCCCCTCAATCACTCGCTCCCTCACCAGCTCCCTAACCCCCCTTTCCACAACCCAAGGCATCCTCCACCAATCCTATGCCCTTGCCGGTTCCTCAGCTCCTTCCAGTCATCTAACCGGCTCCCTCCTTCCAGTCCTCTTTTTGTCTGGCTCTTCCAACCCCACCTCTACCACCCAAAGCTCCATAACAAGAACACGTTCTATTGTTGGCCTCTTCACTGGTTCCACCAGCTGTAGTGGGCTGTTATCCCATGTCTTCCTACTCAGGAGTTTTGGCAAACCTTATATACCATTGTCATGTAGAAGTTTTAAGTGGAGGGATGTAAGATGACATCAGAAATTTGGTTAGCTGAGGTTAGGAGATTAGGTTTAGTGCATAAGTTCGACTGGCAGTTAGAGTATCTTAAGGGTGTCATTCCGTATAAGATTGGTAGGTTACAGAGCGCTATATACATTCCTGACCCGCTGTTAACACAAGTGGAGAATCAACGCCAAGCACAGGAGTTTGAGACTTATAAGCAACTGAAGATAGCGAGACTTAAGCATAAGTTGGAGTGTGTCATCAAAGAACTGGAGTTTAGAAAAGAAGAGATTGTAAAGAGAGACCCAATTGGTACCACTTACTACTTAGATGTAAATGGGAAGACTGGTGACTTATCAGGGACGTGGACCTTCACTAATGGGTCCACAACAGTTTCAGGTTCTGGGGGTTCTGCTACATCAGAGCTGGAAGTAGGCAACTATGTTAGACCATCAGGTGGTCCGGAGTGGTATAAAGTTACAGCAATTTCTAATGATAATGAATTCACAATAGACCCTGCATTCCAGCAAGATACACAATCGGGTGTGACTGCCGAATACAACAACTATGATGGGACAGCAACTAATACTCCATTTGTACACCTTAACCAGTTCACGACAGATACTGTGCGGACACCTGGCGACATACTGAAAGTGCGAGCGAACCAAACGCATCTCTATGCGGGTAAAGACATTGTATTCGACGAGGATGGGACAAACAACATGATAGAAATCCGGGGCTGTTCATCTACGGACGACCCGTGGGGTGATGGCTCGGATGTGCGGCCGATAATCGGGTTTGGGGATACTGCTTATCAGGTATATTCTATCTATGATGATTTTTGGAAGTTTACGAGGTTGGAGTTTATAGAAGGTGCTGATATCTATGGAATAGTCAATTTTTATCTTTCCTATAATGAAATTGTGGAGAGTTGTCTTTTCAGAGATGCCTCCAAGTATGGTCTCAGATTTAATGCTTGTAGTTCTGTTTCGGTACAAAATTGCTCTTTTTATAGCAATACCACGGCTAACCTTCACATATTAGATTCGAGAGTTCGATGTTCAGGCTGTGAGTTCGATGGCGGTGCGGCAACGACTGATTATGGCCTTTATGTCGAAGCATCCATTGGAGAGTTGATGGACTGCACATTCGGGTCATCTTCGGCTCATGATGTAGCTGATGTCTACTTCTATAAACCATCTGCAAGAGTCTATGCAAGAAATTGTAGTTTTGCAGGGTCAATTAGCCTTGCACATAAAGGTTCATTTCTACGGAGTGAAGACCACAACCAGACAAAAGGTGCACACAGAACCTATTACTACAACGGCACAATTGAGAAAGACACGAGTGTAGTAAGGCCAGGTGGTGCATCCAGCTCGGCAAAAATGACGCCTAATTCCTATTGCGGGCTGTATCCGCTCACGATTGCAGACGATTTCTGTGCAGGTGATTTCAAACTGTGGTTGCCGGCGGAGCAGAAGACGGTGACGATTTACTTGCGGACATTTGGTTATACCACGCTTCCGACAGCAGATGAACTCTATATCGAAGCTTCGTATCTTGATGAAGCCACAGGTGGGCATCGTGCAACCGTGCAGTCCACACAAACAGTCTCGGCAAATGATACGTGGACGGCGTTCTCGGTGACATTCACACCCGCACAGGAAGGATGGGTGTATGTTACGGTGTATTTGAAGAAGTATGAAAGTAACTCAGGTGTGTATGTGGATATAAAACCTGTGGTGAGCTGAGATGGAAGAGTGGATTCTTGGAGTTCCTGTCCAAACGATAGAAGAGTACGAGTGGGTGTTAGGGACACCCTACATTGTATTTACGCCGACTGCAGCTGTCGAGTTAGTTGGCTCAACATCGGGTACCACAACTACTCAGGGGTCCTGCTCCTTAGTCTACTCTACCATGGGTACTTCATCTGGGGTCAGTTCAACATCAAGTGTTTTGGTTTGCATCATACAACTTCAAAGCACATCCTCAGCGGTTTCAAGCACTGCTGGTACTCTTACTCTTCCTCTTTATCTCATTGGTTCCACTTCTCCTGTATCATCTACACAAGCTGTTCTCCATCGTTTGTATGCCTTCACAAGCCAAATCTCAGGTGTCTCAACTGTTACCGGCTCAACTACCCTTATTTATTCCCTCACAACGGAGTTAGCCTCCTCAGCTACTTCAACTGGGACCCTATCAACCTTCATTCCCCTAGTAGCTGCTTGCACCGCAACCTCATCTACAACAAGCCTCCTCTCAAAACTACTCTCACTCCTTGGCGCTCCCTCCGGCTCCTCCACACTTACCTCCATCCTCCATACCATACTCTCCCTATCCAGTACTATTCCATCAGCTTCCACAACATCTGGTGACCTTTCCCTCGTTGGTGAAGTTACACTGTCCGGTTCCTCTTCTGCCCTCTCTACCACGTCAAGCATCCTGACCTCAATCTTCTCCTTCATCGGTTCTACATCACCCCTTTCCACCACCTCTGCCATCCTCCACCGTACCACACCTCTCCTCGGCTCCTCTCCAGCCCAATCCTCCCTCACCAGTACCCTCCTCCGCATCTTCTCTATCCTCGGCACCACATCCAGTTCTTCATCGCTTACAGGTCTCATCTTCCGTATACCCTCCCTCTTAGGTTCCTCCCTCTCCACCTCTTCACTCACCGGTTCCCTCTCAATCACCATCCCCTACATCACCCTCGCCGGCACCACCTCCGGAGTGTCCACATCTTTAGGTGCCCTCTCTTTATCATATGTCCTCACCGGCGTTACCCCAGGGTTTTCTGCCTGCACCGGCATCCTCTCCATGTATGTCCCCTATGTATGGACAGACACAGGGTTTAAGTTCATGACACCACGCAAGAAGTGTGTGATGACCACACCCAGTTGTAACATTAATATGAACATATGACCGGATATAGTTGGGATTGGAGGTACATTAGGAAGTTGCTGGGTGGTGTTTGCATAGTGAGTGGTGGATTTCTGTTGTTGGAGCACCTGTTTACGTTTGGGCGTTATGACATTGAGGTCATAGGGCATGAGTACTATGGCTTGGTGCTTATCATATTTGGGTTTCTACTGAATGTGGATTGGAAGCAGTTGAGGGACATAAGAAATGTGAAAGATATTATTGATGAAGGTCAACGCAAGCATAGGAGGTGATGTAACACGCCACATGGAGATGGAACTGGTCCCATAGGTTGGGGTGCTCGAGATGGTCGTGGCCGTAAGTATGGTGGTCGTGGCCAGAGTTCGAACAAGAAGGGTGTAGGTCGAAAGACTGGTGGGAAGAAAGGCAGTTGTTAAGGAGGTGTGACTATGAGGATAGACTTGTTTAGTTGGACACGGATACTTTCGCACCCGGATGTGTTGAGAAAGGAGACGGACGCGGGACTGAGGTTAGCGCATGCCCTGGCACATGCGTGGTGGCGGCACAAGGATAAGCGCCCCGTGGGTATGACGGAGGAGGATGTGAGGAGGTACTATGAGCTGGTGGTGGCTGAGATGAAGAGGCGGGGGATGAAGTATACGGAGCTTGGGGCCCCGGTGTACAGTGTGCGAGACAAGCCGTTGGGTGAGCCAGTGACACTGGACGAGTTGTATGAGTACTATGCTGAGCCCATAGTGTTGAGGGAAGGTGTAGTGAAAGTTGTGGGTGGCATTCCTAACTGGGGTGCAAGCAAAGGGGACATCGACATCATGATAGATATGCCGGACGACACCCCCGAGTCCATCCTCCACCCCATCCGCTTCCGTCTTGGTCGTGCCATACCACCCGAGCTTAGCTGGCGTATCCAGTTCCATGACCCAAGTAACCAGCACCTCATGGGACCCTTCACCAACCACGCTACACTCTACGACCTCGTCCTCGTCCCACACCACCGGTTCGTTGAGATGGCTGGTCACATAGAGTTGTTTAAATTTGTTCCTGTGCCTAAGACGAGTGTGGGATATCATGAGGGTGAGGTCACGGAGATTGAGCAGGTGGTTGCGAGGTTCAAGCCGGAGGACTACCCACTGGCCCTGGAGAAAAAGTACGATGGGTTAGTTGTGGAGTGGCATAAGAAGGGAGATAAGATTGTGGCGTTTACGGATGCGGGGAAGAGATGTGAGCATAGGTTCCCGAGGTTGATGAAGTCGCTGAGGGAACACCCATGTGAGGAGTTGTTGCTGATGACTGAGACGGAGGGATGGAAGGACGGAGAGCACATGGGTAGGGAAGAGATTGCGGGTTATGTCCATGAGAGGGGTGTACCGGATGATAGGTTTGTAGTCGCGAATGTATGGGATGTATTGT
>Ga0190286_1000758_pt1 | contig 12716 bp, 16 predicted proteins | sample 48691834_MG_FD_183241 | JGI IMG/M metagenome (GOLD analysis project Ga0190286, IMG submission 183241) | Hydrothermal vent microbial mat bacterial communities from Southern Trench, Guaymas Basin, Mexico - 4869-18-3-4_MG | ecosystem: Environmental > Aquatic > Marine > Hydrothermal vents >... | reverse complement strand
ATTGAGAAATTTCCCCATCTCTGGTGGGCATTATACTGGAGCTGGCTAAAATATATCAATAAAAAAGAGTATGTTATAGTCAGAGCGGATAGTATCAATTTCTTATTAAAAGAAATTACTGGTTTATCCTTCTCTTTAAATGAATATGATTACTTAGAAGAGCTGACTGATTACAACCTTACACATTTCAGGGAGGACGATGTTGTTCTTGATATAGGTGCAGGTGCTGGATTGTATGCTATCCTTGCTGCCACTGTCTGTAAAAAGGTGTATGTTATAGAACCACTTATTGGAGATGTTTTGCAAAGGAATATTGATAATTCAGTCGTTAAAAATAAAATCCAAGTACTGCCTTATGCCTTTGGTAAAAATTCTGAAATTGCCTGCGAATACTGGGATAAAAGGAGAGTTGTAAAAAGTAAAAGCTTGGATAAAATCTTAAATGAGCTCAATCCTTCACCAACTATCATAAAATGCGATTGTGAAGGTTGTGAGTTTGATGGATTTCAGTTTGATGGTCTTATATCGCAGAAACTCAAAAATATAAGAATTATTGAGATGGAATACCATACCAACGATGCAAATAGTTTATCCAGTCTTATTAAGAATCTGAAGGAATATGGTTTTACGGTAAAAATTAGACAAAATCCATCAGTGCCAGAATTTAAATACATAGGTGTTCTCTATGCAGTTAAATAAACCAAGTAAAGTGCTTATTGGAACAACAATTGCTAAATTGCCTACATATATCCTCGAAGACTTTTTCAGTAATCAAAAAGAAATACAAGAGAAATATCCTGATTCTGAGCTTGTAATCTCAACAAGTGATAATAATTTCAGAATAGATGTTCCCAGAGAATTAAAATGTAAGGTTATTAAATACCAGAAGCCTTCAATTACTGATACTGATATACATTTTATTCCACAAAAAATTAGAATTCTGGATATGGTAGAGGGCAGAAATGTAGCTCGCAGTTATTTTCTGAGGAGCGATGCTGATTATTTCCTTTCAGTTGATGCTGATATGGTTTATGATGTTAATCTTATATCCATACTTATGGATGAGATAAAAAATTATGATATTGTTATGAGTGGCTATATGAAGAAGAATCATAGACTCGGATATAGCTTGGGCTGTGCTTTAATAAGAAGAAAAGTTCTCGAAAAGATTAAATTTAATTGTCTGATTTTTCCTTCTTCTCCAGATATGCCAAATATAATTGAAGATGGCTGGATGCTTGAGTATGAGGCTATTAAAAACGGGTTTAAAGTTAAGCGAGGTGTATTTGTGAGAATAGACCATATAATAAATGAAAAAGATAAATTGGGGGTTATATCGAGAAGAATCACAACTTGGGAGAAGATAAAAACCAATTCAGCAATAAGATACCTTCTCATTAAGCTTTGTATTCTTACAAAGCGAGATTTGCCACGAACAATTATAAAAAAGATAGGAGGCAGGCTCTAAATAGCTGATGATAGTAATATGAACAAATTAAAGCACTATATCACTGAAATAAGAAAGAACTGGAAAAACAGAAACTGGTGGAAAGACCGTTTTATCTATTATGTAATCGGTAATTATTATAAGAAAAAGCCAAATAGAGGGATATATGTTATGGAAGAGGACTGGGATAATCTTATAATTCTGGACGCTTGTCGCTACGATACATTTGTTGAGGTAACGAAAACAGATGCAGAATATAGAATTTCTCGTGGTTCTTCAACTCCAGACTTTCTTTGTAAAAATTTTGTTAATCATAAATTTAGAGATACAGTTTATGTTACAGCAAATCCTTGGGTGGATAAATTATGCAATAAGTCGTTTTATGATATTTTATCAGTCTGGAGATACGAATGGAATGAAGAACTTGGAACGGTTCATCCTGAAAGTGTTGCGGAATATGGTTTAAGAGCAGAGGAGAAATATCCTGATAAGCGATTAATTGTCCACTTCTTACAGCCTCATTGGTGGTATCTGTCTGACCCTGAACTCGCAAAAATGGTAGCAAACAAGCAATCCACGGGAGAAATTATAGGAAGCCCTTGGAGGCTGGTTGAAAAAGGTCTCTTAGAGTTAGATAGAGTGTATGACGCCTATAAAAGAGATTTAAAAATAGTATACAGGTATTCACTTGAACTCGTGAAGAAACTAAATGGAAAGACAATCATAACAGCAGACCACGGAGAGGCTTTTGGTGAAAAAGTTTTTGGAATTTTTAGTTTTCTGGGGCATAGAGATAATCTTTATATTCCAATCTTGATTAAAGTTCCGTGGCTTGTCTTTAATAGTGCAGAGAGAAAAGAAATAAAAATAAGTGATGAAAAGCAGAGACTTAAGAATCAAATAAGAAAAATGAAGAGGAAAAGTAAAGTATGAAATTTGAAGTTATTAAAACAATAGATAGTGACTACAAGCGAGGATGTTCTCGCCTCGATTTCTGGTTCTATGGGCGACAGAACGAAGATTTTATATACTTTGAGGATGTACTTTTTGGCTTGAAGAACCAAATTCTCTTGAGGAATTTGTTAGGAGAAACGGAGTTACAGGTTACAAAATCATGCTTATGGCTCGATAAGTTCTATCCTCCTCGTTCTCGACAGAGTATCCAGAACCTTATCGGTAGTATTGACAGAATTCATCAAATCCAGAAAGGAAACCTCTATGTCCATGCTGCATGTGTATCCAGTGATGATATGACAATCCTAATAGCTGCCTATCCAAATGTAGGAAAAACGCTCTCTACATTGCAATTTCTCAAAGAAGGATGGAAATACATAAGTGATGATACAGTTTTGATTAATAATAAAGGCTATGCGTTCCTTACGGGTTTTGCTTCAGCTATTGGATACAAAGATTTTCTGAGGTTCATAAAGCCATCTGATATAGGGTGGTGGAAGTTCTATCAGAAATTGATAATGGCAAGAATACACCATCTTAATAAGGCTATTGAAAGGGTAACAAAACCCCCGTTACTTAAATTGGCTGATTTATATCCAACTAAAGCCAGTGCAAAGGTAGATATAGTAGTTACAGTTGAGATAGGACCGAGAAGAATTAAAAAGTTAAGTTTATCAGAACTTACAGAGAAGATAACCAATATTAATAGCTATTCACTTGGAAGAATCAATAATCCTCTGATTTGGGCTTATTCTTATTTCAACGATGGTTTCAGTGTTAATAAGATTGAAAATAATGAAAAAATAAATTTAGTAAGATTTCTTGAGAATTGCGGTGGAGAGTTTTATAGTTTGGCTTGCAATGATTGGAACTGGATTAAGGTATTTGAGGAAATACTTTGAGATATAATGGAAATACAAAAAGTAAAAATGAAAATACCGAAACAGAAACGAATAAAATATATTGGTGGCTTAAAACTACTTCTGGTACGCTCTTCATTCTATATCTCAATCCTGAATTTCCTAATGCTTGCAAGCACTTCGTATGTGGTAGTAGTAAAGAAGTATTTTTATATTCCATTCTGGTTATTTTTATTGAGCATGGTAGCTGTGGTAGTGGTAGTAATGATTTTTGAATGGGCAATTATGCTACCATCTGAAATATCTTTTACGAATTGGCAATACTATGAACATAATAATCCAATAAGAAGAGATTTGGAATCTATAAAACATGAGTTAGAAGAATTGAAAAAGAAGTTGTGATTTATCCATATTCCTTCCATAGACAAAATTTTTTGTATGTCATAATAATTTTTTCTTTGGCATAAGTAAAAATTTTGTTAGAACTTAAATTTGATAGGTTAGAGAGAAATCTTTTGGTTAGTGTATTAATGAAGTTACTTCAGCAACAAACAACCTTTTTATACAATAAATTTTATTTAAATTATTGAAATGAAACTAACAAAGTCAGAACAAGAGCTTTATAAAGCAGGTTTGGAATTGGTAAAAATAGCATCAACAGCGAGAACATTGGTGAGGCGCCCATTCAAAGCATCAAAAGCAGTAACAATACCGTTAGCGGTGGGGAAAGAGATAGAGAAATGGTTGAAAGCCCATCCAGAGCATGTGGTTTATGGCTCTCTGCCTATGCGTGGGCAGATGTTCAAATATAGAGAGACACGAGATATTGATTTAGCGGTTAAGAACCCAAGACAAGCCGCATTAGAAATAAAAGCAATATTTCAGCGCTATTCAAAACTACCAGTGCGAATAATATCAAGTCCGGGAAAGAGGAGATATGCAGTTCAGGTAAAACTAAAAGGCGAATGGGTTGATGCAGTAGATATACACCAGATAGGAATGTTTTATGGTGATTATGATGTCTATGGTTCAACTCTTTCTCCTTATGATGAAGAAGGTATAAAAATCCAGAAATTAGCAGACCAACTTTTGAGAAAAGCTAACTCAGTTATGGCATACGACCCTAAAGAAAAGAGGTTCGGACCAAAACCTGAGCGAGCAGTAAAAGATATTGTAGATTTTGTTAATACAGCAAAGATGCTTATCGCATCAAAACGAGTAAGAGCAAAGGCAACATTAGCACGAATAAAACGAGCAGAGAAGGCTTTAAAGATATGGGAGCGATATGCTAAAAAGTTAGAAGGCTATGGTGGCAAATATAAAGTTTATAAAAAGCAAGTTACTGAAGAGAAAGAAAAGAAATTTATTGATTATGCACTTAGGCATCCTGATATACCTGTAAAAAATTTGATATTCAGAAATGGAACAATAAAACAAATACCAGAACAGCAAGTAACCATACAATCATATCAAGGAAGGAAGATAGAGAATCCTTATTATGCTAATAAAGAAGGTATGGATGTCCTCAAAAGAATGTGGAATAGAGCAGCAGAATTTTGGGGGTTAAAGTAAAGAAAATGTTATTAGAAATAGAAATAATAGGAGTAATAATAGGAATATTTTTAGGTATATTGATGGATTACTACGACAAGCGAGAATACTACAAAAATTTCAAAAGAAACCTAAAAGAGTATAGAGAATCACATAAAAAATGAGAAAAGAAGCAGTTATATCTATATTGCTCATTTTTTTACTGTTCAGTCCAGTAGCAGGCTATGAAGTTTCAGGTTATGTCAAACTTCCTGATAATAACCCTATTAAAAATGCAAATATTGTGAATAATATAACCTCAGACACAACAACTACTGATAGTTCTGGATTTTATAGTTTATCATTACCAAATAACACATATCAGATTACAGCCTCAAAGGAAGGCTATACAACAAACTCAACAATTGTAACAGTCTCAGGTGCAGATGTAACGAATGCAAACATAACATTAGATACTCTATACTCTGATTATGAACTTGGTTATCGGATGTTATTAGCTGAACAGGGAGATATAACATTATGGATATTCCTTATTTTATTGATATTAGATTTTATTTTGATTCTGTTTTTCTTTATGAATACACGAAATCGTATATATGGCAACATAGTAATTGGCTTATTCTCAGTATTTCTCAGTTTTATTTTAGCGCATCGTGCATTGCTTTATCCAATAGAGATGCCTGATGTTGCATTACTGCTTAATGGTATTGCAATAGTTATGGTAGCTTATGTTGTAATGCTCGTGATTGAGATAGTAGTAGAACGTATTCGTGGGGCAGTTCAATAACTAAAAGTTTTATAAGTTACAAGTTTTTATAATAAAATAGGAGAAAAGAAAATGAGATACTGGAGTGCATTGTTAGGGATTGTGATGCTCATTATTGCAGTAATCTTCATAACAATGTATGGTATATCATCCTTATCAGTATTGGAAAATGTAGTAAATATGTCAGGTAATCCTTATCAGGCACAATGGAATGCAACAACAAGTTCAGCAATAGCATCTATTTCAATTATGCAATTGTTACCTTATATACTCATAGCAACAGCAATAGTTTTAAGTATTTCATTCTTTGCTATCATTGCACTTAACCGAAGAAGATGGTGATTTCATATAAACCTTTTTATATAAATAAGATTAATATTTATATGTAGAAAAAGTTAGGAGGTGAGAAATGTCATGTTTGAAAAGTTAAAGAAGCTGAAAAGGGATAAGAGAGGAGCAGTAGGAACAATATGGGGACTGGTGACTGCTGCGATAGCAGTTGCGGCATTGGTTATCATATTCGCAATAGTTCCAATGATTGGTTACCAGGTAGATACAGCAGTTCCAATACCCTCGGGTTCACAGTGGAATGCGACTACGAACACGAATATCGTTACTGGTGTGGCACTTTGGGGAGCGGTTGGACCACTCATAAAGTTGGTTGCAATAGTCTCGTTCTTGGGATTAGTCATAGCATCAGTGATACTGCTCGCTGGTAGAGAAGAAAAGACTGGTGGCGGAGGTGGTGTATAGACCAACAGAGACAAACATAAAGCATGCCTCTTTTTAAGGGGCATGCCTATCTTTATTTTCATTTTTTATCAATATTTTTAAAAATTATAAGAGAAGAAAAAATGGCAGAAGAAGGAGATATAGATGCACCATTTATGAATGAAACCTTCCAGTTCTTTACACGGTTAGGCACACCTGCCGAAATTAAATCATCAATAATACAAACTATAAATTCATCGCGGTTCTCGTCATCATATAAGCGATGCTTGAAACATACAGTAGAGACAATATTTGATAAGGTTGTTCAATATAGCAATCAGAAAAGCTTGATATTGCCAGAGCTGGAAATAGAAATGATGCTACTCGAGTGCCGTATTGCAGCGAACTCAAGGGATATAAAACAGAGAGGAATATCAGCAATTGAACATAGTATAATTTTTGCTGCTAAGATGGTATTAACCAGAACAATAGGTGAAGACAGGGAGCGGAAATTGCAACGTTATCCTGGTTATGTAGAGCAACGAGCAGTAAATACTGAGATGCCACAGGAAGAAGTAAAAGAAATAGAGAGTCCAAAGAGAAGATTCGGAATATTCAGGTGGTAATACTATGAAAGCATATAACATAGCGTTGGCATTGTTTATACTAAATGCAGTAATAAGTGGTGTAAACAGTATGGGTATTTTTGATACTCATGTCGTAGAGATGGCACAACCAATAAACGATACAAAAATAGCTGAAGTTGTTAGTGATACAGAAATATTGCATAGTTATGACTTATTTATTTTTGCGCCAAAAATATTGGTTGAGATGTTTACTGTACTCTTTTCAGCAATAGCTGGTGCAATAACAATTATTCCTATGCTCATGCAGTATGGTGTACCTGCACAGGTGATAGCAATGATACAGGGTCCGATATGGCTTGTCTATTCATGGGGTGCTGTTCAATTCCTTACAGGTAGGAGTGGTAAGAATATAGAATGAAAGCTTTTTATATGGTAAAACCTTTTTATATAACAAAAGTAAATAAAATAATGGGGGCATAAGAGAAGTGATAAACAAAAGCATAATACTGGTTTTATCACTATGCATGGTAGGTATATTAGTAGGAGTAGTGAGCGCAGCAACAACAATGAATACTACTCTTACTGTGAATTTCACTCTTGAGCAAGAACAGCCATCTGCACCTGCGATAACAGGTTTAACAAACTCTACACCTACCTATGATTCAGTGGTAATAACATGGCAAACAAATCAGACAAATTCAAATAACAGAGTAAAATATAGCACAAATTCTGATTTATCAAATGCAAGCTGGAGTTCATGGGTAAATAACACAAATGATGTGAGAATAGAATTAACAGGGTTGGAACAGGGCACAACATACTACTATCAGGCATGGAGTTATAATGCGTTAGATAGCAACTATAACACATCAGAGCCTTCATCTGCACCTTATAGGTCTTTTACTACGCAAACTATTCCACATGGATTGGCTTTAGCTAATGCTATAAATACCAATGATACGGTAGGTGTTCATGCTTCGTATGCAGATAATGTAGTAACAATAACAGCCGATGAGGCGGGAGAAGCGGGTAATAATATAACAACAACAGAGACAATAGCAAATGCATCATTTGCATCAGGAACACTTACAGGTGGTGGTACAGCATCAAGCGCATGGTCAAAGTTTCAGGATTATGGTTTGGGATTGTGGACTTCAGTAGGAGGATTAATAGTTCTGGTAGTTATAGTTACAGTTCTGGGATTGGTATTAGCAGGTGTTATAAATTTGGGTAGTGGGGCAACAGAAACAGGGGAATCAACAAGCATAATACCAGTGTTAATAGGGGTAAGTATAGCCATATCTGCTCTGGTTATAATTTTCAGTATTATCCCATATATAGGCTATTCCACTGAGAATGTAATACCGATGACACGAGATACTTATGCATCAAATACATTAACATTTACAGGACCAGCAGCAGATGGAGAAACAGTAACAATTTCTAATGGTGTGCAAACAGATGTCTATGAGTTCGATACTGATAACAGCATAACACCAGGGAACATAAGAGTGCCAATATCATGAAAGTGATAAAACCTTTTTATATAATAAAAACTATATGAATAATATAGGGGTGATGAAAAAGATGAGGAATGGTATATATAAAGAGGGAATGAACAGGAAGATACCAATTGGTGGTTTCACTGTAGGAATAATAGTATTGTTGTTAGTATTAGGGGCAACACAGCCTGTTAGTGCATGGACAAGGATAGCACCAATATATATCAACAATACTGCTGGCAATGCATTAGCTTATTATCAGGTTAATCTTACTGTGCTCTATGATAGCGATATGAATACTAATTTTTCAGATTTGAGAGTGGTAAGAGTAGTGAATGAGACTTATGAATTCTTACCATATTGGATAGAAAATAAATCAGATGGTCAGTGGTGCTTACTCTGGTTCAATGCGACATATATACCAGCAAATAGTTGGTGTAATGATACTTACTACCTTCTTTATGGTAATGCATCGGCGAGTGATGCGAGTGATGGCGAGGCAACTTTTGAGTTTTTTGATGATTTTAACATAAATACATCCTCACAATATACAGTAATAGGTTATCCAAATGCTGGAGAATTTACAATAGAAACAGAAAACAGCTGGGCTAAGACAGATACTTCCAATCAGCACATGGCTTGGAAGTCTGCAACTTGCTTCAGTGAAAGGGGTTATATAGTGGAAACAGAAACGAAAACAGAAGATGATGATGGGATAGGAGTAGGCTGGCTTCAAGATGATGGGAAAGGTTATGCCGGAATAGTCAGAGAAGACACTGGATTTAATGGAGGAATTGATAAAAAGGATAATACATCGGAGAACTTTGATAACCCAGAGGCTCTACTCTCTAATGAACCACCAAGCGTAACACATCATTGGTATTATATTAAATTGTCTATTGCGAGTAATAGGATACTACTTTATGCTAAAGATATAGAAGGAAATTACAAAGCTAATGCATCTTTCTCGGATACTACTTATACTTCGGGATGTCCTGCGTTAATATCTGGGTCGAACAGTCCAGAGGCATACTATAAATATCTCCGTGTCCGCAAATACGCCGACCCAGAGCCAACAGCACTACTCGGTGCTGAGCAGAGTATAGGTGGTGAGTGTACTGCTCCTACTATTTCATCACTTACAAACTCAACACCAACTACAAATAGTGTAACTATCACATGGACAACCAACCAGAGTGCAGATAATCGTGTGAAATACTCAAAGAATAATGATTTATCCAATGCTTTATGGAGCTCGTGGGATAATGATACTACTTCAGTAAGTATAACTTTGACTGGTCTTGATCCAGATACAACCTATTACTATCAAGCATGGTCTTATAATGGGACTAATAGCAGTTGTTATACAGTAGAGCCATCTTCACAGCCATATAGAAGTTTTACAACACAAAGCAGTGGCGGTCAATACACAATTACCTTAGAGCAGGGTTATAACATGATAGGCTGGACGAGCACAACCTCAAGAACCTCATCTGAGCTATGTAGTATAGTACCTAATTGTAGTTATGTGTATAAGAAAAATCCAGATGGTTCATGGACAACGAAGCATTGTGGTTATCCGGGAGGAGATTTCACTGTTTCACGAGGATTTGGATTCTTAGCGTATATAACACAAGAATGTGAATGGACAAGAGATGAATAAAAATATAAAAACAAAGAAAATAATAAAAATAATAAAAATAATAAGGAGGTGTATATAGATAAAAAATGAAAAAGAAAGGATATATTATAGGATTTGCGGTAGTGGTAGCAGTGATATTTAGTATAGGGTTAGCGTCAGCGGATTATGGCTTAGACGGATTTGTGCTTTTTGAAAATGGGACACAGGTTGCAGGCGCTAATGTATCAATGACAAATCAGCGTACAGGTGAAGTGATATACAACAACACAGGTTGGGGTGGTGTGGGGTTTGAAGGTTACTACCTCAATGATGCAGGTAACTTTCCAAGTGGATACCAAGATGGTGATGTAATACTATACCATGCCGTATATGACGGTTATGAAGGTAATGCATCACAAGCGATAAACATATCACAAGGTGGTCAGATGGTGAATATAACACTACATGAAACTGGAACAGAAGGTAATGCATCAGTATCAGTAATAGATGGTTCAATAAGTTTCGGTAATCTTCAGCTCAATACAGTAAAGAACACAGTAGATATAGGTGAAACACAAGTAATAAGCACAGCAGGAGCAGGTGGTGCACAGAAGATAGAAATAAAATTGAATAGTAGCACAGTAACGGGTATAAATAACGGCACAACACTAACATTTGTAACAGGCAGTCCAAGCACAAACGAGATTAAATGTGAGTTCAAAGGTGGAGATGTGAGTTCATATACAGCATTAACTACTACATATCAAACATTTGATGATTCAATGCCTGCAAATTTCAATGCGAGCTTAGATATACAGCTAACAACACCAAGTGCAGTGAGTAATAATAACTACTACGATAGCTACCAGTTCGAGATAATTGTGAGGGCAACACTTCTATAATTTTTCTTTTTTTCTATTTTTAAAGATTAAAAATGAAAAATATAAAGTATATCATAAGTTTTATAGTAGTAATAGCATTTATATTAAATATAAACATAGTAATAGCCAATTCAGGAAATAATTTTACAATAGTTGTTCTTCCTGATACACAATATTATTCTGAGAGCTATCCTACTATATTTTCAAATCAAACTCAATGGATAGTTGATAACAAAGATAATTTAAATATTGTTTTGGTTATCCACTTAGGAGATATAGTGGATGACTTGGGGTCAAGTTCACAATGGGAAAATGCAAATAATAGTATGTCTATTTTAGATGGTAATGTTACTTATGGAATAGTAGCTGGAAATCACGATATAGGAAACGAGGTCCCTTCTTTTAATTGGGCAAATTACGATACATATTTTCCCGAATCCCGACTAAATAATAGTTCTTATTGGGGAGGAACAAATGTAAGTGGAACAACCAGATACTATTATTATTTATTTACTGAATCCAATACTGATTTCCTTGTTTTATTTTTAGCGTATGGAGGAAATAGTCCTGATACCTATGAGCCTCTAAGTTGGATTGATAATGTTCTTACCACATATCCTAACAGAAAAGTTATTCTTGTTACGCATTCTTATCTTTTGTCAGATGGTGATTATACTACGGATGGGGGACAATACATTTATGATAATATTGTTTCTCAATATAATAATATCAAACTTGTATTATGTGGGCACTCAATACATGATGGCGAGTATCATGCCACTAAAAACGAGAGTGGACATGTATTCCACGAATTATTATCAGATTATCAAGAAAGAACAAATGGAGGTAATGGATGGCTAAGAATCATGAAATTTGTTCCTGATGAAAATAAAATTTATGTAAAAACATATTCTCCATATTTAGATCAATACGAAACAGATTCAGATAGTCAATTTGCTTTGGATTTTGAATTTAATAGTTCTGAACAATATACAATAACATTACAACAAGGTTACAACATGATAGGTTGGACAAGTCAGATACCAACAAATTCATCAACTCTATGTAATGAAGTCCCATACTGTGACTATGTATATAAAAAGAACCCAGATGGCTCATGGATAACAAAACATTGTGGGTATCCGGGTGGTGACTTTAATATCTCTCGTGGATATGGATTCTTAGCATATATTACACAAGAGTGCAATTGGACAAGAGAATAGATTAATGAATTAAAAAATGAAGAGAAAATTAGTTTGTTCTTTAGTAGTAATATCAGCTATATCAATAATATTTGTAGTAACAACAGTAACATCATACAATAATAATACAATAACTTCTATATTTAAACTTGTACATTCTAACAATACAGCGTATTTTGACATAAAACAAGATGACTATCCAAGCATTGCGGGTACTTTCTATGGGACAATTAAGCCTTCACATAAGATAAAAGTAAATGGAATATATACATATCCCTGTAAAGGCACAGGTGGTCATTCTGAGTATATAAAAATCTGGAATGAAACTGGTATTGTGGTAGAGGCTAATTGGACAGGATATAAAGGCGACTGGCATAATATTACATTCAATAAACCTATTATCTTGTCAGCAAACAAAAGTTATAACTGTATTATACATACAGGCTCATATCCACAAATTCATCATGCTAAATCAGTTAAAACTGCTGATGGATGGATAAATTGTAGTTCATATATAGATGTAAATGGAAATAGATATGGAGATTGGATACCATGTATAAAGATGTGGTAAAAATTTTAGTGGTTATAGTGCTATTGATAGTTGCATCAGTTCTATCCAGTGGATTTACAGTAA
>Ga0190286_1000756_pt1 | contig 12741 bp, 9 predicted proteins | sample 48691834_MG_FD_183241 | JGI IMG/M metagenome (GOLD analysis project Ga0190286, IMG submission 183241) | Hydrothermal vent microbial mat bacterial communities from Southern Trench, Guaymas Basin, Mexico - 4869-18-3-4_MG | ecosystem: Environmental > Aquatic > Marine > Hydrothermal vents > Microbial... | reverse complement strand
CAAGAAGTCTAACAGCTTTTTCTCTCTGCTCTCTCTGAGCCACACCAGCCAAAGCCATGGGCAACTCCACATTTTCCAAAGCACTAAGCGTGGGCAGTAAATTGAAAGTTTGAAAAACAAAGCCCATGCGAAAAAGCCTAACCTTTCTCCGCTCACCACCAGACAAAACGGAAGCATCTGAACCGTCGATAAAGACTTTCCCAGAAGTGGGATAATCATTCAACCCTATAAGGTTCAACAGTGTAGTTTTCCCAGAACCGCTTGGACCAACAACAGCGACAAACTCTGCAGGCTCAACCGTTAAATTAACCTTGTTAACAGCGACAATATCAGAAGAACCCCGACGATAAACTCTAGTCAAATTAACAGTCCGCAACTTCATTAATACTCAGCCCTCAAAACCTCTGCAACTCGCACTCTAACAGCGTTCAAAGCTGGAACCAAACCACCAGCACAACAGACGATAACAACACCTGAGAAAACCTCAACCATGTATAAGGGTGGAACAACATCGAAAAGACTTGGAAAAAACAAGCTTAAAGGAATGTTTGTGTATAAACTAGCCAACACAACAGCCAAGATAGAGCCGCAGACAACTCCTAAAACACCGCCGAAAACACCTATCAGTAAAGCCTCAAAGACAACCACTCTGAAAACGTAGCTCAAAGGCGCCCCCACCGCATCCAAAGTCGCGAAGTCTCTGCGCCTCTCGGAAACGCTCATCATCATAACTGTCATCACTAGGATGAGGCTTAAGACAAAAACAACCGTCTGAATTCCCATGATCCAAGTGCCTAACTCAGCCAAAACAGGTTCAACAACATCATTCCGCTCCTCCTCAGTCAAAGCCTTAACATGGCTCACATTTCCCTCTATTCTATCGGCAAGGTCAGCCTCAGACACTCCGTCAGCTGGAGCCACAGCAATGATGTTCACGCTTCCAGGATAACCGTAAACCTTCTGCGCGAGTTTTAAGGGCATAACTAAGCTTCGCGCTATCAGCGCCACTTTGGAATCTAAGACTCCAGAAACATTCAAACGATAACCGTTCACAACAATTGAGGAGCCAACAGTCCAATTGCACTGATCAGCCAAAGAGCAGCCAACAACAACTTCGCTTTCATCGCTTGGAAAGTGTCCCACGTTACCTCTCAGAGGGGTTGGACCTATAACCGCCGTCCATTTTCCAACGGGAATTCCCATGGTGAAGTTCACGGGGACAAGTTGAATCGTGTCACCGATTCCCACGGGTGTTACAAACAACACTGGAACAACGTCTTCTACACCATCCACTTTCCACAACTGTTTCACCGTGTAATTCTCCGGAAGCAACCCACCTCCGATGGGAACCGCTTGAACAACTATGGCGTTCTCACTTACAACCATGACCTTCTCGCTGAAGAGAACGTTTAACTCCCTCACAACAGTCACATACCTCATGCTTGTAGACCCCACGGCAATTACAAACATCGTTGCCAACGCAACGCCAATTATGCAAAGGCAAGTCCTCGTCTTTCTACGGAACAAGTTTCTCAAGCAAAAGGTCAGAAGCCTCACCGCAACTTCCCTCACAGACTATTTCAACAATTAAATTAATATAGATACCCTCAGAATATATCAAAGATGATTTGGATTCGAAATCAAAAGGTGAAAACGTTTATGAAACTTGAAAAGAAAACGCTAACCTTACTCTTAATATGTATGCTAACCCTCTCAACAACCACTCTAATAATCCAAAACTTCATTCCAAAAGCCCACTCTTCAGATGAAGCCACCTTTACAGGAGTGACAAGTGATAGAGGCGTAGACACCGACAGCGACGGCAAGTACGACTTTTTGGAAGTAACTGTGCAGATAAACGTCACAACACCTGGCACCTACCGAATAGAATCCTCTGGTCTCGAAAACGCGTCTTATTACATGCTATGGATGTGGACGAGCAACGAGAGCTATCTAAACGAGGGGATTCACAACCTCACTCTATCCTTCTACGGACCAATCATATGCGCCAATCGTTTCAACCCAACCAGTATACCGTGTATTGAGCTTTGGAAATGTGAAGGCTATGATCGCTATTACTTAGACTCAATATATGATGTTCCCTTAATCGGAAGCTACAGCTACACAGACTTCAATTGTCTCGCGTATCTCACCGGATCAGTTCACGACGAGGGAGTCGACACCGACGGCGACGAATTGTTCGACTACCTTAAGATAGGCGTAGAGGTAAACGTGACAGAAACTGGAAGCTACAGGATTTCCACAGAAGGATTAGCGGATGAATCCATGAGCTATCTCTGGTATTACCACTCCTTTGACCTAGACCTCAGTGAAGGTGTCCACATGATAAACTTCACCTTCCCCGGCGAGATGATAGCCTATAACCACTTCAACCCAACCAACATCACCTTTTTATGCCTATCAACAGAAGACCTTGAGCTTCAGCACATCTCTATGCTTCCCCTCTCAAGAAGATACAACTGGACAGAGTTTAACACACCGATGAAAGATATGGAGCTCACACTAACCGTTTATCCTAATGCCACTCTAGGGTTAAGCGGAAAAATCAACCACACAAGAATCTACCCGCCACCATCTAACAAGTTCCTTGTTAACGCAACCACAAATTTCTCCACAAACGGGAACCTAACAACAGCCACCGCGGAAGGCACGGTGCTACCTCCAGATAGAACCGAGTGGCCTTGGAATATGACAATAGCGAATATTACAGTGAAACAATACGGTGACACGTTAAAGGGAACATTCAACTCAACGGTGTTCATGCCTCCGGCGGCTGAAAACGCGTGTCCATTCAATTCTTCCTCCGGAGATGCTTACCTGACATTCTTGTACATGAACAGACTGGCAACTTTGAATCTGAATGGTGCAGCTTCTGTATGCCCTGAAGCCGCTTCAGAGTTTCCGTTCAACATCACAGACTTAACGATTCTTGCGGATTACATAAACAATACACTTAAGGGAAACGTGACTTTTCACGCTCTTTCAGGATTTCCCCTCGGCGATGTGATTGTACATTTCCTTGGAAACGAGAGTGAAGTTTTCTTAACTGGTAATCTCACGGTGATTTACGGCAACTACTCCCTCTTCGGTGAAGACTTAGAGCTGAACAAGACAATCGTGGAAGGAATGCTTTCAGACCTTAACAGTTCTCTTCCAGGGTATGGAGAAGGCTCTCTCTACAACATGACCAATGGCATGTTAGAGTGCACTCAATTTAATACAACGTTCACAGAGATTGGTGATCCACCGTTCGGAGCCGAAATAAGCTATAACGTGACAATACAAGGAAACTTCACAGAGTTTCTAGCCTACATTCTCGCTTCAACAATGTTTTCAGAAGATGTGGAGGAGGTTTATCCAACGGTTGCCGCGGCACTGAACGCTACATTTCACTCAGTTCAAAACGCTCACTTACAGCTTAACTACTACAAGGACTTCAAACTTTTAAGTTTCAACTTAAACATGAACTGTGACGTGGAAAAACTGTGGAGTAATGCCCTAGAGATGATTCCTCCCACAGTGCCAGATGACAACAGAACAATGTGTGAGGCATGGCTTAACATAGCTAACGCCACGGCATACGCTGTTGAAAACGCAACGATGGACATCACTTACCACGGAACCGAAAAGAAACTTGATGTTGCCGCTGAATTTACCGTGAACATCACCCAGTTAGAAAACAATATGATTCCATGGTTGCCAGACGCCATGCCACCACCCTTAAACGAGACTTTAGAATTGTATATCCACACAAAATACTGCAACACAACCTCTCTTAATCTTTCGCTAGACTATGCTTACGGAAAAGGCGAGTTCACAGTAAACTGTATTCTGGAAGGCGACTTTGAAGCAGAGGTCAACAGTGACAAACGCTTTTACGTGGATTGGCTGAACATTACAAGCCCGGAAAGCATCGATTGGAAGCTCAAACTTCTGAACGCTACAGATATAGACATCAGCAATCTGAAGTTGACGGTGATGCAGGGAGAAAACTGGGAAACCCTAACCTTTGAGGGAGTGAAAGCCTACCCGCCGAAGAACACGTTAGACTTCATAAGATTCAAACTTTACACATGGTTAAGCACAGCGAGCGACGATCCAACAGCCCCGCCGAGAGAATTCCAGAAACTGAAAGTCACAATAATGGGCGGTTCCAACGCAACCCATACTATTCTTCTGGCGACATCAACTGGCGTGCCACTTCCAAACGCAACATCACTGGACTACAAGTCTATGACTTGGGAGAATGTCACGTTTAACAGCTTAAGAGACCTGCTGTTTAAGGTGGCTTACCAAGCAACTGTGAACTATCTCGGAAACACGTATTACATTCCAATATTCACAAACTCGACAGTGACAAACTTCCATTTCGATTCAAACTCAAAAAGCATAACTTTCAACGTGACTGGCACCGCCGGAACAGGATTCTGCAATATAACAATCCCAAGAAGCCTTCTTTATGCAGCGCCCACTGAATGGGTAATACTAATTGACGATGTCCCATTGAATCCTGGAGAGTTCAATGTAACCGAAAATGAGGGGTACGCTTTCCTATACGTGGCCTACTCCCATTCAATCCATTCAATCACTATACAAGGCACATGGGTCGTCACAGAATTCAAACCAGACATGCTTCTCTTCATTCTGACGCTGCTCTGCTTCATCACAGCGCTCTCCGTTGTCAAAGAACGAAAAAGACTGAAAAAACTGAGGTTAAAGTCTTAGAGTTTCCTACTCGTTCAAAGCGAAGTCTCTTGGCAACTGAAAATTTAAATCTTCCCTTTTCTTAAATTCTACAGTCATTCTTGAATAAGCATGTTGAGGATGTGAAATGTTTAAGAAGATTCTGGTTCCACTAGACGGTTCTGAACATTCGTTAAGAGCTTTAAAAATCGCGGTTCAAATAGCCAAAAAATTTGAGGCAAAAATAACCCTGATCCACGTTTACTCGGTGGGCATAAGACCCGTAGTCATGCCTGAACCCACAACCCTAACACCCATAGGAGTCCCCGTTATGGCTCCAACAGACGTTTCAAAGATAGCTGAAGCCACCCGCAAGGCGGGCGCCGCCATACTAGCCGACGGTGAAGAAAAAGTTAAAGCTGAAGGAATAGAAGTTGAAACTTTACTTAAAGAGGGACACAGCGTTCAAGAGATAATTAAGACAGCCAAGGAGGGCAGTTTTGACCTGATAGTGATAGGCGCCAGAGGCATAAGCAAGATCAGAGAGATAATCTTGGGAAGCGTAAGCGACGGAGTTGTCCACAACGCTCCATGCCCCGTTCTGGTAGTAAAGTAATTTTGAAAGTGAAAACGTCACATAAAAGTTATATATTCTCACATGAAATACAAGAGGTTCGAAGGGTTTAAAATGGATAAGAAAGGTATCGCTAGAACTACTTTAGTTTTAATATTAGTCGTGATAATTCTGGTGGCTGGACTAATAGGAACATTGGTTTACTATATGACTAAACCTGCGCCTCCATCGGAGGTAGCAGTGATCACGGGTGTTGTCAAGGATGCTGAAACAAACGAAACAATTGCTGGCGCTACCATATCTTGTGGTGGTTATACCGCCACTTCTGGTCCAGATGGAGTTTACTCTTTAGCTGTACCCGTGGGGAGTTATACATTAACTGTCACCATGCCTAACTATCAGACATACTCTGTTTCGGTCGATGCAACAACAGCGCAAACATATACGGTTGACGTTTATCTTACAACTACGCCGTTGCCAACTCCAGCCTTCGTGACCGCCAATAAAGTTGTCTACGAAAGTGGCGCCACATACGAGTGGTTTGACCCTCACGTCTCTTATTATCAATATGATTATTGGATACTTTGGCATTCTGTTGAAACACTCATGTGGTATAACAAGAGCAGCCCAACAGATCTTATTCCATGGCTGGCAGAAAATTACACAATGGTAAATGAGACTTGCTACGAGTTTAACTTAAGACATGATATAACATTTCAGGATGGAACACCATTCAACGCTACAGCGGTATGGTTCAGCCTTAACAGGCTTCTCATAATAGACGGAACAAGCGGTTCAGGTGTCCATGGAAGTCAAGCAGCGTGGATGGTGGAACAACTAATTGATCCAGATGGAAACATATTCGCTGCTATGGGTGCTAGTCCATCCTACGATGAAAGCTGGGTTAAAACTGTCTTAGATTTGAATTTCGTGGAGATAATTGACGATTACACTGTGAGGCTTCACCTTAAAACACCCACGTCGCAGTTGCTTGCTATACTTGCTGGTCCTTGGGCTGGCATAATTTCTCCCTCAGAAACCGTGAAAAAAGACTATGAACACGGCGGCTGGAACTTTGCCGCAGAGCAACAACCAGAGTATAACTACACCAAATATTTTGTACACATGGCTGGTAACGGTGACACCTACTTTAACGTTCCAGAAGACGGTTGGAAGTTTGGCACAGGGCCGTACTATGTAGAAAGCGTAGATCCTACAACATACAAGGTTGTGTTAAAAGCCTATGACAACTACTGGGGTGGACCAAACAACATGAACTTACCGCCAGCTGGAAAGCAAAGAATAGAAACGATAGAATTCGTATATCAGCCAAGCTTCACAACAAGGCTTTTAGACCTTAAACAAGGAAAGGCGACAGGAATACAAGTCGCGTCAGCAGATCTCTTTCAAGTTGCTGACAGAGACAAATGGCTTAACGAAGGCAAATTTGAGTCACTAATATCCGGCGTAACAATTCACGGACCTATCTCAACATTCACCACTTGGTGGCTTGACTTTAATACAAACATTACAAATCCTGATGGAACACTTAGAGAATGGCAACCCTTTGCAGATTGGCGAATAAGAATGGCTGTTGCCTGCTCAATTAACATGACCTACGCAAACATATACGTTAACAATCGGTTAGCAGTTTTAGCAAGCAATATAATTCCGCCGGGAACATTTCCTGAAGGCACCTACAACCCAGACATTAAACCAACGTTCTCGTTTAACTTAACCAGAGTTGAAGAGTTGCTTCAAGATGCTTATGAGAATCCGCTGAATAGTGCTGACTATGACATGTACTTCTACAACGGAACAAAAATACCTCCGGGAGTGGTGGATAACTCATTCGGCGAAGACAAACCAAGGGTCATCGAGTTTTATGTGCAAGCCGGAGCAACAACATTCCAGCAAATTCTAACAACAATGGCTGAAAACCTCAACTCGAAGGCACCTCCAGGATTATCTTTCAGAGTTGTCATTGTGCCTGGCGGTCAACAATACACATTAGCTTCAATGCATCGAATCGACGCTTACATGGGAGGTTGGATTGCTGATTACAACCACGTAATCGACTGGTTAATGCCAATGTACTATTCCAAAGGCACTTATCCTTCATGGAACCTTTGGAATGTGACGGCTCTGGATGACTTGTATGATCAAGCAGTCCAAGCAGACCAAGAAGGCAACTTCACAAAGTTAGTAGAAATAACTAACCAGATGAATGAGCTTGCTAATGAACTCTTAATCTATATGGTTTGGTGGCATCCCATCGAATACTTCGTGCGTTCTTCTTGGCTACAAGGCTGGTATGCAAATCCAGTATACGGAGTAGATCTTTGGTCCACAATGTACTACGAACAACCATAATTAATCCCCTTTTTATTTTTAATCTTAAAATAAACAATATCATTATTTCAGAACTTTTTTATATTAGCCATAATTGTCATTAGCATAAAAGTAATTGAAAAGGAATGTTCAGTGAAACTCTATGAATATGTAATTCGACGTTTGATCCTTTTAGTGTTCGTGTTACTTGCGGTAAGTGCCATAGTATTCTATCTTTGCAGAGGCTTTCCGTCAGGAATCGCTCCCTGGACGCCTTACATTCACTCTAAAATGACTGAAGAGCAAATTCAAGAAGTGATAAAAACTCATGGATTTGATAGACCCCTGTGGGAACAGTATTTCTATTGGCTACGAGACATACTTAACGGAGATTGGGGATTAACTGGAGCTTGGGCTCAAGGTAAACCAGCGAATGAGGTATTCTTCCATCACTTTCCATATACTGTTGAACTAGCTGTTTTTGGAACCATATTAACCATAATAATTGGAATTCCATTAGGAATAATTTCAGCGATAAAGAACAACAAATTACCTGATCACGTGTCCAGGGTAATTGCACTTGCAGGCTATTCAACGCCCTCTTACTGGTTTGGATTTGTGTTGCAACTAATATTTTTCTATTATTTTTCAGTATGGGGACTCCCCTACCTTCCAAGTAGCGGAGCTTCTGACCTAGGATCAGCGAATCTTACAGGAATCCCAATTTTGGATGGATTGCTAACAGGTAATTTTGCATATTCATGGGATGAATTTTGCCATTTAATTTTGCCATCTTTCAGTTTATCATTTATAAGCCTAGGTTTTCTTGCAAGAATTGTTAGAGCCAGCATGCTTGAAGTTTTAAGACAAGATTACATTACAATGGCAAGGTCCAAAGGATTGAAGGAAAGAGTTGTAATTTATAGACATGCCTTAAAAAATGCCTTGATACCTGCTGTGACCCTCACCGGAATTTTCTTTGCAAATCTTCTTGGGGGTGCAATGATCACAGAATATGTTTTTTCATGGCCCGGAGTTGGACAGCAGGCTCTTAGAGCTGTCTTTCAAGGTGATAGCAACTTTTTACTGGTGTACAGCCTAGTTTTCGCGGTAATTATAGTGTTAGCTAACCTTGTGGTTGATGTTCTATACGCTTTCCTTGATCCAAGAATAAAATATTAGGAGGAAGAAAATGCAAACTCAAACTGTTAAAACTCGAAAAGGCGAATGGGAAGCTAGATTAGCGGATATAAAATACACACTTTATCTCATGAAGAAGAATCCGCTGGTTATGACAGGTACAATAATTGCTCTTTTCTTTATTATTTTAGCTTTCCTTGCAAATTTCATAGTAGACCCTAAACTTGCATATCCGGAAGGTTACCCAAATAATATGTATCCTTTTGAAAGAAAATACATGTGGAACGCAAACCACTTTATAAACTGGGGGCCAGGCATAGCCCTTTATAACGGCCCTGAATTTTTCTATCTAGGCACAGATGGCTGGGGTCGAGACTTGCTGAAAATGATCATCCTCGCTATACCAGTGGACTTGTACAATGCGGCTATTATAGTTATTGGTGCAGTTATCTTTGGCACTTTATTAGGTGCAATAGCTGGATACATTGGAGGAATATTTGATGAATTAATACTCAGAATTACCGATGTATTCTTTGCTTTTCCAGGTTTGGTGTTGGCTTTAGTGTTTGCCGCCATGTTCGGAAGGACGCTTGACACGCTGAGACTAGCGGTTATGTTAGTCTGGTGGCCACCTTATGTTAGACTTATGAGAGGACAGGTGTTAAGTGAAAAGCAAAAACCGTATGTGGAAGCTTTAAAAGCATTAGGGGCGAGTGGTCCACGAATTCTTCTTAGACATGTTATACCAAATGCTATTTATCCAATACTCGTCCAAGCCACCATGGATTTCGGTGGTGCAATCTTAACTTTTTCTGCACTAATGTTTCTAGGATTCTCACCAAGTCCAGCCTTACCAGAGTTAGGTAACCTTTGCGCTGACGGCTATGGGCATATTTTTGACGCCCCTTGGGTAATACTCTTCCCCGGGCTAACCATGCTCATAATATCCTTAGCCTTTAATCTTGTAGGTGACGGATTAAGAGACGTATTGGATCCAAGGCTCAGAAGGTAAGTAAATTGAACAGCGAGAAAAATACTGAGAAAACCATACTGGAAATACGAAATCTAAAAGTTAATTTTCACACTTACAGAGGAGAAGTCAAGGCACTGAATGGTGTAGATCTAAAACTTTACAGAGGAGAAGTCTTGGCTTTAGTGGGAGAATCGGGTTGTGGAAAATCGGTAACAGTTCAAACAGTGATAGGTCTCCTGCCAGAAAACGCTTCTGTCGTCGATGGAGAAATAATATTTCTCGGAGAAAATCTTCTGGAGAAGTCAAAGGAGGAAATGCGGAGTTTAAGAGCAAATGAATTAGCAATAGTTTTCCAGGATCCCATGACCTATCTAAATCCAGTGCTAACAATAGGCACTCAATTGGAAGAAGTTTTCGCACTTCATAAAAATATGGTTAAAGAAGCAGCATTAATGGAGAAAACTGGGAAGAATTTTAAATTCACGGAATTCATTGGAAAAAAGAATTCTGGAAGTATGTTGGTGGATGCAAAAGTTTCAAGAAACGAAATTAAAAGAGCCATCAAAAAATTATGTGTAGACATATTGAAATTAGTTAAGCTTCCGGATCCTGAGAGAATTCTGAAACAATATCCTTTCGAGCTTTCTGGAGGCATGCGCCAAAGGGCGATGATTGCAATGGCCTTAGCTAGAAGGCCTTCAATTTTCATAGCCGATGAGATTACAACAGCTTTAGACGTTACAATTCAAGCTCAGATACTCTATCTGTTAAAAGAACTTAAAGATAAAATAAGCGCATCTATTTTGATAATTACCCACGATCTTTCGGTTGCAGCAGAGATATCGGATAGAATAGCGGTGATGTATGGTGGAAATGTTGTGGAAGTAGCATCTACAAGAAACTTGTTCAGAAAACCGCTTCATCCATACACTCAAATGCTCTTGAAAGCTATACCAATTATAACAAAACCTAAAGAACGGTTAGAATCCATACCTGGAACGGTTCCTGAGATGATTAATCCTCCAACGGGTTGTCGTTTTCACCCAAGATGCAAATATGCAATGGAAATATGTACCCAAAAAAGACCTAAACTCAAGGAGGTTGAGAAAGGCCATGAAGTCGCTTGCCATCTATACTGAAAGTGAATCTAAACAGAATTTGCTAGTAGTAAATGGTTTGAAAGTTTGGTTTCCAATAAAAAGTGGAATTTTCCAGAAGACTATAGGTTATATACGGGCTGTTGACGGTGTAAGTTTCGGCATAGAGAAGGGTAAAACTTTAGGACTTGTAGGGGAATCCGGTTCGGGTAAAACCACAATTGCGCGAGCAATTTTAAGACTAGTTAAAGCAACAGCTGGAGAAGTCTATTTCGATGGTATAAATGTATTAAAAGCAAACAAGGTTCAAATGAGAGAGCTGCGTCGGCGGATGCAAATAATTTTTCAAGATCCCTATGCATCCCTAGATCCTAGACAAACTGTCAGTTCACTGTTACGTGAAGCAATGATTATCCACGGAGTTACCAAAAATAAGTATGAGGCATACCAAAAATCTCTAGAGCTTCTTAGAAAGGTTGGTTTAGACGAGGAGCATCTATACCGTTTTCCTCACGAGTTCAGTGGAGGTCAGAGGCAAAGGATAGCTATAGCTCGAGCGTTAGTTGCAAATCCTGATTTTCTGATATTGGATGAACCTACGTCATTTCTGGATGTTTCTGTTCAAGCTTCCGTTCTGAATCTGCTTAAGGATCTTCAAAAGGATTTTAATCTAACTTACTTATTCATCTCTCACAACTTAGCTGTTGTTCATCATATGAGTGATAAAATTGCCGTTATGTATCTAGGCAAGATCGTAGAGCTGGCAGACAAAAACAGCATTTACCGTAATCCTAAACATCCTTATACATTTCAACTCATGAGAGCTATCCCCGTGCCAGATCCGGAAGCCAAAAAGAAGATTGTGCCTCTTGAAGGTGATGTCCCAAGCCCCATAAACATTCCGCCGGGTTGTCGCTTTCATCCAAGATGCAAATATGCAACTGAAAAATGTAGAAAGGAGGAGCCAGTGCTTCTTGAAAAGAATGGGCATATGGTTGCCTGTCACTATGAAATAGATTTTTCATCTGGTAAAAAAATTGGTGAAATGTCTAATGGCTAAGGATGAAAAGGTGGAGAAGCAGAAGCTTAGTTGGAAAGATTATATTGCTGTGATAGTTGCCTTGTTAACTACAACCCTTCTTCCAATATTGATAATTATAGTCTTGTTGATAATCGTTCTAGTAATTTCTCTTCACTTCTTCTAAGTTCATTTTTATACGTAAGCTCTCTTGTCAGCCATTCCATTCTAAACTTGAAGAGGAAAAGGAAGAAAATAGGGCTTAGGAGAAGTTCATCAGCAATTAACATTCGTAAATATTTAACACGTGAATATACGTGTAGGTGATAACGTGAAAGCTAAATTAACGTTGTCAGTTGAAAGCGGAATCGTTGAAAAAGCTAAGAATCTCGGTTTAAACCTTTCACAATGCTTTGAAAACTGTTTAAAAATCTACATACAAGCAATAGAAAACACAAACCAAAAAATAGCTTCAAATCAACCTTTAAACAAGAAAAGGGAAGGAATGGAAACCGAAGGTTGCCATAGCGTGATGGGGTCGCGGGGATTTGAACCCCGGATCGCCAGCGCCCCAGGCTGGTATCCTTGTCCAAACTAGACGACGACCCCGCAGGGATGGGCAAGTACCTAATTTATTCTTTCATGGAACTTAAATATAACAGCTTTTTCTTCTAAATAATTGCTACTGTCTAATCTTCAAAATCTAACTTTGCTAGTTTCCGTTTTAGCTGATAATTTCAAAATTAGTTTATTATATTTCGCAACCTACGTCGAATGGAATGTTGTGGAGAGTTTTATGTTACTATCGGTTTTTTCTGCACGTGTTTGTATCCGCATTCGCATTGGAACCCTATTATTTTTCCTCTGTGGCGTATTTCACGCCATCTCTTGGCTTTACACTGAG
>Ga0190286_1000754_pt1 | contig 12758 bp, 11 predicted proteins | sample 48691834_MG_FD_183241 | JGI IMG/M metagenome (GOLD analysis project Ga0190286, IMG submission 183241) | Hydrothermal vent microbial mat bacterial communities from Southern Trench, Guaymas Basin, Mexico - 4869-18-3-4_MG | ecosystem: Environmental > Aquatic > Marine > Hydrothermal vents >... | reverse complement strand
GTTCTTCTATATGCATTACAGAATTTCCTTATTACGAGACTATAAAAAATAATGGGGAGCACGACGGGATTTGAACCCGCGACCCCTGGGGCCACAACCCAGTGCTCTAACCCCTGAGCTACGCACTCCGCAATTATATTAATTATCCTTTTGACTCTTTTTGTCAACCTTAACTCAACAAATCACTAGTTTTCCAAATTTTGATTTACAACGCTGCTAAAATGTTGTAATACAAAAAAATTGTACACTTTTGCTAAAAGGGAGATAGAGATGAAATTAAGATTAGGATTACCTAAAGGAAGTTTAGAAAAAGCTACTTTGGATTTGTTTGAACAAGCCGGATGGAAAATCACAATACCTAACCGCAGTTACTTTCCTACTATGGATGACGAGTACATAAAATGCACTATGTGCCGTGCCCAAGAGATGTCTCGCTATATAGAAAGCGGGGTTTTAGATGCAGGCATCACAGGAAAGGATTGGATTTTAGAAAACAATTCCAAAGTAGTAGTGGTAACTGATTTGGTATATTCAAAGACCAGTACCAGACCTACTAAGTGGGTACTGGCTGTGCCTAGCAATTCTAATATCAAAAAGATGGAGGAACTTGAAGACAAGAAAATAGCTACAGAATTAGTAAACTTTACTAAACGTTATTTCAAGGAAAGAGGCATCAAGATATATACAGAATTTTCTTGGGGGGCTACAGAAGCAAAGGTGGCTTCTGGCTTGGCCGACGCCATCGTTGAGGTTACAGAAACAGGTGCTACCATTTCTGCCCATGGTCTAAAAATTATAGAAGAGCTTATGGTCTCTTATCCTCAGCTCATTGCTAATCCCAAAGTGTGGAAAGATTCGTGGAAGAGAGAAAAGATTGAACAAATTGCCCTGCTGCTTAAAGGTGCCTTAAAGGCACAGCACATGGTAGGCCTTAAGATGAATGTTTCCAAGAAGCGTTTGGAGAAAATAATCAACATTTTACCCAGCTTAAATGCCCCTACTATCTCACCTTTGCATCAACATGATTGGTATGCCGTAGAATCCGTGATAGCTGTTAAAGAGGTAAGAGATTTGATTCCGAAATTAATGAAGCAAGGAGCAGAAGGTATCATTGAGTATCCACTATATAAGGTAATCTAATATAAAAATGTCAAATGACACAAAGCCAAAAGTTAAAGGTTTTAAGTTTTAAATAACGACTAGAGGTTATCATTCTTTTGAGAAATTAGAAGCTTAAAACTTGACACTTGGTACTTAAAACTTTTTTAAATATTGGCATTTGGGCTTGATATGAATGATGCAAAACCGAGGAAGGCTAAGTGAGAAAGTTATTTTATATGAGATACGTCTATTACCTTGTCATCCTTTCCTTTATCTCAGGTTGTGCCTCTGCTCCACCTAGTCCTAAAAAGGGGCAGTCAAGTGAGCATTTTTATTTAGGGGATGCCTATCTTAGGGAAGGAAAGCCATCAGCAGCACTGAAGGAATTGACCTTGGCCAAAAAGCTTGATTCTAATAATCCAGACATTCGCCACGAATTGGGATTGACCTATACGGCACTCGGAAATTATATTGAAGCAGAGAAAGAGTTTAAAAAGGCCATTTCTTTAAGGCCCAATTATCCAGAGGTATATAATAATCTTGGATTACTCTATCTTAGGCAAGGAAAATGGAAAGAAGCAGAGAAATATTTTAAAAATGCCATTTCTGATGCGCTTTATGCCACCCCAGAGGATGCCTATACCAACTTAGGATTTTGCTATTTTATTCAGAAAAGATACAAACAGGCCTTGACATCCTTTAAAGGGGCCATTCAAAACAATAAAGGGTGTGTTCCTGCCTATCTAGGACTGGCACAGACCCTAGAGGCACTTGGGCAAGATCTGCAGGCCACAAAGACCTATACTTTAGCATTACAATATGCCCCAGAAAATCCTGAAGTGTATTATCGTTTGGGGAATATTTACATCCGATTAGGCAAAAAGGATAAGGCCATAGAAACATTAACCAGAGTAACTGCCTTAGACCCTGTAGGTGATTGGGGGGAAAAGGCAGAATCTCTCCTAAAAAACCTAAAATAAAAATAGATATGATTTCTAAGCGGGCCCAAGAGATTTCCCCTTTCATGGTAATGGAGATCCTAGAAAGGGCCCAGGATATGGAGAGAAAAAATGAGGATATAATCCATTTAGAAATAGGTGAACCTGATCTTGATACCCCTGCGTGCATAAAGCTTGCTGCTAAGCGTGCCCTAGAGAATGGAAAGACCCACTATACCCATAGCTTAGGCATCTTGAAACTAAGGAAGGCCATTGCTGAACATTACAAAAGCAGATATGGTGTAGATGTAAGTATTGAAAAGATAATTGTTACAGCAGGTACATCACCTGCTTTGCTTTTGGTACTAGCTGCACTTTTGGAATCAGGGGATGAGGTAATTTTGCCTAATCCCCACTATGCCTGCTACCCCAACTTTATAAAGTTTTTTGGTGGAAATCCCATATTTATCCCAGTTTTTGAGGAAAACGGATTTTTATATGAAACCCCTGCTGTCAAAAAGTCAATAACAAAAAGTACAAAGGCCATTTTGATCAATTCCCCTGCTAATCCTACTGGGGCAGTGCTTTCTTTTAATCATCTAAAAGCATTGGCAGATTCAGGGATCTATGTAATTTCTGATGAGATCTATCATGGCTTGGTCTATGGAGAAAAGGAGCATACAATTCTGGAATTTACAGACAGGGCATTTGTATTAAATGGCTTTTCCAAACTTTATGCCATGACCGGCTTTCGTTTGGGGTATATCATTACCCCAGCCAAATTTGTGCGTCCTATCCAGAAAATGCAACAAAATTTTTTCATATGTCCCAGTTCTATTTCCCAATATGCAGCCATTGCTGCATTAAAAAAGGCCCAAGAAGAAGTAAAGCACATATGTGAAATTTACAATGAGCGCCGCCTTTTTATGCTAAAACACCTCAAGGCCCTTGGATTTAGGATAAAGGTAGAACCTAAAGGCGCCTTTTATATCTTTGTCAATGTTAAAGAAATTTCTAAAAATTCATATAATCTGGCCTTAGATATTTTAGAAAAGGCAAAGGTGGCAGTAACACCCGGGATTGATTTTGGTAGCAATGGGGAAGGCTATCTGCGTTTTTCTTATGCAAATTCATTAGAAAACATCGCTGAGGGAATAAGAAGGCTAAAGCACTATTTACAATGTAAATAGTTGAATCGTTGAGTCGTTAAATCGAAAATTGGTTTAATTGTTAAGTTTAAGAGGAGGTACTCAGCGATGGACTGTTTTAGTGTTTGACGAGTTAACAATTTGACGAATTAGCGAATTAAGTGATTAAGTGATGAAAAAGGTGGTAGATGTTGCCCTTCCTTTATCTAGTCTTGACACATATCTTTATAGTATTCCTAAAAATATCTCCTTAGAGATTGGCCACCTTGTATTGGTGCCTTTCAAAAACAGGAAATTGGCAGGTTATGTAGTTGATTTTAAACAAAAAGTGCCCGAAGGGATAATGCTAAAGGATGTTGAGGCCATCCTTGAGCCAATGCCTTTATTTTCTAGTGAAATCTTAGAGCTTTGTAAATGGGCCTCCTCCTATTATCACTACCCCTTAGGAAAGGTGATTAAAAATATACTGCCCCCTGGGCATAGAAAAATTCCCATTAAAGATAGACCAAAGATGGAACAGTGGGCGGTTCTTAAGGAATTCCCTCAAAATTTTAAGAAGATAGGTATAAAGGGAGAGGCTATATTAAAAAGACTAAATCAGCACAAAGAGCTCCGCTTAAGTCAATTAAAGGACATTACTCCTAATCCTAAAGCAGTAGTGAAAAGACTAGAGGAAAAAGGATTGGTAACTATAGAGAAACGTCGGATATGGAGGGATACATGGGGAAAGGTCATCTATCTTTCACCCAGCTTACCACATTTAGATAAATATCAATTAGCGGCAGTCACTACATTGACCCAAAGCCTTTATGCAAGGTGTTTTCGTGCCTTTCTTCTCCATGGAGCAACTTACAGTGCTAAGACAGAAATCTATTTCCACACTATCACTGAGGCCTTAAAACTCAATCTTACCAGCCTGGTATTGGTGCCTGAGATTGCCTTAATCACTGAGATGGAAGGGATATTTAGAAGACATTTTGGCGATAAGCTAGCCGTTTTTCATAGTGAACTTTCGAAAGGTGTAATTTTTGATGTCTGGGAGCGAATCAGGCAAGGCAGGGTAAAGGTTATTTTAGGGGCCCGTTCAGCCATATTCGCACCTTTAAAAAATATAGGGGTAATTATAGTAGATGAGGAACAGGACGATTCTTATAAACAAGAAAAGGGGATTAGGTACCATGCCAGGGATTTGGCCCTGGTGCGTGCCCAAAAATCCCATTGTTTATTAATCCTTAGTTCATTTACCCCTTCTCTAACCTCATTTTATCATGCACTTTCTGGAAAATATTATTACCTTCCCTTAAAGGCAAAAATAGCAAAGGCCCATTTACCTCAAGTACATATCTTGGATATGCGAAAAGAGGCATTAATAAAACCATATCTCTCTAAATTTTTATTAAAGAGGATAAAAAGTCATTTAGCAAAAAAACACCAAATATTACTGTTTTTAAACCGCCGTGGCTTTGCCAGCTTTATTCTGTGCCCTGATTGTGGCTATGCATTTAGGTGCCCAAATTGTGCTGTAGGCCTTACATATCACCTGAAAGAGAAAAGGCTCATTTGTCACTATTGTGGTTATGCTATCCCTGCCCCTGCCATTTGCCCAAATTGTAAAGGTTTTAATGTAAAGCACCTGGGCTTGGGCACAGAAAGATTAGAAAGAGAATTAAGGTCGATTTTACCAAAAGCCCATATTAAAAGATTAGATAGTGACATAGCTAAAAAGAAAAAAGAACGTCTTCAGGTTTTAAAAGAACTTTATGAAGGAAAAATAGATATCCTTATAGGCACCCAAATGATTGTTGGTCAACATTTCCCAAAAATTGGTCTAGTAGGCATTATTTTGGCAGATATCTCTATAAATATCCCTGATTTTCTAGCAACAGAACGTACTTTTCAAATATTAAACCAGGTTGCAGGGGAAGTTAGAGGCGAGGTAATCATTCAGACATACAATTCAGGCCATTATGCCCTCAATTTTCTTAAAAAAGGCATGTTGGACTTCTATTTTAAGGAAGGTGCATTGAGAAAAAAGCTGCTTTATCCACCATTTAGCCGCTTGATCAATCTGCGTTTTGAGGGAAGTAGGGCCGAGGTAGTAAAAGAATGTGCCCATAGGATGGTAGATATGGCCTATGATCTCAAAAAACAAACCAAATATCAAGATATTTATATATTGGGGCCTGCTGAGGCGCCATTATTTAAACTCAAAGGCAAACACCGCTGGCAACTATTATTAAGAGCAGAAAAAGCAAAAATTTTGCATAAATTTTGCAAAGATTTAATTGATAAAATTAAGTGTTCTAGCAAAGTGAAATTTGTGATAGATGTAGACCCAATAAATATAACTTAATTCAGCAAGAATTAATAGAGATTGTGGACAATCAATGAAAGAAAGATATTATAATTTAAGAGATATTGATTTACAGGCAGGTAAATTTCTAAAAATAGTAGAACCATACAGGAAAAAACATCAATTCAAATTAAACAACACTCAAATAGCACTTCTTATCTTGGATATGCAAAAATATTTTTTGGTTGAAAATTCACATGCATATGTCCCTAGTAGCAAAGCGATAATCCCAAAGATAAAGAAATTGCAAGAAGTATTTTTAAAACATAATTTAATTGTGATACGAACAAGGCATGTGAATATAATTGAAAATGCAGGCCAAATGGCAAGATGGTGGAAAGATATTATAACTATTGATAATCCTCTATCAATTATAGTAGAAGAATTAGTAGATAATAGAGCTATAGTTATCCATAAAACTCAATATGATGCGTTTTTTAATACCAATTTAGAAGAGATTTTGAAAAGTAAAGGAATAAAGCAGATTGTTATAACAGGGGTAATGACCCACCTGTGTTGTGAGACTACAGCACGCTCTGGCTTTGTTAGAGGGTTTGAAGTATTTTTTCTGATAGATGGAACAGCGACTTATAATAAAAATTTCCATCTTGCTACACTTCTAAATCTATCTCATGGATTTGCAATACCGATTATTACCCAGGAAATTATCAACTTATTGGAAAAATGAAAACTAAAGTAGCTATTATCGGTGGAGGACCTGCTAGTATAGCTACCACAATACAGCTTAAAAGATATAAAATAGAGTCTTTATTATTTGAACAAAAAGAACTGGGTGGATTATTAAAAAATGCTTATAGAGTAGAAAATTATCTTGGTTTCCCTGAGGGTATTTCAGGATTGGAACTCGTAGAACTTTTTAAAAAACACCTTCAAATTTATGATAGTAAGGTAATTTTTGAAAAGGTTATTTTGCTTGATTATAAAGAAGGTGTCTTTTTGATAAAGACTTCTAAAAATACATATTATTCAAATATGGTAGTAGTTGCTTCAGGCACTAAGCCTAAGACATTAGATGTTGTAGAAACACTCTCAGAAGAATTGAGAAATAAAATATTTTATGAGATTTATCCAATATTAAATATACAAAGAAAGCGCATCGTAATTATAGGTGCAGGAGATATTGCATTTGATTATGCTTTAAATCTTTCTAAAAATAATGAAATATTGATTGTAAATCGGGGGAATAGGATAAAGGCATTGCCTTTGCTTGTAGACAGAGTAATGAATAATCCAAGAATTAGACATTTCAAAAATTCTTTAATAAGAAAGATTGATAAAGGAAAAGAAAAAGCCCTTTTAGTTACTTTTTTAAAAGAAGAGGAAATCATACAGGTAGATGCAGATTATGTTGTGGTTGCCATTGGGAGAGTGCCTCAAAAGGACTTTTACTCGCCTAATTTGATAAGAATGGAACAAAGATTGTTATCTCAAGGGTTGCTATACCTTGCTGGGGATGTTAAAAACAATATTTACAGACAAATTACCATAGCTATTGGTGATGGGATTTATACCGCTATGAAGATCTATTGGAGTAGATATGAAGGTTATTGAGAAAGTAGGCAGGGATGATATTGCTATAGTTTATTTGGCTGAGGTCAGGAAAGGAACCTTTATTGAATTTGCTGAATCCATACAGCCTCCTTTAACAAGGGAAGAAAAGTGGGTCCTAATTGTATCAACCCTTTTGGGTTGTCCAGTTGGATGTCCTATGTGTGATGCAGGCGGATGGTATAAGGGGAAACTTTCAAAAGAAGAAATTATGGGACAAATTGATTATATGGTAATGAATAGATTCCTAGAAAGGAAAATACCGGTAAAGAAGTTTAAGATACAATTTGCCAGGATGGGAGAGCCTTCATTTAATCCTCATGTTCTTGAGGTACTTGAGGAGCTTACCATAAGATATAATGCACCAGGGCTTATAGCATGTATATCTACAGTAGCACCACAAGGGAGCGAAGATTTCTTTGGGCATTTATTAAAAATAAAACAGAAATATTACAATGACGGAAAGTTTCAATTACAATTCTCAATACATACAACTGACAGTGAGTTAAGGGATAAAATCATCCCTATAAAAAAATGGGATTTTTCAAAAATCGCAGCATATGGAGCTCAATTTTATAAGCAAGGAAATAGAAAAATCACATTAAATTTTGCTTTAGCAAAACATTGGCCTATAGAGCCTGATATCTTAATAAACTATTTTAATCCAGATACATTTTTAATAAAACTTACCCCTGTAAATCCTACCATAAGGGCAACGGAAAATAACATTGAAAGCTATATAAATCCTGATTTTTCTGATAATATTTCAAAAATAGTGTTCAACCTTCAGAAAAAAGGATATAAAGTAATTGTGAGTATAGGAGAATTAGAAGAGAACAAAATAGGTAGTAATTGTGGGCAGTTTTTAAGAAGATTCTTAGAAGGGGGGCATAAGATTAAAGGAGCATATGAATATTGGGCCAGCCGCATTATCTCTACCCAGATTAGGTAAAAAGCCTTAACATCCTTTTTTTGTTGATTTTTAGTTCTAATCAGTGCTCATGATAGTTTTTATAATTTTTATTATTTGTCTTGCTTCTCTTACCGCGTGTACCCTGACAATATCCACCCCAAGTAAAGTGGCTAAAGCCACAACACCTAAAGTACCTACATCTCTCTGGGCAGGCACTTCAATATTTAGCACTTTACCAATAAAGGTCTTACGCGAGGGGCCCAAAAGGATTGGCTGCCCTAAGGTCTTAAAAAAAGAGAGATGTTTGATAAGGCGTAAGTTGTCTTCCAGGCGTTTACCAAAACCGATGCCAGGGTCTATGGCAATCTGCACTTTATCTATGCCTTGAGTGAGGGCATAATCAATACGTTCGGCCAGAAAGTCATAAACTTCCTGCAAAACATTTTCGTAATAAGGATTTATTTGCATATCCTTGGGCGTACCCTTCATGTGCATGAGTACTACTGGTGTTTTATAATCAGCAACCACCTTGGCCATATCTTCATCAAAACGCAGGGCACTAATATCGTTTACGATTTTGGCTCCTGCCTCAATGGCTGCTTGGGCTACCTTTGCTTTATAAGTATCTATAGAGATAGGAATCCTAAGCTCGGGCCCAATGGCCTTTATAATAGGAACAACCCGACGTAACTCTTCTTCTAAACTGATGGGTTGAGAAGAAGGACGAGAGGATTCACCACCAATATCAACAATATCAGCTCCTGCCTTTTCTAAACCTTTGGCATGAACGATGGCTTTCTCAGGTCTAAAATAAAGCCCTCCATCGGAAAAGGAATCAGGCGTAACATTAACCACCCCCATCAAAAGGGGGCGTTCTGCCTCTAGCTTACTCCAACTCTGCATTAGGGGTCATACCTCTATGTCAACATCCCTTTTTAAAAAATTTCTCACCTTATTTATCTAAAATGAACGCAACAGCAAAACAAACGGTGAAGAACTTAAAACAACATCACTCAAAATATACTACGAAATTTAGAAACTGCAAATATTTTTATACAATGAATGTATAACCTAGGTTGAACCTGGAACCGGTCACTTTAGGCATAAACCAGTAACCAAAAACCTCTTTCCTCTACTCTCCAGGCATCTAGGTAAGCAGCAATCAAATTCTATTTAAATTCTCAAAAACTCCTAAAAATGACAATTATTAATCTGTAAACATAATTATTTGCTTCTAACCGTCTATAATTGCCATTGCATTTTTTTCATTTTATACTATATATAGTATATTTAGAATTTAAAAATACAATATATAGAGGAAACCGTGCAAGAGATAAAGACCATTGTTAAACGTGACGGAAGGGAGGTCCCCTTTGATGTCTCCCGTATTCAGAAGGCCATCTTTAAGGCTGCCCAGGCAGTGGGGGGGAGCGACCAGATGACTGCCTGGAGGCTAGCCATCCAGGTATATGACTATTTGAAAGAGACAGAAAATCTAAAACCTACCGTGGAAGAAGTGCAGGATGTTGTAGAAAAGGTCTTAATTGAAAACGGACATGCCAGGACGGTAAAGGCATATATTCTCTATAGGGATAAACGCACCCAGGTAAGGACTGCAAAGGCACTACTCCTAAACATTGAAAAGACCATTAGTGAATACATTAACCAAATAGACTGGAGGATTAAAGAGAATGCAAATATTGATTATTCCCATTCTGGCCTTATGCTTCATACAGCAGGGGCAGTAATTGCAAATTATGTATTAAACAATGTCTATACAAAGGAGATAAAAGATGCCCATGTCAATGGTTTTTTTCACATCCATGATCTGGGCATGGGCACCAGTGGTTATTGTGCCGGTTGGAGCCTAAAACAACTTCTTCATGAAGGTTTTAATGGTCCTAAAAATAAGGTGGCTGCAGGCCCTCCAAAACACTTTGATACCGCACTAGGCCAAATGGTGAATTTCTTGGGCACACTACAAAATGAATGGGCAGGGGCCATGGCCTTTAATAACTTCGACACACTTCTGGCCCCTTATGTTCGAGCTGACAAACTTTCTTATAAGGAGGTCAAACAAGGAATTCAGCAATTTATATTCTCTATAAATACTACTTCAAGGTGGGGAGGGCAATCGCCATTTTCCAACATTACCTTAGACCTTACCATCCCTGACCACTTTAAAAGGGAAGCAGTTTCTTATGGAGGAAAAACATTAAATGAGACGTATGCCAGCTACCAAAAAGAAGTAGATATGATTAATAAGGCATTTGTTGAAGTCATGCTAAAAGGGGACCATCAAGGTCGCATCTTCCCATTCCCTATACCAACTTATAATGTGACAAAAAACTTTGATTGGGAAAGTGAAAATAGCGGTTTGCTCTTTGAGATGACTGCAAAGTACGGCACCCCTTATTTTCAAAACTTTATAAATTCTGATTTAAACCCTGAGGATGTAAGGAGCATGTGTTGCAGGCTTTCTATGGATTTAAGAGAACTAAGGCACAGGACTGGGGGCCTATTTGGCTCAGGCGATGAAACGGGAAGTTTAGGGGTAGTAACCCTGAATATGCCTCGATTGGCCTATTTATCTGAAGGAAGTATAGAGTGGTTTTTTAACTTTATTGAAAAATACATGCTTCTGGCAAAAACCTCTTTAGAGATTAAAAGGAAGATGCTAGAGAACAATCTAAAGAAGGGGCTTTATCCATATACGGCCCGGTACCTACCCTCTTTTAAGAACCACTTTTCTACTATTGGACTAATAGGGATGAATGAGGCATGTCTCAACCTTATAGGAAAAGATATTGCTACAGAAGAAGGAAGAAAATTGGCCTTAGATGTATTAAACTTTATGAGAAAAAAGATTATTTCCTTCCAGCAAGAGACAGGAAACCTTTATAATCTTGAGGCTACACCGGCTGAGGGAACGAGCTTTCGCCTGGCAAAGGTTGATAAACAGGAATTTCCAAATATTATTACTGCAGGCTCTGAAGAAGCCCCTTTTTACACAAATTCAACAGCTCTTCCAGTAGAATACACAGATGACCCCATTTTGGCCTTAGAATTGCAAGAAAAACTTCAAACAAAATATACCGGTGGCACTGTTTTTCACTTCTTTCTGGGTGAGGCACTTCCTAATGCAGAAACATGCAAGCTTTTAGTAAGGCGCGTTCTATCCAGGTATCGCATCCCCTATCTCTCTATTACACCTACTTTTAGTGTATGCCCAGAACATGGCTATCTCAATGGAGAACAGTGGCGTTGCCCCTATTGTGGTACTGAAACAGAGGTCTATTCCCGTGTAGTAGGCTATTACCGCCCTGTAGCCAACTGGAACAAAGGAAAACAAGAGGAATACAAACACAGAAAATTCTTTAAGTTTAATGAGGTTTTGGGAGGTCATTAATAAGCTAAAAAGGAGGAAAAATGATCACAGGAGAAAAAGTCAAAATCAAAAGCACATCCCTGAACACATTTTTTGGTTTAACAGGAAAGACAGGAAAAATACTTAAACACCTGAAAAATTCCTCTGAGACAGGTCGTAAGCAATATGCAGTAAAAATAGGCGAAGAGACATGGTGGCTATATGAGGATGAAATAGAGGATATAAATGAAGAAATGAGAAAATAAATAGTTTGTTGGGTTTACCCCGTTAGATAGTAAATACCGTAAGACTCATAATTTTCCAGAAGTAGGGGCCTGATAGAGGGTAATTAGAAATGTGAATCTTTTATCTAACGGGGTTTACACGGTTTGTTGGGTTTATTGGGTTAAACTCAATGAACTCAAGAAACTGGATTAACTACTTTAACGTTTGATATTTGGGCTTTTAGTGTTCCAACTTGCAGAATTGGAGGTTTAAGATATGTCTACTAGTAAACAAGATATAAGAGTTAGGTGTAAAAATTGTGGAAGGTTGTTGGATCGTATTTGGTTTACTGCTTTGTGTACTGAAGAATGGTCTTGGAACGGTGAAGGTTACAACGAATGTACTGCAAGGCACAGTCTCACCACAGATCCAGATTCAAATGTAGAGTGTCCATACTGTGGAAAGGTGGTCGGTACGGGCCATGACTTTGGTTTTGGAACGGATTACAAATAGAAAAAATGGGAGGGATATTGTTGTATTTTTGATTATGCTCGGCCTGTAGAAGAAGTTGATGGCTTCCAAATTTTATTAGCCAACAAAGGCAAGAGCAAATAATGAAAGTATCTAAAAGATTTGCCTGTGTAATAAAAAAGCTTATTCCACAGGGCAAGAATATAAGACACTTACTAAAGAAAAGATTATTCAGAGAGGGGCGTTTTTTAAAAGTATTGATAGAAAGCTCACTCATCACTATATTATCTGCTCTAAGAATACCTCTCTTTTCTGAAAAGGAAGATCAGATATTACTCAATCATATTTCAAAGAGGGTAATTTTTCGACAGGCTATGCTACTCATGGTCTTTTCCCTTACAGAGGTAAATTTCATCCACAACTTATCAAAGGAATATTGAATATTTTACAGGTTCACCCTGGGAGATGATTTTCAACCCAATGTGTGGGAGCGGTACTCTAAATGTTGAAGCAGCAATTATTGGAATTGATTCAATTGGTATCGAAAAAAGCCCCTTTTGTACTCTAATGAGCAGGGTTAAATACGAATCATTAAAAGCAAACAAGCATATTTTATCTATGGCACTGAGTAATATGACTGATAATTATAGAATATTGAGAGGAAGTAAAAGAA
>Ga0190286_1000753_pt1 | contig 12759 bp, 21 predicted proteins | sample 48691834_MG_FD_183241 | JGI IMG/M metagenome (GOLD analysis project Ga0190286, IMG submission 183241) | Hydrothermal vent microbial mat bacterial communities from Southern Trench, Guaymas Basin, Mexico - 4869-18-3-4_MG | ecosystem: Environmental > Aquatic > Marine > Hydrothermal vents >... | reverse complement strand
CCTCATAATTGAGATCTAGGATAGGGACCCCCCTGTGCATGCCCACACTCACGGCAGCCAAGAAGTCCTTTACCGGTTTTCCCTTCATGGCTCCCGTTTTATGCAGATACTCCAAGGCATCGTAGAGGGCCACAAAGGCCCCCGTTATGGAAGCCGTCCTGGTCCCCCCATCGGCCTGAAGGACATCACAATCGATCCAAACAGTCCTCTCTCCCAAGACCCTAAGGTCAACCACGGCCCTGAGACTTCTGCCAATGAGGCGCTGGATCTCCAAACTTCTCCCCGAAGGTCTTCCCCGAGTAGCCTCCCGCATGGTTCTCGTATGGGTGGAGCGGGGTAACATGGAGTATTCCGCCGTTACCCAGCCCCGACCCATACCCTTCAAAAAAAGGGGTACCTTTTCCTCCACAGAGGCGGCACACAGCACCCTGGTATCCCCCACCTCTATAAGGACTGAACCCTCAGCATGCTTTATATAACTCCTAACGAGCTTCACCTTCCTCATCTTATCGGGAAGTCGGCCATTCCTCCTCACCAAACTCATGGTCTTCTCCTGTTCTCGAATAGGGAAACTATCCTCTCTAAGGTGGATTTCAGGATCTTCCTGTCCACTACCATATCCACAAAGCCGTGATCCACGAGAAACTCGGCCCGCTGAAACCCCGAGGGGAGTTGCTGCCTGATAGTCTGTTCAATCACCCTGGGCCCGGCAAAGCCAATGAGGGCCCTGGGTTCCGAGATAACCACGTCCCCCAAAAGGGCGAAACTGGCAGACACCCCTCCCGTGGTGGGATCAGTAAGCACTGAAATAAATGGAACCCCTGCCTCGGATAAGCTGGTAAGGACAGCACAGGTTTTGCCCATCTGCATAAGGGAGAGAATAGACTCCTGCATCCTGGCTCCCCCTGAGGAAGAGACAATAATAAGGGGAACATCCCTCTCCCGGGCCCTCTCTGCAGCCCTGGTGATCTTTTCTCCTACCACTGAACCCATGCTCCCTCCCAAAAACCCAAACTCAAAGACCACCAACTCCACAGGGAATCCCCCAATACAGGTCTCACCGCAAACAACAGCATCTTTCATCCCTGTCTTACGCTGGGCCTCTTTGAGGCGATCCACATACTTCTTGGAATCTCTGAACCTCAGAGGATCCCCGGGGATCAGAGATCTATCCCGTTCCTTAAAGGTACCCTTGTCCACCAAAAGTTCTATCCTCTCCCGGGCGGAGATACGAAAATGATAATTGCACTTAGGACACACCTTGAGGTTCCTCTCTACCTCCTCCTTATATACCATCTCCCCACAGTTATCGCACTTTACCCACAGACCCTTGGGGGTCCTCTGGCGGGATTCCTTCACTTTGCTGAAGGGACTCTTCTTAAACCATAACTGGACCAAAACTCACTTCTCTCTCTCTCCCGAAACAGGTGAAACACCCTCCCGGGTATGAAGTACCCCTTCCCTTTCCATCCAAAGGGTTAGATCCTCTAAGGCCCTTCTGCTATAGGCCAGCTTTCTCTCCCTTTTCCTCTTGGGAGGATCAGTAAGGGAAGGTAAAAGGCCGAAATTGGCGTTCATCGGCTGGAAGACCTCTGGAGCGCAGGTAACAATATATCTCACCAAAGCCCCCAGCATAGTGGTAGGAGGAGGCACTGAGGGAACATCTCCTTTCACCCATCTGGCCCCATTGACCCCTGCCAGTATCCCCGTGGCCGCTGATTCCATATAACCCTCTACCCCCGTCAACTGTCCTGCAAAGAAAAAACCATCATATCCTTTCACAGCCAAAGATAGCTCTAAGAAATTTGGACTATTGATGTAGGTATTCCTGTGAATAGAACCATAGCGAGCAAACTCTGCCTCCCTCAGGGCAGGGATAAGACGAAACACCCTCCTCTGCTCAGGCCATTTCAGACGGGTCTGAAAACCCACCATGTTCCAAAGGGTTCCCTCCTTATTCTCCCGCCTCAACTGGACAACAGCATAGGGTCTGTTCCCACCCATAGGATCCCGCAAACCCACAGGCTTCATGGGACCATAGAGGAGGGTTTCCTTACCCTGATCCCCAATCTCCTCAACAGGCATACACCCAGAGAAGAACTTAGGATCCTCAAAAGACCTTAGAAGCACTCTATCGGCTTTCACAAGGGCCTCGTAAAAGAGTTCGTATTCTTCCTGGGTCATGGGACAATTCAAATAATCCCTTTCCCCCCCCTTACCGTATCGGGAAGCAAAAAATGCCCTGCTGTAATCTATGGAATCTCCCGTAACAATGGGGGAAATGGCATCATAAAAGTAAAGGTGCCCTTCTCCTAAAAGGTCTGTAAGGGCCTGGGCAAAAGCAGGAGAGGTAAGGGGACCAGTAGCCACCACCAAAGGTCTAAAAAAGGGCAGGTACTCCACTTCCCCCCTCACCACCTGGATAAAAGGGTGCTCCTCCACCCTTCTGGTGATTTCCCGGGCAAAGGCCTCCCTGTCTACGGCCAAAGCGCCTCCCGCAGGCACCTTCACCCCTTTGGCCACCTGGAGCAACAGGGACCCCCAGAGGTCCATCTCCCCTTTCAAAAGTCCAGAAGCAGTATCCAGGTCCTGGGATTTAAGGGAGTTGGAACACACCAACTCCGCCAAGTAGGAGGTTTTATGGGCAGGGGTAAAGGAGAGGGGTCTCATCTCCAAAAGTCTCACCCTGCAACCCTGTCTGGCAGCCTGCCATGCAGCCTCACAGCCAGCGAGACCGCCTCCAATGATGAGAATGTCCATAAAAATCTGGACTACTCTCCTTCGGGGGGGGCCTCCCTCACAGGGGCATCCACCATCTCTACCAAGGCCGTGGAGGCGTTATCCCCCCGCCTATAGCCCAGTTTCAGGATTCGGACGTATCCCCCTGTGCGGTCACCATACCTCTCCGCCAGCTCAGTAAATAATTTGTGGACCACCCCCTTATTCCTTATGACAGCCAAGGCCTGCCTCCTGGCAGCCAGATCTCCTTTCTTAGCCAAGGTGATCATCTTATCTGCCAAAGGCTTAAGGGCTTTGGCTTTAGGTAAAGTGGTCTTTATACGTTCGTGGCGGAGGAGGTCCGTCACCTGGTTCCTCAACATGGCCTTCCGGTGAGCCGCTGTTCTTCCTAATTTAGGAACCCTTTTACCATGTCTCATTACCCTATCTCCTCTTCCCTTTCATCCACCTCTGGCACCTTCATACCCAGAGAGAGGTGCATATCAACCAGAACCTTCTTCACCTCTTCCAGGGACTTCTTACCAAAATTCCTGACCTTGAGGAGATCGGCCTCCGATCTCTGAACTAGGTCTCCTATGCTATTTATGCCCATCTTCTTAAGGCAGTTATGGGAACGAACCGAGAGTTCAAGCTCATCTATGGATTTATTCAGCTTCTTTACCAACTCCTCCCTCTCCTCCTCCCCATCTCCCTCTTCCAGATTCTCCAAGTCCTGCTCAAAATTGGCAAAGATATTGACATGATCCTTGAGGATCTTAGCTGCTATAGCCACAGCGTCTTGGGGATGAACAGCCCCATTAGTCCAAACATCGAGGATAAGCCTATCGTAATCTGTCTCCCTTCCCACCCTGGCGTTCTCCACAGAGAAGTTCACCTTTATAACGGGGGAAAAGATGGCATCCACCAGTATGGTGCCCACGGGGATATCCTCATCATGGTGCTTTTCCACAGGGAGATACCCCTTGCCCTTCTCCACCTTCATCTCCATGGTAAGGCGGCTCTTATCGCTGTCCAGGGTAGCTATCGCTAAGTCGGGATTGAGAATATCTACCTTGTGCCCCGTCTCTATTTGAGAAGCCACTACCTCACCAGGACCCTGGACATCGAGATAGAGGGCAACAGACTCCTCACTGTAGCTCTTGATCTGAAGCTCCTTCACGTTAAGGATAATCTCTGTCACATCCTCCTTGATCCCGGGGATAACGGTAAACTCGTGGGGCACACCCTCTATCTTGACAGAGGTAACGGCAGCCCCAGGAATGCTGGACATGATTACCCTCCTCAAACTGTTTCCCAAGGTTATGCCGAACCCCTTCTCCAAAGGTTCCACCACGAGTTTCCCATGACGGGAAGTAAGGCTCTCGGGATCAAACTCTACCTTCTGGGGCCTTATCATCATGGACCACGTCCTGAACATTCAAACCCCCTGTCCTTTACTTGGAATAAAGCTCCACTACGAGTGAAACATCCACGGGTAAAGGAATATCCTCAAATTGGGGCACAGTCTTGAACACTCCCCTCTTCGCCTCAGCATCCACCTCTAACCACGAGTATGCCCCTCTGTGCTCAGCCAGCTCTAAGGACTCCTGAATCCTCACCAGCTCTTTACTCCTGTCCCTCACTTCAACCACATCCCCCGGTTTCACCAGATAGCTGGGGATATCCACCTTTCGGCCATTAACCATGAAATGGCAATGGCGTACCATTTGTCGTCCCTCTTTCCGGCTGGAAGCAAAACCCATTCTGTGTACCACATTATCCAACCTACGCTCCAAAAGCTTCACCAGGTTTTCTCCTGTAAGACCAGGCATTCTGGTAGCCCGATAGAAATAGTTCCTGAACTGGCGCTCCAAAACCCCATAGAGTCTCCTCAGCTTCTGCTTCTCTCTGAGACGAACGCCATACTCTGTAACCTTCACCCTCCTCTGGCCGTGCTGACCAGGGGGATAGTTTCTATGCTCCAAAGGACACTTATCCGTCAAGCACTTGATGCCCTTGAGAAAGAGCTTTATACCCTCCCTCCTGCACTGCCTGCAAACAGGACCCGTATATCTAGCCAACTTCTACCTCCCCTCTAAGCTTTTTACACCCTTCTCTTCTTTCTGGGACGACAACCGTCATGGGGCAAGGGAGTAACATCCTTTATAAAGGTGACACTGAGCCCGGCATTCTGAAGAGATCTGATGGCCGCCTCCCTCCCAGGCCCAGGACCTTTGACGTAAACCTCCACCCACTTCATCCCACAGGTACCCACCGCTTTCTTTGCAGCAGTCTCTGCCGCTATCTGGGCAGCGTAAGGGGTGCTTTTCCTGGTCCCCTTAAAGCCCACACTCCCCGAGCTGGCCCAAGTGACAGCGTTACCTTGGGGATCCGTTATAGTGATGATGGTATTATTAAAAGTAGACTGAATATGGGCCACACCACTGGGTACTACCTTTTTCTCTTTCTTCTTGCCTCTCCTTTGCCTCTTGGCCATTATCTATAAAACCTCCCTTTCAGGTTTCTTTTATCACTTCTTAGCGCCTTTCTTCTTGCCCCTGCCGGCTACGGTCTTCTTAAGCCCCTTCCTGCTTCTGGCATTAGTCCTGGTCCGCTGTCCCCTGACAGGCAAACCCTGGATATGCCTCATGCCCCTGTAGCAGCCAACATCTATGAGGCGTTTGATATTCATGGCAACCTCTTTTCTCAGTTCACCTTCCACCTTGTACTCGTGGTCTATCACCTCTCTGATCTTGCTCACCTCGTCATGAGAGAGATCCTTGACCCTCTTATCGGGATCCACACCTGTCCTCTCCAGGATCTTCTTGGCACTCGATAACCCTATACCAAATATATAGGTGAGGGCTGTCTCTATCCTCTTGTTCTTAGGCAGGTCAACACCCGCTACCCTGGCCAAAACACACCTCCTATCCTTGTCTCTGCTTGTGGCGCGGGTCTTTGCAAATAACCCTCACCACCCCTTTTCTCTTGATCACCTTACAATTGGTGCATCTCTTTTTCACCGACGGTCTAACCTTCATATTCTAAACCTCCTGATCAATACCTATAAATGATCCTGCCCCTGGTAGGATCGTAAGAGGAGATCTCCACTTTCACCCGATCCCCGGGAAGGATACGGATAAAGTGCATCCTCATCTTCCCCGACACATGAGCCAAAATCTTAACCCCGTTGTCCAACTCTACCCTGAACATGGCATTAGGCAAGGGCTCTATCACCGTACCCATAAGCTCCAGGGTATCCCCCTTTTTATCCTTTTTGGTCATAGGCCTCAAATCTCCGTTAGGACCCTGGCACCTTCTTCCAAAAGGGCGATGGTATGCTCAAAATGAGCAGCCCAGGAGCCATCTACTGTAACCGCCGTCCACCCGTCATCCTTGATTTTTACATCCCCACTCCCCATGGTCACCATAGGTTCAATGGCAATAGTCATGCCGTCCTTCAAAAGGGGGCCCTGGCCAGGATCTCCAAAGTTAGGAACAGGGGGATCCTCATGGACTTTCTTACCCACACCATGGCCAACAAACTCCTTAACCACGGAAAACCCGTGGGATTCCACATGGGACTGGATAGCATGGGACACGTCCCCCACCCTATCCCCTACCCGGGCCGCCTCTATCCCTTTGTAAAGGGCCTCTTCCGTCACCTTCAAAAGCTCCTCAACCCTGCCATCTACCTCTCCAACAGCCACGGTAGTTGCCGCATCTCCAAAGTAACCCCGGTACTCCACCCCCACATCCATGCTCACTATATCCCCCTCCTTAAGCACCCTCTTAAGGGAAGGAATACCGTGGACCACCTCCTCATTTATAGAGACGCACAGAGCCGCAGGATAAGACCCCGACCCAAAAGAAGGCCTGTATCCCTTAAAAGCCGCCTTGGCCTTTCGCCTTCTGATAATCTCCTCTGCCTTCTTGTTCAAGGCCCAAGTCGTAAGGCCAGGTCTCACAAAACCCTGGAGGGTCTCCAACACCTCTGCAACTATCCTGCTACTCTCCCGGATCTTCTCTATCTCCTTCCGGCTCTTGATAATGATCATGCCCCAAGAACTTTCAAGATCTCCTGGAAGATCTCCGGAATAGAGCCCGTCCCGTCCACATCGTACAGGACACCTTTTTTCCTGTAATACTCGATAAGGGGGGACGTCTGATCCTCATAGACCTTCAACCTCTGGCGAATGGTATCCTCCTTATCATCATCCCTCTGGTAGAGTTCTCCACCACACTTGTCACACACCCCCTCTTTCTTAGGAGGATTGAAGACCAGGTGATACATGGCACCGCACTTCCTGCAGGTTCTCCGACCGGTGAGCCGGGTAAGAAGCTCCTTATTGGGAACAGCCACGTTAATCACGTACTCTATCTTTTTGCCCAACTCACCCAAGACCTTGTCCAAGGCCTCCGCCTGGGGAATGGTCCTGGGAAAACCATCGAGTATGAAACCCTTATCGCAGTCAGACTGGGCAAGACGCTCCTTCACTATCCCGATAACCACATCATCGGGCACCAGCTTACCCCCATCCATATACTCCTTGGCCTTCCTGCCCAGCTCCGTCCCCTCCTTCACTGCTGCACGAAGCATATCTCCCGTAGAGATCTGGGGAATACCCAGCTTCTCCACCATCATCTTAGCCTGGGTTCCTTTACCCGCCCCCGGAGGGCCCAACATAATGATATTCATCGTCCACCTCCTTCATCTCACTGCTGCTTTTTTCATAAACCCTTCATAGTGTCTCATAATCATATGGGACTCAATCTGGACCATGGTGTCCAGGGCCACACCCACTACAATGAGGAGGGCTGTTCCCCCAAAGTAAAAAGGCACGTGAAAATATCTGATAAGAAAAGTGGGCAGCACGCACACAAGGGAAAGATAAAGGGATCCCACAAAGGTGAGCCTGGACAGTATTTTATCGATATATTCCGCTGTAGGTCTTCCCGGTCTTATACCAGGAATGTAACCCCCATGCTTCTTCAAATTGTCCGCCACATCCTCGGGGTTGAAAATAATAGCCGTATAAAAGAAAGCAAAGAATATAATCATGGCCACATAGGGCACAACATATCCTATGGTTCCGGGAGACATAAAAGCCGCTACCTTCTTCGCCATGGGATGGTGAATAAACTGGGCTATAGAAGCGGGAAACATGATGACGGAAGATGCAAAAATGGGAGGTATAACACCAGGGGTATTCACCTTAAGGGGAAGATAAGTGGACTGGCCACCGTAAACCTTACGACCCACCACCCTCTTGGCGTACTGTATGGGGATCCTCCTTTGACCCATCTCCACATAAACAATGAAAGCTATAACGACAAAGGCCATAACCCCCACAATTATAAGGGCGAAGGGAGAGATCTCCCCCGTTTTTACCAAGCGGAAGGTATTGGAAAAGGCGTTGGGCATCCTGGCCACAATGCCAGCGAAAATGATAAGGGAGATACCATTCCCCACACCCCGCTCGTTGATCTGCTCTCCCAGCCACATAAGAAAACAGGTTCCAGCCACCATGGTGACCACCGCCATAAAAACGAACCTGAACCCCGGTACTAAAACCAGAGGTAAACCCGAAGGGCTCCTCATAGCCTGGACCCCCACAGCTATCCCCAAGGCCTGAATAGCAGAGATAAAAACAGTACCGTACCGGGTATACTGAATAATTTTCTTTCTACCCTGGTCACCTTGCTTTTTAAGGGCCTCTAAATGGGGAACCACCACGGTAAGAAGCTCTAATATAATGGCAGCGCTGATGTAAGGCATTATACCCAGGGCAAAAATGGTGAGTTTCCTGAAAGCCCCCCCCGAAAAGAGGTCGAAAAAACCCAAGATGGTACCCTGCATCTTAGCAAAGAACTCGGCCAGGGCCACTCCATTCACCCCTGGCACAGGAACATGGGCCCCCAAGCGAAACACCGCCAGCATTATAAGGGTAAAAATGATACGATTCTTTAGCTCAGGGATCTTAAGGAGGCCATCTATATCCTTCATGGTCTCAGCACCTCTGCTTTTCCACCGGCAGCCTCGATCTTCTCCAGAGCCTGCCTAGTGAATATGTGGGCCCTTACTGTTAAAGCCTTGGTTAACTCACCCCGGGCAAGAACCTTCACTCCATGGCCCATCTTCTTCACCAGTCCCTTATTTCTCAGGACTCCAGGGGTAACCACATCTCCCGAGGCAAACCTCCTCTCCAAAGTCTCCAAATTCACTATGGCATACTCTTTGGAGGTAGGACACTTAAACCCCCTCTTGGGCAACCTCCTATGGATAGGGGTCTGTCCTCCCTCAAACCATGGAGCCACCCCTCCTCCAGACCTGGATCTCTGCCCCTTTTGTCCCTTGCAGGAGGTCTTACCATGTCCAGAACCCGTCCCCCTGCCTATCCTCTTTGTCTTCTTAACGGACCCAGGGGCAGGTTTTAAATCATGCAACCTCATCCCTTTCCTCCTCAATCCTCCAGTTCTCTCACCTGTACCAAGTGCTGCACCTTGTGGATCATGCCCCTGATCACAGGGGTATCTTCATGAACCACCACCTGCCAGGGTTTCTTAAGACCCAGACACTTCACCGTGACGATCTGGTTCTTATTTTTTCCTGCTAAACCCCGTATCAAGGTGATCTCCAGCTTCTTAGCCATGGTCTCCCCCAACCTAGTAGATAACCTCCTTCACCTGTTTGTTCCGAAGCCGGGCTTCTTCACCCAGGTCCCTAAGCATACCAAGGGCCTTGAAGGTAGCCTTCACCACATTGACGGGGTTATTGGAACCCAGAGACTTGGTGAGCACATCCTTCACCCCTAAGGATTCCATAACAGCCCTCACAGGTCCCCCGGCAATAACGCCCGTTCCAGGAGCAGCAGGTTTGAGGAGCACCTCGCTGGCACAGTACTTGGCCACCACGGGATGGGGAATGGTCGATTTAGAGAAACGCACCCTCACCAGATGTTTCTTAGCATGCTCTATGGCCTTCCTTATAGCATCGGGCACTTCCCTGGCCTTACCCAATCCGTAACCCACCACCCCTTCGCCATCTCCTACAACCACCAAAGCGGTAAACTTAAAGTTCTTTCCACCCTTCACCACCTTGGCCACCCTGTTTATAAAGACCACCCTATCCGTCAGCTCCAGCCCTTCAAGATTCACCATTTCCACCAAAACCACCCCTCCTGATCTTCAGAATTGGAGCCCGCCCTCTCGGGCCCCCTCGGCCAAGGCCTTCAACCTGCCATGATAGAGGTATCCGCCCCGGTCGAAGACCACCGATGTAATACCCTTGGCCAGGGCCCTCTGAGCCGCTAAGCTGCCCACGGCCTTGGCTCCATCTCTATTGCTCCCCCTCAACTCCTTGGGAAAGTCAGGATCCAAACTGGAGGCAGACAAAAGGGTCACCCCCCGGGTATCGTCCACCAGTTGGATATATATGTGCTTCAAGCTCCTATAAACCGCCATCCTGGGACGCTCCAGGGTTCCGAAGACCTTCTTCCTCACCCTCCTGTGTCTTCTGAGTCTGGCCTCTTCTCTCCTGAGTTTCGCCACGTCCCTCCTCCTTTATGTAGCTCTACCGGCCTTGCCCGCCTTCTTTCTCACTTCCTCGCCTTCGTAGCGTATGCCTTTACCCTTATAGGGCTCCGGGGGCCTGAGAGCCCTTATCTCCGCCGCCACCTTCCCCACCAGTTCCTTGTCGATACCCTTCACCACAATCCTGATGATTACAGGGCACTCAATATCTATACCCTGGGGAATGGGATACTCTACTGGATGGGAAAAACCCAAGGAAAGATGAAGAACACTATCCTTCACCTCTGCCCTGTATCCCACCCCCACTATGTCCAAAGTCTTTTGAAAACCCTGGCTCACTCCCTGAACCATATTATTCAAAAGGGAGCGAGTAAGACCATGGAGAGACTTATCCCGCTTGGAATCCGTAGGCCTCTCTACCCGGAGTTCCTGACCGTCTTTCACAATCCTCATTCTGGGAGAAAAATCCCTCTCCAATTTCCCTTTGGGTCCCTTGGCCTTCACTCGACAACCATCTATGGTCACCTCCACCCCCGAGGGAATAGGAATAGGCAGTCTACCGATTCTGGACACCCTTCACCTCCTCACCAGATCTCAAAGAGTACTTCACCGCCCACACCCTGTCTCCTGCACTCCTTGTCAGTTATGACACCCTGGGAAGTGGAGACGACACCCACACCAAAACCACCCACCACCCTGGGGAGTTCCTTCCTCCCCATGTAAACCCTTCTTCCAGGTTTACTCACCCTCTTCATACCCCTGATCACGCCCTCCTGAATGCGGCCCAAAGCATCCCTGCGATACTTCAAAACCAACACCAAAAACTCCTGAACAGGATGCTGCTTCACCCAGAAATCCTCTATGAATCCCTCCTCCTTGAGGATCCGTGCGACCTCTTTTTTAATACCAGAGGATGGGACCTCTACCTCCCGCTTGCTCACCATGAGAGCGTTCCTTATCCTGGCAAGCATATCCCCTATGGGATCCGTCATAACCATGATCTCCCCCTCACCAGCTAGCCTTTCTCACACCGGGGATCTTCCCCTCTAAGGCCAACTTCCGGAAACAAATCCGGCAGAGATCAAAACGCCGTAGGCAACCCCGAGACCTGCCGCAAAGGGGACACCGGTTTCTATACCGTACCCTGAACTTGGGTGGCCTTTTCTGTTTCTCCATCTGAGCCTTCCTAGCCACGATCACCTCCTCTTTTTATAAAAGGCATACCCAATTTAGCCAAAAGGGTCCTGGCCTCTTCATCCATCTTGGCTGTGGTCACCACAGTGACAGACAGGCCTCTCACCTTATCCACCTTGTCGTAGTCGATTTCATGGAAGATAATCTGCTCTCGCAAACCCAGGGTATAATTCCCCTGGCCGTCAAAGGACGAGTCGCTCACCCCTCTAAAGTCCCTCACCCTGGGCAACGCCAGATTCACAAGCCTGTCCATAAAGTCCCACATCCGCTCCTTCCTCAAAGTGACAGCCACGCCTATAGGCATTCCCTTCCTCAATTTGAAGGCTGCTATAGACCTTCTGGCCTTCCTCACATAGGGACGCTGGCCAGCGATGAGGGCCAAATCCTCCATGGCCCTATCTATCACCTTAGGTTCCTGCACGGCCTCTCCTAACCCCATGTTAAGAACCACTTTCCTGATCCTGGGGACCTCCATAATACTCTTGTACCCAAATTCCTTCATGAGAGCTGGAACCACTTCCTTTTCGTATTTTTCTCTAAGCCGAGGCACCATGAGTCATCACTCCTTATCCATGATCTCGCCACACTTTTTGCAAGCACGTACCTTCCTGCCATCCTGGAGAAACTTGAAACCCACCCTGGTAGGCTCTCCACACTTGGGGCAAATGGGCATCACATTAGAGAGATGAACGGGAGCCTCCCTCTCCAATATTCCCCCTTGGGAGGTCCGGGTAGGACGCTGATGGCGTTTCACTACGTTCACCTTCTCTACAACAACCCTCTCCCGACTGGGGAGTATTCGGATCACCCTACCCCTTCTGCCCTTGTCCTTGCCTGAGATAACCAAAACCAGATCGTCCTTCTTCACCTTCTCCATGATTGCCTCCGTCACAGCACTTCAGGGGCGAGAGAAATGATCCTCATGAAACCCTTTCTCCTCAACTCCCGGGCTACAGGACCAAATATACGGGTACCAATGGGCTCTCCCGAAGGCCTCACCAATACCACCGAATTCCTGTCAAACCGGATGTAGGTACCATCGGGCCTTCTGTGCTCCTTGGTAGTTCTCACCACCACAGCCCTATGGACTTCACCCTTCTTCACGTTCCCTTCAGGGGTAGCGTCCTTAATGGCCACCACCACCACATCCCCCAACCGGGCATACTTCTGGGCACTTCCCCCTAACACCCTTATGCACTGAGCCTTTTTGGCGCCCGTGTTATCGGCCACTTCCACCATGGTCTGAGGCTGTATCATGGACCACCCTCTCCTCTCTCTCTAATATCTCCACCACCCGCCACCGCTTATGGCGAC
>Ga0190286_1000752_pt1 | contig 12766 bp, 8 predicted proteins | sample 48691834_MG_FD_183241 | JGI IMG/M metagenome (GOLD analysis project Ga0190286, IMG submission 183241) | Hydrothermal vent microbial mat bacterial communities from Southern Trench, Guaymas Basin, Mexico - 4869-18-3-4_MG | ecosystem: Environmental > Aquatic > Marine > Hydrothermal vents > Microbial... | reverse complement strand
TACCTCATGACACATCCCATACCAATTGTACCTGTGGTCTAATCGCCCTCAGTATCAGTTCAAACGATATATCTAATACACTTGGAATATGCATAGGGGGATAAAATCGAATTGCCACTGATTTTTTTACTGCTAGGAGCCGGGGCTTATCTCGGCTGGAATATCGGTGCAAACGACACGGCAAATTGTATTGGAACCACAGTGGGCTCAGGATTGTTACCGTTCAAGAGAGCCGTGATTCTGGTGGCAATCTTTGCCATTTTGGGTTCGGTTCTTCAGGGACACCATGTCATGGAAACTATAGGAAAAGGGATTGTAAAAGGGGACCTTTCTTTTGCGGCCATATTAGTTGTCCTCCTCTGTTCCGGTTTTTTTGTTACCTTGGCCACCTTCTTAAGTATCCCTGTATCCACCTCCCAGTCTATCGTTGGAGGTATGGTGGGCATTGGTCTGGCCCTTGAGGCAAAGGTGGATTTTTCAAAGTTAATTACAATCGTTGAAAGTTGGATCATATGTCCTTTCCTAGCCATGGTACTTTCATTCGCTCTATATTATTTGCTTGGCCTTGTCTTACGGAGAATAAAGGTAGGCATCGTTCTCGTGCAAAGTTTCTTGAGCTGGTTGTTAATATTGTCAGGGTGCTATGTTGCCTATTCAATGGGGGCAAACCACGCAGGAAATGCAGTAGGTCCCATTGCCAACCTGGGAATTATTCACCCCAGAATACTCCTCTGCATCGGAGGCGGTGCTATTGCCGTGGGAGCTATTACCTACGGGAAAAAGGTTGCATATACAGTTGGCAAAGGGATCACCCCTCTCGATATTCCAGGGGCCTTTGCAGCACAAGTCTCCTCTGCCCTTGGTATCCATCTCTTTTCTATCCTTGGGATACCTGTTTCCACATCTGCTACCATCGTGGGAGCTGTGGCGGGAGTCGGTCTGGTGAAGGGTGTTGGAACAATCAGGAAAAAGACCATATTGACCATCCTCATTGGGTGGGCATTGACCCCGTGCTTTGCGGCATTGTCTTCTTTTCTGCTTTATAAGGTCATTTTTATATTAAGCACTAAGCAATAGGCAGTAAGCACTGCTGCTTACTCCTTACTTCAATTTGACCGCTTATCCCTTAAAAAAACCACTTATTTTTAATTTTAGTCCTTTGGTCTAATTTTGATAGATTTTTTAAAACATTGAAATAAAATGCTTTGAATAATTGAGGAGGTTGAATATGCTAAAGGCTATGTGGGCTATGTGTAAAAAGAAGGCTGTCTTATTTTTTGTTTTGGTCCTTATAATCATGGGTTTGGTTTCTCCTGCAACAGGCCTGACACAAGACCTGGAAAAGAGGGTGGAGGAGCTAGAGGGAAAGGTAAAGGAGCTTCAAGACTTGTTGGCTGAGTATAAGGCCCTATTAGAGAAAAAAGAGGTAGTAAAACCAATACCCCCTGAGAAGGTAGCAGTTGTAACACCAGAGAAGGAGGCACCACCTAAATGGCCAAGTGTATGGTCTAAATACGAGATGCAGCTTGGTGGGCGGATAAAGTTTGATGCCCACTATGATACAGTAGCCTTTGATGCTTATAACGACTTCATTGGTGTTATCTCTGCACACCCAGATTATAAAGGAGACTCAATCAATTTTAACCCCAGAGATACCCGTTTTGAGCTCAAAGTAAAACACACCACAGGCAACTTTACTGGTCTAGGCCGAATTGAGACCGACTTTTATGGGGATATTTTGGGCAATAATATTCAACCCCGGATCCGCCTTGCCTATGTTGATTTGGTCCATAACAAGACCAACACCGGTCTTAGAGTAGGTCAGGACTGGGTTCCGGTTGCCCAGCAAAATCCACATATGTGTGAATTTGGTATTTTGGCTGGTGGCGGTAACCCTTGGTGGCGGATTCCCCAGATTACCTTGAGACAGAGATATGGAGACTTTGAGTTCTTGGCCTCTTTAATGAGGCATAGAAGGGTTTCTGTTTATAAAGATCAATGGGGATGGCCCTGGGCACTGTTTCGTGTGGCCTATAATCTAAATTTCTTGGATAAAGGAAGTCTCATTGCCCTGGGTGGTGGCTATATGAGTGATAGGCGAAAATCCAAATATATGGATGATGAAAAAAGGATTCACAGATGGCTGACTGCCTTTGAATATAAGCTTAGAAAAGGGCCTTTGGAGCTAAAAGGTGAGCTGTGGGCAGGGCAAGGTATGGGAAGTCACTGGCTCAGATATGACATGGACTACAATCCATTTACTGGTGAAGAAATCAGGTCTCAAGGAGGCTTTGCTAGTTTATTATATCAGACACCTATTGAAAAGGTGGCATTTGCCAGTGGTTTTGGCATAGACCATAATACTACCTCTGATTTAGGGCAATTTGATTGGGGAACAAAGGGAGATTATGATTTTTATAAACGTCGGTTTAAGCAAAATATGGTATGGTTTGGAAATGTCCGGTATCAAGTTACCGATGGGATAAAATTTATCCTAGAATATATCCACATGAACACCATGCGTGATGAAGTAAGAGAAGGTAACCGGATTACCTTTAGTACATTTTATAGCTTTTAAATTATGTCTGATAAAAAGAAAAAAACAAGATTTCATGGGGTTATTGAGACCTTAACAGAAGAACAGCGTGTTTTTAGGCCTTTGCCTGAGACTATAATGGAGGCAAATATAACCCCTGGCGAATATCAAAAGGCATTAGATGAAGGAGAAAGGAATTTTGTTAAGCTCTGGGAAAGGGTGGCTGAGGAATTAGAGTGGTTTAAAAAGTGGGATAAGGTCTTAGACAATAGCAATGCCCCGTTTTACAAGTGGTTTGTAGGGGGAAAGTGCAATATTATCCACAATGCACTAGATAGGCAAATCAAAACCTTTAGAAAGAATAAGGTAGCCATTATCTGGCAAGGAGAACCAAAAGGAGAGTATAGAAAGCTTACATACTATGAGCTTTATCGTCAGGTAAATAAGTTCTCTAATGTGTTAAAGTCATTAGGCATTAAAAAAGGTGATAGAATAGCAATATATATGCCCAATCTTCTACAGACGGCCATTGCTATGCTGGGGTGTGCCAAGATTGGGGCAGTGCATACCGTAGTTCATGCAGGTTTTAGTGCCCATGCCCTAAGGGAAAGGGTAAAGGATGCCAGGGCAAAGGCAATAATTACGGCAGATGGGGTATATCGGAATGGAAGGATTGTCAATCTAAAAGAGGCAGTGGATGAGGCAATGATTGAGTGTTCCACAGTAGAGCATGTAATTGTTGTTAAAAGGGCTGGTCAGCCTATTGATATGAGCGATGGGCGTTACCTTTGGTGGGATGATTTAATGGAAGGTGCACCTGATGAGTGTGAAACAAAGATGTTGGATGCAGAACACCCACTTTATATCCTTTATACTTCAGGCACTACAGGGAAGCCAAAGGGGGTATTGCATGTCCATGGCGGATACATGGTAGGCATCTACAAAACTCTAAGATGGGCATTTGATATAAAAGAGACAGACATATATTGGTGTGCTGCAGATATAGGATGGGTTACAGGGCATAGTTACACTATTTATGCGCCGCTTATCTGTGGGGGGACTACAGTGATGTATGAGGGGCATCCCCTCTGGCCAAAGCCAGATAGGATGTGGGAAATAATAGACGATTTTGGAATAAATATCCTTTATACTTCCCCCACAATTATTAGGATGCTCAGGCGCTTTGGCTCAGAACTTCCTAAAAAACACAGCCTGAAGACCCTTCGGCTATTAGGAACTGTAGGAGAGCCTATAAATTCAGAGGTGTGGATCTGGTATTATGAAAATGTGGGAAGAGAGAGGTGTCCTGTTATAGATACCTGGTGGCAGACAGAGACCGGGATGTTTATGGTTACCTCAGTTCCAGTGAATTTGCTCAAACCAGGCTCTGCCACAAAGCCATTCCCTGGGATTCATGCAGATGTAGTGGACAGGAATGGAAATTCAGTACCTGTAGGCAAGGGCGGTTTTCTGGTAATAAAGAATCCTTGGCCTGCGATGCTGCGTACACTTTGGGGAGAGCCAGAGAGGTACAAAAGAGAATACTTTGAGGTTATACCTGGAGGCGTTTATACTACCGGGGACCTGGCCAGGAAGGATGAAGATGGATATTTTTGGATTCAGGGAAGAGCAGATGATGTATTAAATATTGCTGGTTATCGTGTGGGCACTGCAGAGGTAGAAGATGTCGTTCTTTCCCACCCTGCTATAGCTGAGGCTGCCTGTGTAGGAGTGCCTGACCAAATAAAGGGGGAAACGGCTAAGGTGTTTGTGGTCTTAAAAGATGGGTATTCTGCCAATGATAAATTAGATAAGGATTTGAGGCAACTTATAAAAAGCGAGCTTGGCCCTGTGGCTATTATAAAGGCTATCGAGTTTGTGAGTAGCTTACCTAAAACAAAAAGCGGAAAGATTATGAGAAGGGTGCTTAAGGCTAGGGAACTTGGTATAGACCCAGGTGATTTAACTACATTAGCAGATTAAGTGAGTGAGGAGTGAGGAGTAGGCAGTAATGGAATGTGAGAGAATAAATTGAAAAATAAAGAAAAAGGAGGAAAGGAGGTAAAAAATGGCAGAAGAAAAGGCAGAAATTTACGAGGAATTTAAGCACTACATAGTGCCGCCATCCTGGAAGGACAAGGTCTGGGAAATTGAAGACTACAAGAAATTTTATGAAGGTACTATAAAGGATAAAGCGGCAATTGAAAAGTGGTGGGGAGAATGGGCAGATAAGCTATTCTGGTTTAAGAAGTGGGATAAGGTTTTAGATGATAGCAATGCCCCATTCTATAGATGGTTTATTGGGGCAGAGACAAATCTGGCCTATTTGTGCTTGGACTGGCAAATTGAACAGGGAAGGAAAAATAAAATTGCCTTGATATGGGAAGGTGAACCATTTGATGACATGATAAGAAGACCAAAGGACTTGAGAAAGTACACATTTTATGACCTGTACAGAAGGACAAACAGGATTGCCTTTGCCCTGAAGGAAAATTTGGGTGTTAAGAGAGGTGAGATTCTGACCTTTTATTTGCCAATGATTCCAGAACTTCCACAATATATGCTGGCAGTCCAAAGGATTGGGGCCTCCCATAGCATTGTCTATAGTGGATTTAGTGCGCTTGCCCTTGCTGAAAGGGCTATGGCTGCGGGTTCAAGGATAATGGTTACAGCAGATGCCTTATACAGAAATGGCAATATAGTACCACTTAAAGAGATTGTAGATGAAGCCGTAGAGATATGTGAAGAAAAAGGGCATAAGATAGAAAAGGTTATTGTGGTAAAAAGGACAGATAGATCTGCCATACCCTGGAATAGGAGAAGGGATATCTGGCATCATGAATTTATAAGGTATATATCAGAAAATGTAAAGGTTGAGACAGAAAGGATGGGCTCAGAGGATATGTCTTATATCCTTTATACATCCGGGACAACCGGTGCCCCAAAAGGGGCCCAGCACAGTGTTGGTGCTTATGCTGTGAGTTTATATACCACTATGAAGGCAATATTTGATATAACTCCTGAAGATATATACTGGTGTGCCGCAGATGTTGGATGGGTTACCGGGCATTCATATATAGTCTATGGGCCACTTATGACAGGGGCAACAACAATCATGTATGAAGGTGCCCCGGTCTACCCAAGGCCAGATAGGTGGTGGCATATGATAGAAAGGTTTGGGGTATCTGTATTCTATACCTCACCCACTGCAATAAGGGCGCTTATGAAATTCCCATTAGACCATGTAAAAAAACATGATGTGTCAACCATAAGGATTTTCCATTCTGTGGGAGAGCCCATTAATCCAGAGGCATTTAGGTGGTATTATTCAAACATTGGTAAGGAGGATATTGTGGCCTCAAGTACCTGGTGGATGACAGAGACAGGGCAGATGCTGACCGGGCACTTTCCTGGCCTGGGAAAGATATTCCCGCTTAAACCAGGGACAAATGGCTATCCATTTCCTGGGGTCAAAATGGAGGTAGTTGATGAAGATGGAAATCCTTGTAAACCAGGAGAGAGGGGATACTGGGTTTTGACCTCACCCTGGCCAGGGATGTTTATGACATTATATAAAGACCCTGAAAGATATAAAGATGTCTATTATTCAAAGTTTAAGCAAAAAGGCTGGTATTTTTACACTGCAGATTATGCTGTAAAGGATCCAGATGGGTACATCTGGGTCTTGGGAAGGGCAGATGATGTCCTTAAGGTTGCTGGACACAGGATAGGGACGGCAGAGGTTGAATCTGCCATGATCCTTCATCCAGCGGTTGCAGAATCGGCCTGTATTGGAAAGCCTGACGAAGTAAAGATGGAAGTTCCATATATATTTACTGTCCTTAAACAGGGATATGTACCGAGCCCGGACCTTGAAGCTGAATTAAAGACCCATTTAAGAAAGACCATAGGCCCAATTGTGGCATCAGATGCCACTACCCTGTTTGTGGATATGGTTCCAAAAACAAGGAGCGGAAAGATTATGAGGAGGCTCCTTAAGGCAGTTGTTAGTGAAAAGGCACTTGGAGATGTCACCACCCTTGAAGAAGAATCAGCCGTGGGGGAAGCTGAAAAGGCATATGAATATCTGAAAAAGGCCTTGGAGAAGGCCGAAAAGTAGTGATTAAAATATAAAGTAAATAAGGAGATTAAAATGAGTGGAGTAACATGGGTTTGGATACTGCTTGTTGGCTATATTATCTACTGTGTTTATTGGGGTATAGAGGGAGCTATCAAGGCCAAAACCGCTACGGCTTATACTATTGCTGGTAGACAAATTCCTATGATAGCCTTTCTTTTGGCAGCTACTGCTGCCTCCTTTAGTGGATGGACATTCATCGGTCATCCTGGCCTTATCTGGAGAGATGGGCTGCCCTATGCCTTTGCCTCTTTCTATGTATTGACTATTCCTATAACTGGCACCTTCTTTGCCAAGCGAGTATGGCTTCTGGGGAAGAGATATGGATTCATTACCCCAGGCGATATGTATGCCTATTATTTCGGAAATGAAGGAATGAGGTGGCTGGTAGTCATTACTGCTTTCCTTTATTCTTGCTTTTACTCTGCTGTTCAGTTCATGGCTGCTGGGGCCCTCTTCCACTGGGTCACGGGGTTCCCATTCGAATTGGGAGCGGTGTTTTTGGCTGGAGTAGTCTTGTTCTATGTTGCGGCAGGTGGTTTACGTGCCAGCACCTGGGTAGGAATGCTTCAATGTATACTGCTGGTAGCAGGCATCATAATTATAGGGGGATTTGTGTTAAAACAATTTGGTGGTTGGTCGGATTTCAGTGCGAAAGTAGCCACCCTATCCCCTAAATACTTAGAGATTCCATCAATGATAGAGTTTACCTCAGGTAAGACTATATGGACTGGGGTTATGATTCTTACTTACATGTTTGCGTTAATGGGCATTCAGGCATCGCCTGCCTTTACCATGTGGCAGTTTGGGAATAAAAATCCCAGGCCCTTTCCCTGGCAGCAGGCCTTTGCCTCAACATTTGTGGTTGGATTTGCCCTATTTTTCTTTACTGCCTTCCAGGGACTGGGCGGTCAACTTCTTACAGAGACACTGGGTATTACAAAGGATTCCGATTTAGTGCCGCTGCTTATGAAAAACTATATACCTGGATTCTGGTTGGGGCTGGTATTTATAGGGGCTATTGCTGCAATGCATTCTACGGCTGCCCCTTATGTCGGAACTGGTGCTACTATCATATGTCGAGATGTCTATTTTCGCTCTATTCGCCCCAATGCTGGTCATGCAGAACAGATTTGGACTTCCAGGTTATTGGCAGTACTTATTACCACTGTGGCCTTACTTGTGGGTCTGACCTCTAAAGCAGCCCTTGTTATGTTAGGAGCTCTGGCAACTGCCTTTGGATTCATAATGTATTTACCCCTTTTGGGCACCATTTGGGGATTTAGATTCCCTGGAATAGGGGCAGTTCTTGGAGTACTAGCAGGAATGATTGGGGTATTTGTTACTTATAAGGTGTTTAGATATCCACTTACTATTCACTGTGCTGGGTGGGGGATCTTTGCAGCCTTGGTCGTAGCATATCTGTGCAGGGGTTTGGGAATAAAGGATTCACCAGAGATTAAAAGTCGGCAACAGGAAATGCGTCAATGGTTAAATAGTATTGATAGTCCTACAGAGTCTCAGAAAAAGTGGAGAAGAATTCTTAAGATAGGGGTGCCTTTATGGTACCTATTTGCCATTGGCCCTCTTGCTATTCTGGGCAATAAGGCATTTTCCTTTGCTGGCTTTCCATCGCTCTGGGCATGGCAAATTGTTTGGTGGCTAATAGGTATTGTGATGATGTGGGCACTTTGTTTTAAGGCAGGTTTATCATATATAACTGATGCCGATATTGCACGGGCTGAAGTAGAGAAAAATATTGTTGTAGAAGAGATACGGGCACCAGTGGCTGTGGCTAGAGTAGCACCAACAAAAAGTGATTAGGGAGGTAGTTATGGCTTCAGAAGACCTTACTTTGATTTGCATCCTTGTTTTTACCATCGTTTTTATCTTTTTGTTAGGTGGTGGTGTCTTGGGTTAAATGTTGTGGGTCTTGCTTTTTAAGGCAAGACCCTTTAAAATTTTTAGGTGCATAGTGTAGATCTTTTGCGTTCACCCATAACCTCTCTTGTTTTACGTCTACCTGTAGTATGTAAAATTGATACCAAAGTGCGTGAAGTAGTTTTACTGATGGTTAAGGAAAGAGTGGGTTCTGTCGTAGTCGTAGATGATCAACACATTCCTTTAGGCATCGTCACAGATAAAGATTTGCGGAATAAAGTCCTTGGTCATAATTTAGGCATTGACATACCTGTCCAGGCCATTATGACCAAATTCCCTATGACCATCTTAAACGATGTAATCACCTTTGAAGCATTACATATCATGATGAAGCACGATATCCATCACCTTCCTATTATAGATAAAACGGGCAAAATCAAAGGTGTAATCTCCAGTCATGACCTGATGATGTTAAGCACCCCTCACCCCATAGCCTTTATCCACGAGATTGAAAAACAAAATACGGTAGAGGGCTTAAGTCATTTATTTAAGCAGACACCTCAAGTAGCTGCCTCTTTACTCAAGTCTGGGCTAAGTATGTACCATTTAGGTTTATTGATTACCGAAATTCATGATCGTATTGTCAGAAAAATTTTAGAATTAACACGAACTTCCCTCAAACAAGAAAAAAACCTGGATCTATTTGATTGTCTTTGTTGGCTGGTATTTGGAAGCGAAGGGCGTCAAGAGCAAACTTTGGTTACTGATCAAGATAATGGTATAGTCTATTCAGACAAAACTATTGCTGACTATAGTGAATCTTTTGGGGCCAAGGCAGTGAGCTATTTGCTTCAATGTGGTTATCCAGTCTGCAAGGGAGGAATAATGGCCAATCAACCTGGCTGGTGCCAATCCATCTCGGACTGGAAGCAAACATTGAGAAAGTGGGTAACTGCCAAGAATGAAAACACAGTGATATGGTTAACGGTAATAGCCGATTTAAGGCCAATATGGGGAAATTTTTCTTTAGCAGAAGATTTATACCATATTTTACTTGAGAATATCAAAGGTTGGCGGGGAATATTTAGAGGTTTAGCCCAAACAGCCCTTATTAACGCACCAAGCAATTTTTTAGAGTGGTTTGCCGCTAAAAGGGCAAGCGGTGGCAGGCAGTCTCTTAATATCAAGCTCTATGGACTCACAGGTATAGTAAGTGGAGTCCGTCTTTATGCATTGATGGAAGGTATAGAAGGTAAAAATACTTGGCAGCGCCTAAATGAGCTCAAAGAACGAGGCATTATCAACAAGCAAGATGCCAGGGATTTAATTGGGGCTTATGAGTTTCTGATGCGCATTCGGTTACAACATCAGCTATGGTGCATGGAAGAGGGTAAAAGCCCAGATAACATTATTAATCTACGTCAATTAAGCCCTTTGGAATATCATTTCCTTAAAGACTCTTTGCGGGCTGTTAACCACTTCCAGTCCGTTTTGCGGGAAAAATTTTCCCTTTTGCTATAGCTTAAAAGGAGAGCTGATGTCTCTTTGGACCGCTTTGAGGAAAAAATTTTTAAGGAAAAAGATAGAAAAGCGACCATTGCCTCCCCATATTCAGGACATATTAAGGGCTCCACCTCCTAGCCTTGATGTACCCATTAGAGCAGTGCGGTATGTAGTCTTTGACACCGAGACTACAGGTTTGGAAAAAGAGGCAGAGCTTGTGGCCATAGGGGCCATGGGAGTCACAGAGGGGAGAGCAGTCCTCTCTGATATCTTTTATGAGTTGATTCAACCTAGAGCCCATATTTCAGCTACTTCTATTTTTGTTCATGGTATTACACCCAGTATGCTAAAAGATCGGCCGAAGGTAGACGAAATCCTATTGAAATTTCTTAGGTTCTGTGGTCAAAATATCCTGGTAGGTTATCATGCAGGGTTTGACTTAATGTTTATTAACCGGGAAATGAAGGACTTCTTTGGCATTCGTTTACCAAATTTGACCCTTGATGTCTTAAAATTATTTCTCTTTGTTAAAAGACCCTATTATACCCTTGAACCAGAAAATGAGGACCTTTCCTTAGATGCAGTGGCAAAGGAATTAGGTATTCCTGTTTTTGATAGGCATCATGTCATTGGAGATGTATTAGGAACAGCCATGATGTTTCAGAAATTATTGGGGGGGATGGAAGATAAAGGCATGAAACTCAAAGATTTGGTAAAAATAGCTAAGATCTGATTAAATGGAAAAAATAAGAACAGAACAAAGGAAATAATTTTGTAATTTGATATTTTCATTTTTCAATGATACAGGAGGTCTATTTGCCACGGCAGGTAGTAAGTTTAAGCCTTCCCCTCCAGCGAATTGAGGAGTTTTTGGAATCTGTTGTCCCTTTTAATCTTTTGCCCAAAACCACCATAAAAGAAGTGGCCAAAACAATTTTAATTGAATATTATCCTAAAGGGATAAGCATTTTGGAGGATACTACTGAAATTCCCTTTTTATATTTGATTTATTCCGGAATTGTTAAGATCACTGGAGAGAAAGTGGAATACAGAAGTGAAGGAGATTATATAGGAGGTATTGGCTTTATAAAAGAAAAGGCTTACACCATAAAGGCAATAGAGGATGTTGTTTGTTACTTGATTCCTAAAAAAATCTTTTTAAAACTCTGTAAGGATTATAAAGCCTTTTATGAACACTTTAATAATCGGCTTAGACCTTTGGCCGAACAATTGAAAAAGCAAAAGCCGCCATTGCCTCACCTTGCCATAAGATTAAATGAGCTTGTAAAAATGCATCCTGTAACTTGCACTGAAGGAACCTCTATTATTACCGTTGCTCAGAGTATGGCAAGAAGCAAAGTGGGCTCAATCATTGTGGTCAATAAAAATGGAAGTCCCTCAGGGATTGTTACCAAAACAGATTTAGCAGAAAAGGTCGTTGCCAAAAATCTTGATTTGAAAGCACCTGTAGGCAAGATTATGACCGCCCCTGTAATCAACATTGACAAAGATGCTTCTTATTTTGAAGCCCTTTTAAAAATGGCCAAACATGACTGCGGTCATTTATGTGTTTTAGATAAAAAACAGTTTATTGGTGTCATTTCCTTGCGCAATTTAATCCTTCTTCAAGGCATGAATTTTATTACCTTTATTGCCGAGATACAAAGACAAGATACTTCTGGAGAGCTTGCTAGCCTAGTTGCAAGGGTTGACCAAGTAATTCATGTGTTACTCAATGAAGGGGCAAGCCCCATGTTGATTATGGAGCTGACATCAGAATTTACTGACCGCACCTTACGTCGGCTTCTTTCCTTTTTAAATAAGTCTTCTTCCTATAGCCTGATGGGTCTAGGGGAGTTGGGGCGACAGGAACAGAACTGGCTACTACCTTTGAAGCTTGGTTTGATTTGTAACAATAGAGAAAAAAGGGAGTTTTTGGCTAAAAGGTTTTCTGAAACTTTTAAAAAGTGTGGTTTTCATCTTTATGAAGATGGTATCTTTTGCAGTTCAATTGACCAGTGGAAAGATACTTTAAGAAACTGGCTCAGTAAAAGAGCTGTGGACAGGCTTTGCTTTTTTTTAGATGCAAGAGAAATTACAGGAGAAAAAGCGATTTTTAACCAGGTAAAAAACACCCTTTACTTGGAAAAAAGGGTTTTAAAATTATTATGCGAGCAGATCTTAAAAATAGATATACCACAAGGTTTTGTCCGTGGTCAAGTATTATTTGACTCTGAACGTCTTGAACAAAGATTAAATCTAGGAGAAGTTGTAGAAGTAATTGTAAGCGGGACACGTTTCTTATCTTTTTTCCATCAGATTGAAAAGACCAATACATTTAAGCGCTTGGATATTTTAGAAGAGAGGGGAATTTTAGAGAAAGAGATTGTGGTTGAGCTGAAGGAAATCTATGATTTTTTAAATACTTTTAGGATCAAATTGGGGTCTGACTGGCTTAACTCAACCATTCTGTCCAATCAGGAGAAGATATTGTTGGAAGCGTGTTTCTGGTCTTTAAAGGAGTTTAAAAAAATTTGCGCATTTTACCGATTTGCATTAAATTAAAGTGATAGTTGAAGCAGAAACAAAGAAAGGTACATTGATGTCTATTGGCCAAAGTTTAAAAGAATTTGAATCCACTTTTGAAATGACGAATAACTGCATTTTTTATTCTAAAATCAATTATTTTTATAATTTGGTAGGCCCTT
>Ga0190286_1000749_pt1 | contig 12773 bp, 13 predicted proteins | sample 48691834_MG_FD_183241 | JGI IMG/M metagenome (GOLD analysis project Ga0190286, IMG submission 183241) | Hydrothermal vent microbial mat bacterial communities from Southern Trench, Guaymas Basin, Mexico - 4869-18-3-4_MG | ecosystem: Environmental > Aquatic > Marine > Hydrothermal vents >... | reverse complement strand
ACCCTTTTCAATCCCGCTCTCCTGGCGGATTCCAGACACTCCATAGCCTGCTTTCTGGAAGTGGTAGGAAGATCACTCATTAGGAAGGCAGGATAGAAGGCTAAGAGAGTGTAAGGAATCTCTGGGTCTAAGGAAGAGATAAAAGAAGCGATTTTAAAAACCTCTTCCTTCTCAATGTATCCGGGGACTAAAAGGGTAGAGGCAACTAAAAAAGGAGGGTTCTCTCTTTTTCTCCATCTCGCCAAGTAAGCAAAATTTTCTAAGGTTTTCCTATTACTTACTCCAGTAAGAGCGATATTAATCTTCTCCTCATACGCTTTAAGGTCAAATTTTATAATCCCTCCAGACTCCCAAGAAAGAGAGGCTACTTCCTTAAGCAGATTTGAGTTTATGTTTCCATTTGTCTCCCAGCAAATTCTTACTTTTTTCTTTTTGAGGGCTAAGCGAGAAGTCTTTATAGCATGTAGAATTTGAGAGGAAGGGTCTCCTCCAAAGTAACATATACATCTTACCCTATCTCCTATCTTTTCCACTAACTCCTCTGCTGTAAAAACCTCTTCAAACCGGGGAGCCTGACGGAAGTGCCAGTTTTGGCAGAAGAGGCAATTGAAGGTGCAGGAATTATAAAATACTGCTAAGTTATAATAACCATAGTTAGTGCGTTCTGGACAGACCCACTCTGCTACACAGTTAGTGGGAAGAGGGTCATAATAAAAGGATAGCCACCCTCTCCGGGGAGTTCCTACCAGATGATGAATTCTCCCTCCCTTATTAACTTTTATCCCACAGAACCCTCTTTCTCCTTCTTCCATTCTGCATTCATTACCACAAAGGGAGCAAAGAATTCCTTTCGCACTCTTGACTTGATAAGGGAGGTTAAACTTTTCCCGTGATTCTTTATGAACGGCTAAAATACGAGGAAGTGCTTCTGAGAATCTGTTTCTGATACAATCTGCACAGACTCCTAAGGGAAAAGATACTAAAGATTTGGATTCCTTACAGATACTGCAGACTCTACTCTCAGAAGAGTCCAACTGTCCTTCCCTCCTCATCAATATCCACATCTACAAAGGCAGGTCTGGAGGGTAGTCCAGGCATAGTTCTCATTTCTCCCAGGAGTGGATAGAGAAATCCTGCCCCTACACAGGCTCTAACATCTCTTACAGGTACTCGGAAGTTTTTAGGAACACCTTTAAGATTAGGGTCGTGAGAAAGAGAAAGATGAGTTTTTGCCATATTGATGGGGAAATGAGAATACCCAAGTTTGTTGTAAAGGCGAATTTTTTCCTCTGCCAGAGGAAGATAATCTACTCCATCCGCACCGTAAATCTCTCTGGCAATTATCTCTATCTTCTCTTTTATACTTGCTTCATCCGGATAAAGAAACTTCATTTCTCCTTTTTTCTCCTCTAAAACCCTTAATACTTCCTTAGCCAGTTCTATTGCTCCTTCTCCTCCTTTAGCCCAGCATTCGGAGACTGCTACTCCGTCTGCTCCTGACTCCAGAGCCTTTTTCCTCACCAGTTCGATTTCTCTATCTGTATCAGAGGTAAAACGATTAATGGCTACCACACAGGGAACGCCAAATTTTTTTACAATCTCAATATTTTTAGCTAAATTCTCACATCCTTTCTCCAAGGCAGGGAGATTCTCTTTCTCTACTTCACCTTTGATTTTCTCATAAGGGATTCCTGGTTTGAAGAGGAAAGCACCTCCATGCATTTTAAGGGCTCTTATGGAAGCCACCACTACCCCACAATCTACTTTTAAACCAGATTGTCTGCATTTAACATTTACCAATTTTTCAAATCCACAATCTGCACCGAATCCACTCTCAGTAACTACATAATCTGCCAGTTTCAAAGCCACCATATCTGCCAGAACAGAGTTATTTCCATGGGCTACATTGCCAAAAGGGAAGCCATGCACGATTATAGGGTGATTTTCCGTAGATTGCACCAGATTAGGCTTTATAGAATCTTTCATTAACACACACATGGCTCCTGCTACTCTTAGGTCTTCAGTAGTGACTGGTTCCCCTTCATAAGTGAATCCAATTACCATTCTTCCTATTCTTTCCCTTAAATCTTTAAGACCCGTGGTTAAAGCATGAACAGCAGCTGTCTCAGTAGCCACAGTAATATCAAAGCCACTCTGCCGGGGGTATCCATTTGCCTTCCCTCCCAGGCCGATTACAATATCCCTTAGAGCTCGGGAGTTAAGGTCTTCACAGAATCTCCAGGTAATCTTAAGAGGGTCAATCCTTAATTTATTTCCATGAAGAATATGAGCATCAATAGCTGCTGCACAGAGATTATGAGCAGTTTCTACAGCATGAATATCTCCCGTGAAATGAAGATTAATACTTTCCATGGGTAAAGCTTGTGAATACCCTCCTCCACAGGCTCCTCCCTTTATCCCAAAAGTGGGTCCTTTGGAAGGTTCTCGCATGGTGTTTATTACTTTCTTCTTAAGACGGTAAAGAGCCTGCCCCAGCCCAATAGCAGTTACCGTTTTTCCTTCTCCCAGAGGAGTGGGAGTTATGGCCGTAACGGTAATAAACTTTCCGTTGGGCCTATCCCTCAAACGTTCTAAGATGGAAAGGTTAATCTTAGCCATGTAATTCCCGTAAGGTTCCAGTTCCTCCTCTTTTATCCCCACTTCCTTCGCTATTTCCCGTATAGGCTTTAATTTTGCCTTCTGGGCAATCTCTAAGTCAGAAAGCATCTTTCCCCCTTCTTTCATAGATTTTAACCTCTCTTCATCCTTTCTTTTCCAGAGGAAATGTAATTTACCAGTCTTAAAAAATTTTTTCAATTTGTAAAGCCAGGAGATCATTACCCTGCTAACAATTTCTTGAACCATTTACTGAAGAATTTTTGACCTCTGGAGGGATATGTGGTATATTAAGCCTTGACAAAAATTTCAACACAAAAGATAATTTTTGCTTTCATGGAGAAAAAGAGAAAAAGAAAAAAGGAAGTGGACTTAGAGCAACTTATAGAGGAGAATTTCCCTCGTATTAATGAGGGAGAGATGGTAAAAGGACGAGTGGTGCAGATACGAGGGAATGAGGTATTAGTGGAGATTGGATATAAATCTGAAGGAGTTCTTTCCCTTAATGATTTTGAGAATCCAGAAGAAGTTAAGGTGGGCGATGAGATTGATGTGTTAGTAGAGAGTAAAGAGGATATATCCGGGATGGTGGTGCTTTCTCTGGAAAAAGCGGATATTCTCAAGCATTGGGAGAGTCTCCGGAAATCCTTTGAAAATGGGGAGCCAGTGAAAGGAAAGGTGATAAAGAGAATTAAAGGAGGGTATGTGGTAGATATTGGGTTAAATGCCTTTTTGCCTTCCTCTCAGGCGTCTGTGGAGCCCCTAAAGAATCCTGAGGAGATTGTAGGGAAAGAGATGGAATTTAGAATCCTTAAGATGACACAATGGAAGAGAAATGTGGTGGTTTCTCACAAAGTTCATGTAGAAGAAGAGAGAGAGAAAAAGAAAAATTTACTCCTTTCCTCTCTTAAAAAAGGTGATTTAGTAAAAGGGAAGGTAAAGAACATCACCGATTTTGGAGCTTTCATAGATTTAGGTGGATTAGATGGTCTTCTTCATATATCGGACATCTCTTGGGGTAGAATTTCCCATCCCTCTGAAGCCTTGGCCGTAGGAGATGAGATAGAAGTGGTGGTATTGGATGTGGATAAAGAGAAGGAAAGGGTTTCTTTGGGTTTAAAACAAAAGACACCCAATCCCTGGGATAAAGTGGAGGAAAAGTATCCTCCGGGTTCTCGGGTGAAAGGAAAGGTAGTGAATATAACCTATTATGGAGCATTTATTGAACTGGAGGAAGGGGTGGAAGGATTAGTTCATATCTCTGAACTTTCCTGGAGGAAGAAGGTAACCCATCCCTCTCAGGTAGTGGCTATAGGAGATGTGGTGGAGGCAGTAGTTCTTTCCATTGACAAAGAAAACAAAAAGATGGCTTTAAGTATTAAACAACTGGAACCCGATCCTTGGCTGGCGGTGAAGAAGAAATATTCTGTGGGTTCAGTAGTCAAAGGTAAGGTGAAAGGGATAATGGATTATGGAGTATTTGTAGAGGTGGAGGAGGGAGTGGAGGGATTTATTCATGCCTCCGACTTATCCTGGAGCCAGGTAGCAGTGGACCCTGGGAAAATAGTGAAGAGAGGAGAGGTTGTTCAGGCTATAGTTCTGGATATTGATGATGAAAACAGGAGATTAGTCTTAGGGAGAAAACAACTTTTACCTGATCCGTGGGAAGGGGTGAAGAAGAAATACAAGGTAGGGATGGAAGTGGAGGGTAAGGTTACCAAAGTCACCGATTTTGGAGCCTTCGTAGAAGTGGAAGAAGGAGTGGAGGGACTTTTACATGTATCTCAAATGGGAGATGGAAATGTGAAGAATCCCCGAGATATACTCTCTGTGGGAGATAAGGTTAAAGTCTGGATCATAAGGCTAAACCCCCAACTACGGAGAATGGGGTTGAGTATGAGAGAAAGTATGAAGTGAGAAGGAGGTGAAGTGATTGCCCCCATCTTGGGAGGTTACTCTATACTGTTTGAATTGTCAGAAAGAGGTTCCTCATAAAGTTTATTACTCTGCTGGTTTTCTGCGTAAAATTCAATGTCAGAAATGTGGCAGGTGTATAGAGATTGAAAAGGGAAAAATCTTGAGACATTATACGGAAGAATTGCTATTGAGAGTCTTCACCAAGCCTTCCCGTATGACAGATGAAGTGAGGAAAAATCTGAACTGGTTTCTCAAGAGTTTACCTTTGCGGGTTTTAAGCAAACCCTATCGTATGGCTAAGGAGCTGGTAGAAGTCCTAAAAGAGAGAGAGTGAAGTGCCTTCTTTCCCCAATTATCGGATTTTGGAGAAAGCCTATGAAGGTGGATTTTCTGTAATCTATCATGCCTGGGATGAGGAAGAGGGGAGGGAAGTTGCTCTTAAAGTTTTACTACCTCACTGGCAGGATAATAGAGAGGCTCTACAGGATTTTATAAGGGAAGGTGAAATTTTACTCTCTCTGGACCACCCCCATATAGTAAAGGTTTTTAAACTGGAAAAGGGCCCAGCCATAATAATGGAGTGGGTGGAAGGGAGAAATCTTAAACGACTGCTGTTGAGAAAGAGGGATGAACTTCTCCACTCTTTTTTCCCCTTGGTATGGAAAATTGCAGAAGCCTTAAATTATCTTCATAATCGAGGTATAATTCATGGGGACGTCAAGCCGGAAAATATCCTGGTGGGTAAAAAAGGGGAGATAAAACTTATTGATTTTGGATTGGCTCGTATGAAGGGGAGATTGTTGCATCCCAAGAAATTAAGAGGTACTCCTGTATATTTAGCCCCAGAGGTTATTGCCTCTCGAAGGCTTACTGAGAAAGCAGATGTCTTTTCTTTTGGAGTGATTCTTTACGAAATTCTCTGCGGACGTCTTCCCTATCAGGCACAGGATGTTCCTACTCTTTTAAGAAAGGGAGTGGATGAGAGAGTAAGGCCATATCCTCCCTCTTTTCTTTCTCCCTCTATCCCCCAAGGTCTGGATAATTTGGTGCTTAAGGCTATTGATAAGGAGCCCAGGAATCGTCCTTCCATGGCCGAGATAATGCTGGATTTAGCCAGGATTGCTCTGGGTAAGATTTCTCAAAGAATAGAGTGGGGGAGGAGTTATGAACTCTAAGACCTGGAAGGTAGGAATAGGATTTTTAATTCTTTTGCTACTGCTTCTCTCTTTAAGTATAGGAGTTAGAAAATGGATAAGAGTCAAGATAGAGCAGAAGATTAAACAGAATTTAGAAAAAGCCTCTCTTCTTTACCATCAGGGTGAATGGGGAGAGACTCTCCGGATTTATGAAGAGACCCTCCCCCGATTACAGGGAGAGGAAAAACAAGAGGTGTTATTTCGCTGCGGTTATATTTACTATATGAAGGGTGAGTACGATAAGGCAGAAAGTTTCTGGGAGAAAGTAAATGGTAAGTATGAGCCAGAGATTCTCTTCTACAGGGCTTGCAGGAAAGAAAAAGAGGGGCATGAGGAGGAGGCTCTCCGGTTATTCACCCTGCTGAAAGAAAAGTTTCCCCATAGCCCTTTTGTCCCCATGTCCCTTCTTAAGATAGCCAAGATAAAAAAAGAGAGAGGAGAATGGGAAGAAAGCAGGAACTTTCTCTATCTTCTCTGGGAGGAATATAAAGATTCGGGGTATAGAAAAGAGATTCTTGCTCTTTTAGGAGAGGTAAATACTCTCCTTTTCTTCTCCTCCCGCCCTTCTTCGGAAAGCATCCTTTATGAGGTGAAACCGGGCGATAGCCTTTACAGGATCGCTAAAAAATTTAACACCACTACTGATTTTCTTATGAAGAAGAATAACCTTTCTTCTGCCTTAATCAAACCAGGGCAGAAACTTCAGGTAATTCCGGGGAAGTTTTCCATAAAGATAAATCTGAGGGAAAATTTACTCTATCTTTTTTATGAGGGGAAAATCTTTAAAGTTTACCCGGTAGCCACGGGAAAGGATAACTCTACTCCGGTAGGAAAATTTGTGGTTACTGAAAAACTCAAGAATCCTGTATGGTATAGCGAGAAAGGACCTATTCCCCCGGGTAGTCCGGAGAATGTTCTGGGGTCCCGCTGGATAGGGATAAGTGCACCTGGGATAGGAATACATGAAGCCATTAACCCTCAGGATGTAGGAAAGTATGTCTCTAACGGATGTATAAGAATGTTTAAGAAAGATGTAGAAGAACTTTATGACCTGATTACTCCAGGGACTTCTGTGGTCATTGTTGCTTCTGAAAAAAGTGAAGAGGATAAGCGAGGATGATTGAGGGGGAACTGGAATTTGAAAAGCCTTTACTGGAACTGGAAAGAAGGATTGAGGAGTTAAGAAAATACAGTGAAGAGAAGGATATTGACCTCACCCCTCAGATTAGAAAGTTAGAGGAAGAAGCCCGTAAGACCCGGGAGAAGATTTTCAAGAATCTTTCTCCCTGGCAGAGGACCCTGTTGGCTCGCCATCCCAAACGACCTTATACTCTGGATTATGTGCGACTTCTCATAAAAGATTTTATACTTCTGCATGGTGACCGTCTATTTGGAGAGGATGAGGCTATTGTGGGAGGTATAGGGGAATTTGAAGGGGATACCGTAGTAGTGATTGGCCACCAGAAGGGGAGGGATACCCGAGAAAATCTTAGAAGGAATTTTGGTATGCCTCATCCGGAAGGTTATAGGAAGGCTTTGAGGCTCATGAAACTGGCGGAGAAATTTCATTTTCCGGTACTTACTTTCATTGACACTCCTGGTGCCTATCCAGGAATTGGAGCAGAAGAGAGAGGGCAGGCGGAGGCTATAGCACGCAATCTGATGAATATGGCTGTACTGGCTACTCCCATAGTTTGCATGGTGATAGGGGAAGGAGGGAGTGGAGGAGCCTTGGGGATTGGAGTGGCGGATAGAATTTACATGCTGGAAAATGCGGTTTACTATGTCTGCACACCGGAAGCCTGTAGTGCTATCCTGTGGAGGGATGCTTCTAAAGCTCCTGAGGCAGCTGAGGTACAGAAAATCACTTCCTTTGACCTTCTTTCCTTGGGAGTAATCGATGGAATCATTCCTGAACCTTTAGGAGGTGCTCACCGAAATGTGGAAGAGACTGCCTCCAATATAAGGAAAGTTTTGAAGGAAGCCCTGAAAGAGTTGAAATCTCAGAGTCCTCAAGAACTCATAGAGAAGAGGTTTATCAAGTACCGGAAATTGGGTAAATTTATGGAAGAAATCTCCTCGTGAAATTTCCTGGACCAGTCTGGTTGATGCAGCCTATTCCCTATTTTGGAGAAAAACTTGAGGGAGAGTGGATTGTAGAGCCTAAGGTAGATGGTTGGAGGATGCAGGTGCTCTGTACTCCCCAGAGAGAAATCCAGTTCTGGGGAAGAAGGCTGGAGAGAACCCCTCATTGGACACGCAAACTTTCCTACTTAATCCCTTATGTGGAGAAATTACTTCCCCCGGGTACTATTCTGGATACTGAACTTTACTCCACGGGAGGGAGGAGATTTATCCCTTCTCTTTTTGCTTCTTCACCTAAGGTAGAACCTATAATTTATGTCTTTGATGTTATCTTCTGGGAAAACCAATTTGTGGGTAATTTCCCCTTGAAGGAGAGAAAAGAAATAATAGGTAAAATTCCCTTCTCTTCACCCTTTTTCCTCATTGAGTACTGGACTCTTAAAGAAAACTTGAGGAAAGAGATAGAAAAGGCCTTAAAAGAGGGGCATGAAGGGATAGTTATAAAGAGGCTCTCATCCCTTTATCGTATAACTCCGGAAGGTCCTATAGCTACCTTAGACTGGAGGAAAATAAAATCTTAAGGAGGTGGTAAGTATGGCTATTGGAAGATTTCAGGTTATGGCTACTCTGCAGGCTGCTCGTGCCTATCGCTTAGGGTTACCCATGGAGAGTGCCAAATCCTGGGGTCTTAATAGAGCCATATTTTATGCAGCTGCCAAAAAAGGACTTTTTAAAAGGAAAATAACCCCTCGGGAAATTACTCCCCCAAAGATACCTGGTGTGGAAGAGAGAGAAGTGCGAGAAGAGATTGCAAAAACTTTCCAGGTTTTCAATCTTGGAGATGAGATGGGATACAGTGTGGAGATGGAAGGGAAAAGATTCTTTGTGATTGGAGATAAAATTCAGACTCCTCAGGATTTCCACAAGCAGATAGAGTCCCGTTTTGGGGATAAATTTCCCCAGGCCTGGGAAGAAGCGTTAAAGTTAGTGGAAAAATTTGATGAGGGTATATTAAGGTCTCAGAGATATTTTTATGAACTGGTTTATAAGCCCCATCGAGATGAGTTAGCCAGAAAATGGACGGAGATGGTATCGGAAGGTTAAAGAAAAGGGAAGAAATAAAGTTCTTGGTAGACTCTATGCTGGGTAAACTTGCCCGCTGGTTGAGAATACTGGGTTATTCAGTGGATTACTCTTCCACCTGGAGTGATGAGGATATAATGGAGAAACTTGAAGAAGAAGATTTTATCCTTCTTACTCGGGATAGAAGTTTAGCAGAGAGAGTAGATAAAAGTTACCTTATCCAGAGCCCTATCCCTCTAATGCAGTTAAAAGAAGTAATAGATGAGTTTTCCTTGGATAAAAACTCCTTTCTCTTCTCCCGTTGCGTGGTATGTAATGGGAGAGTAGAAGAAGTGAGGAAAGAAGAAGTGGAAGGGAGGGTTCCAGAAGGAGTATTTAATCACTCCGAAAAGTTTTACCGATGTAGAAAATGCGGGAAGATTTACTGGCCAGGTTCTCATCACGATAAGGTAAGAAAATTACTCGGGGACTTGTAAAGGAAAAAGAGAAAGATTTTAAAGGTATTGTTTCTCCTCCTCTTTTTTCAATTTTAGAATCTCCTCCATAATTTTTTCCGTGAATAGATAGTAGTCTTTTTTAAGTCTTGCTGAAGAGGGAGGAGGATAAAGAGGAGGACCGAACTTTACCTTCACCTTAACCGGGCTTATCATCTTTTTCCCAGGAGGTAAGGCTTTCTCCGTGCCCAGAATTAAGGTGGGTATCACTGGAGTACAAGTGTTGAGAGAGAGAAATCCTACTCCTGTTTTCCCTTTCCTTATCTTCCCATTCGCACTTCGGGTCCCTTCCGGAAAGAGCAGGAGGGCTCCCCCTTTATGAAGAATCTCCCTTATTTTTTTCAGAGTAGAGGGATAAAGGAAATTTTTCTCCAGAGGAAGGGCATTTAAGGCTCCTATAAACTTAGGGAATACTCCTCCTTTAAAGAGGTCCTTTTTAGCCAAGAAAAAAAGTTGACGGTAAGATGCTTCTGCCACCATAATAGGATCCAGGAAACTGGAATGATTAGCAGCAAATATTATTCCTCCCTTAGGAGGGATATTTTTTTGTCCTTCTACTTCCAGTCGGAAGAGCATCTTCAATAAAAAACGTCCAATCATATGCAGTAAGGCATAAAGAAAATTTATTCTCATCTCCTCTCCACCAAAACCTTTACCTTCTCTACTACTTCTTTCAAAGATAATCCCGTGGTATCCAAGTAAAAAGAATTTTCTGGAATTCTTAAAGGAGCAATATCCCTTTCTCTATCTCTTTTATCTCTCCTCTGGATTTCCCTCTTTACCTCTTCCATATTCTTCTCTACTCCTTTCTCCTTCCACTCTCTCCATCTTCTCAAGGCTCTCTCTTCCAGAGAAGCGTCCAGAAAAATCTTTACCTCAGCATTCGGGAATACCACACTTCCCATATCTCTTCCTTCTACTATAACATCCCTTTCTTTTGCATATTCCTTAAGAAGGAAGTTAACCTTATCCCTTACTTCTTTAATCCTGCACACCCACCATACTTGGTTAGTAACCTGGGGTAGCCGTATGGAAGAGGTTACCTCTTCTCCATCTACCCACACTCTCATTTTTTCTTCTGTGGGTTGGAAATTAATCCGTATGGCGGGGAGGATTTCCTTTACTTTCTTCTCTTCCTTTATTCCCTCTTTAAGAACCTTCCAGGTAATAGCCCGGTAAAGAGCACCTGAATCCAGGTAGGAAATGTGGAAAATACGTGCCAGTTCTTTGGCCAGAGTGGTTTTACCCACTCCTGCAGGACCATCAATGGTTATGACCATGGAGATAAGCGTAGTTTAGTCCTTTTGTCCCTTTAGAAATTAAAGCGTAAGAGAAAGGTTTAGTTTTTAATATTTTTTTGAAATTCTTCTTTGTAGGTTTATCACTTTTTCTTTCTAACTCCCAAGGTTTGTAGAATTCTTCAGGCAAGGGGAATCTGGCATACCATCCAGAGATTTCTCTCAAGTACTCATAAAATTTTTGGATAAGACGATTTTCTTTTAGGGGGTCTGAAAATACTGCTTGCCCCCGAGGTTTTAGACCTAATAGCATAAAGTCCTTTGAGAGAACTTCAAAATCTCGGAGTAGAGCACAAGTAGAACGTCTGTGGAGAACTTTAAAAATAGAATGAATGGGACCTTCCTTAGTTTTTTCCAACCAGCTTATCCACTCTAATGCGTTTTCTTGATACTTCATAGCATTAATGAATGAAGAGTCTATATGAAGGAGGAGTGTGAGGAATTTTTTTTGAGTAAACTTTACTTCCCCCTTGTGAAAACTCAATAATAGGTGAATCGTAGCAAAGGGATATTTCTGGTTGAAATTTTTGAAAGTGATATTTTTCTCTAAATTAGGATTAATTATTTTCTTAAATATTTCTTTAGCAGGTAAATCCTTAGACCACTGAAGAATATGGTGCCCTATACTTAAAATTTCTGGATGAAAAATATCGTGGTCTACAAATATGCACTTTTTGAGGAAATTCAAAAGTTCATCTATTTTACAGAGATGATTTCCAGCTATCCAAAGGTTTTCTAAAGTATACACTCCCACCACTTGACATTTATAGTGAGAGGAAAGGAAGGCAGCACAAACCAAACCGTCCAAGTCATTACTGATAATAATCTGTTTCTCTTTAAAGACCCTTAGATTTAGATTCATCTTCTGAAATTTAGATATTGAACCTCGCTTTCCTGGGAGATGCGTTTTAAGGCGAACTCTACATACTCTGGCACAATCTCAAAGCCGATGAATTTTCTTCTCTCCCTAAGACAAGCTATAGCAGTAGTTCCGGAGCCCATAAAAGGATCTAAAACAACATCGCCTTCTTCCGAAGAGAAAGAGATTAATTTTCTTACCAAAGAAACAGGCAATTTTGTAGGCGTCTTTTCCTTACCAGCCCAGTACTCTCTTTTTATCTCTATTACATCTTCTGGATAATGCTCAATTTTTCTAAATTTGTATTTAGATTCATTCTTCACCAAAAGCAGAATGTGATAATGACTGGTTACAAATTTTCTGTGGGTGAATACTCCAAACTGATATTTCCAGATGAGATGATTAATAGTTTTAAAAGGGGTTCTATATACCGCATTCAAAACCTCTCTCAAATTGTTCCAGCTGGAAAATAGATACAGACTTCCTTCTTCCTTAAGAACTCGGAAGCAAGGGCTGAGCCAGGAGAAGGTAAATTCTTCATAATCTTTTTCTACTTCTTGATACCCCTCTATAACCCGGGAAGAAGTGCGATGATAGTTAGATGGTTTCCCATGAAAAGCGATGCCGAAAGGAGGATCGGCAATAATTAAGTCAATGCTTTCTGTGGGAAGTAAAGGTATTAGATCCCGACAATCTCCTCTATAAATAGAATTAACCTCAAATTTACCGATCTTCATTCTCCGATTATTCCAATTAATGAGTCCATCTTATATTACCACCTTTTATCTCACCCTGCCTATGCGGGAGGGTGGCCAGTAAATAAAATAATCTTTTCCAATTAAGTCCTTAAGAGGTACCGGACCAAAGACAGAGGAATCTTCTGAGTTGTTTCTATTGTCTCCTAAGACAAATATATGACCGGGAGGTAACTTCACCGGGAGGGTATCGTATTCAGGAGGTTCCTTAATATAAGGCTCTATGAGTGGTTTACCGTTGATAAAAACTTTACCTTCTTTTACCTCTACCACCTCTCCCGGCAGTCCTATTACTCTCTTTACAATAATTTCTCTTCCATCTCTCTTATGCTGGAGAACTACCACATCACCTCTCTTTACTTCCTTTATCCGGAAACACACCACATGGTCTCCTGGTTGAAGAGTAGGAAGCATGGACTCCGAAGGCACCTCAAAGAACCGCATTCCTTTGCCATAAAGAAGATATATCC
>Ga0190286_1000748_pt1 | contig 12776 bp, 7 predicted proteins | sample 48691834_MG_FD_183241 | JGI IMG/M metagenome (GOLD analysis project Ga0190286, IMG submission 183241) | Hydrothermal vent microbial mat bacterial communities from Southern Trench, Guaymas Basin, Mexico - 4869-18-3-4_MG | ecosystem: Environmental > Aquatic > Marine > Hydrothermal vents > Microbial... | reverse complement strand
ATTAACCCTGCTCCTCCAAAGTGGGTTAAGTTCTTACCTGTAAATTCTTCTTCTATTACTTGACCTTGACACTTCGGTTTGAACTGTGGTATTTTCACTTTTAGTGCCTCCTTTGTTGTTTTATTTTTTATTAAAGTTACTAAATTTTATAACACAAAAGAGGCACTCTTGCTAGCTTTTTTAAGAAATTAAATTGCTTTTTCGAAAACTACTTATCGCCATATATGCATAATCTGGGATTATTACTTCTAAGGCAGAACATCGCAGTGTTCCTATTGTTTTGTGTAGAGAACATACATACACTATTGCAAAAAGGATCCAAGAAATTGCTGCTAGACTGAGCTTGAAAGAGAAGGAAAAAGTAGAAAGGGGTTTGGCTTTAGTAAACAAGCATATAGATTTTAAACGTATATATCAACTATTAGGAATTTAATACTCAAACTTTTTGATTTCAATTAAAAATGCTCACCCCTAAACATAAGAAGATGATTTACACCATTAAGGAGCTGTTTAGAAAAAGTGTAAAAAAAAGCCCAGATTCTATTTTTTTAGAGATGTGGAATGGGAGTGGGTATGAGCAATTTAGCTATCAAGATATCCAGGCACTGATAGAAAGACTGGGGGCAGGGCTGATTAAATTGGGAATTAATAAAGGGGAAAAGATTGTTCTTCTGGCAGAGAATTCACCTGCATGGGTAGTCTGTTTTTTGGCCATTGTAAGTGGGGGGTGGGTGGTTGTACCCTTGGATAAGGAGTTAAAACCCAAGGAGATTTGTAAACTGATTAAGTTTTCTGATGCAAAAATCATCTTTGTTTCACCCAGTCTGTTTTACAAATTAGAGCATTTGAAACTTAAGCATTTTGGTATTTATTTTGTAAATGACCTTAAGTCTCAGGAGGCTAAAGATAATAATTTGACCTCACTAATGAGGACAGAGGATTTTATTGGAAAATATAATTCAATAGAATTAAATGAAGATGATTTGGCCTCTATTGTATTTACATCTGGCACTACCGGGGCAGCAAAGGGTGTGATGCTCACCCATAAAAATTTTGCAAGTGATGTAATTTCCGCCTGTGACCGCATAAATATTAAAAGTAGTGATAGAATGTTTTTGATATTGCCTTTACACCATACCTTCCCTTTAACTGCCAGTCTACTTTGCCCTATGTATAAAGGGGCAAGAATTATCATAGAAAATAATAAAAAACGCATATTAAAGACTATGCAAGAAAGAAGGCCTAATTATCTGTTGGGTGTGCCTAAGTTGTTTCAATTACTTTATGAAGCTATAGCCTCAGAGGCAAAAAGACAAGGTAAAGAAAAGGCATGGTTAAAGGGGATAAGTATTGTGAGGAAGGTAAAGCAGTTTACAGGCATTAATATTGGTCGCCTTATCTTTAGAGGTCTGCATAAAAATATGGGTGGTAAAATCAAGCTTTTTGTAAGTGGTGGTGCTCCTCTTCCTCCAGGCCTTGCAAAAAGATATGCATATTTGGGGATCCCACTGCTTCAAGGATGGGGTATGACAGAGCTTTCCCCAGTAGGTACAACACTATCATTTAGTAAATGGCGTTTCTATTTCAGTAAATACTATGAGAATAGATTTTCATCTATTGGCCCACCACTAGAGGGTTTAAAGATAAGGTTGATTGATAGTCCTAGAAAAAATCTATACACCAACTTAGGTAGTGAGGGTGAATTGGTGGTCTTTGGCCCCATGGTCACCCCTGGTTATTACAAGGATGAAGGTGTCAATAGCTCATCATTTATCCATATTGGAAATGAGGTATGGTTTAAGACTGGAGATATAGGAAAAATGGATAATGAGGGAAATTTTTACATTACTGGGCGTGATAAATATATAATTGTTACCCCAGATGGAAAGAATGTTTACCCAGAAGAGGTAGAGGAGGTATTAAATCAGAGCCCGCTTATTCAGGAATCCTTGGTTTTGGCTAAAAAGGACTCTCAGGGAGAGAGGGTTGTTGCCATAATCAGCCCAGATACAAATAATCTTTCAAAACTTTTAAAAGAAAATGGAATTCCATTTAACTGGGACTCTATCTATAAGGTAATCTATAAAGAAATGCAGACCGTCCTTAAGGATATTTCTCCTTATAAATGGCCATCAGATTTTGCACTTACCCATTATAATAATGATGGATTTGAAATGTTTGAAAAGACCACTACCCTTAAAATTAAACGCGAGCTTTACAAATTTCCTGTTCATAGGAGCTATTATAGTGTAAAGAAAGGTGGCTGGCTTGGGAGAGGGCAAAGGTTATTCCTTGAGAAACTTTAGCTTAAACCGCTTTACTTTATTTCTCAAACAAATTTCTATTGACATTACTTAATCTAAGATAGATAATTGGGAAATGAGTTATTTGTTTGGTCCTGTTCCTTCCAGAAGATTGGGTTTTTCCTTAGGTATAGACGCTATTCCATTTAAAACATGTAGTTTTAACTGCATATATTGCGAATTAGGGAAAACTACGCACCTCAGCATAAAACCAAGGGCTTATGTAGATGCTTCACAGGTTTTAAAGGAATTAGAGGCATTTTTCAAAAAAGACCACCCACCTGTAGATTATATTACTATTGGCGGTTCAGGCGAGCCTACACTAAATACCAATATAGGTGAAATCATTACTGAGGTCAAAAAACTCAACATCACACCAGTAGCAGTGCTTACAAATGGCTCTTTGTTATGGATGGAGGAAGTAGCCAGCCGTCTCTTAGGAGCAGATGTTATTTTGCCTTCATTAGACACTGTAAGGCAAGGAACCTTTTATAAGATAAACCGCCCTCATCCCAGGCTTAATATAGATAAGATTATAATGGGGCTAAGGCATTTTAGAATGAATTTTTCAGGAAAATTTTGGCTAGAGGTGCTTTTGGTAAAGGGGATAAATGATAAAATATCTGAAATTCGTGCCTTAAAACAGGTGTTAGATGAGATTAAACCAGATTGTATTCATTTAAATACCGTTGTCCGTCCACCTTCAGAGAAATCAGCCCACTGCCTAAACAAAGAGGAATTAATGAAAATTCAAGAAATTTTGGGTCCAAAGGCAAGTGTAATAGCTGATTTTGAAGGAAAGACAGAAGAGGGGTTTTCAATAGATATTAGGGAGAAAATCCTTGATATATTAGGTAGAAGGCCTTGCACATTAGAAGATATTGTCCATAGCTCAGGTATTCATGTGCAAGAAGGTGTAAAGCTTTTAGAAAATTTAATTCACTCAGGTAAGGTAAGTTACCAAGTGCATGAAAAAAAAGGCTTTTATACAAAATTGGACATAAAACGAGCATCGAGTCGTAAATCGTGAATCGGATAGTAATTGAGTAGGAGGCTATTTTCAGTGGAAAATTATCTCCATCTTGGCATTGATGTAGGCTCTACAACTGTATGCACTGTTATTCTGAATAGAGATAAAAAGATCCTCTTTGAGGATTATCGTCACATCAGCGGTCAGCCACTGGCTACTGTGGCTACTGTCTTAGAGTTATTAAGCGCAAATTTCTGTCTTAAAGATGTTGTCTCCTTTTCTCTTACAGGTTCTGGAGGTAAGGCATTTCTACCCATTTTAGGAGGCGGTTTTATAAATGAAATCATTGCCCATGGAAGGGCTATAGCCTATTTTCATCCAGAAGTAAGAACAGTAATCGAGATAGGGGGGGAGGACTCAAAATTGATCTTTCTGTCTCCCACTGTTGATGGTTATCCACGCATTGTGGATTTTGCTATGAATACTTTATGTGCCGCAGGAACCGGGGCCTTCTTAGAACAACAAGCTTACCGTTTGGGCATAAACATTGAGGAATTTAGTCACCTGGCATTAGAAGCCGATTATCCTGCAAGGATTGCAGGCCGTTGTGCCGTTTTTGCAAAATCTGACATGATTCACTTACAGCAAGAGGCAACCCCCTTGCCAGAAATTGTGGCTGGTCTATGTTTTGCACTTGCTAGAAATCTAAAAAGCAACATAGGCCGTGGGAAACCCTTCTTAAAACCTGTGGCATTTCAAGGTGGTGTAGCCGCAAACCTTGGGATGCGCCGTGCCTTTTGTGAGATACTCCATTTATCTGAAGGAGAATTAATCATCCCAAGGCACTTCCTCACTATGGGTGCTATTGGAGCAGCCTTATGGGCATTAGGAAAGAAGAACCACAATTATGTCTTTCCTGGAATAAATAAACTATATGAAGCCCTTGAAAAAAAGGACAAGGAAAGGAGGTCATGGCCACCACTTGAACTTAAAAAGAGCTTGTTTAAGAAGGTATTTTCGTCTTTGTCAGTAGATAAAAAGACCAAGGCCTATTTAGGCATTGATGTGGGTTCTATAAGTACAAATTTAGTAGTGTTGGATGAAGAAAAGAGGCTTTTGTGCAAGAAGTATTTGATGACGGCTGGTAAGCCTTTAGAGGCAGTAAAGCAAGGCTTAAGGGAAATTGGGGAAGAATTAGGCAATAAATTAGAGATTTTTGGGGCTTGCACCACGGGTTCTGGTCGTTTCTTGGTAGGTGACTTTGTTGGTGCAGATGTAGTAAAAAATGAGATCACTGCCCAGGCAGAGGCAGCAGTAGAAATTTATCCAGAAGTAGATACTATCTTTGAAATAGGGGGTCAGGATTCAAAGTTTATCCGTTTAGAAAATGGTACAGTAATAGACTTTCAAATGAATAGTGCCTGCGCTGCAGGTACAGGCTCTTTTTTAGAGGAACAGGCAGAACAATTGGGCATATCCATTGTGGATGAATTTGGAGACCTTTCATTGTCTGCTCAGTGCCCAGCCCCTCTTGGCGAGCGTTGCACTGTATTTATGAAATCAGATTTAGTGCACTATCAACAAAGGGGTGTTTCTAAGAAGGATTTAGTGGCTGGGCTCTGTTATGCCATTGCCCAAAATTATTTAAATAAAGTAGTAGGAAGTAAGAAAATAGGCAAACACATCCTATTTCAGGGAGGCGTTGCGGCCAATAAAGGTGTAGTGGCTGCCTTTGAACAGCTTTTGGGTAAACCTATTATAGTGCCAGAGCATCGTGAAGTTACAGGGGCCATAGGGGCTGCGCTTTTGGCTATGAGAGAAAGGAATTGGGAAAGGACAAGATTTAAGGGGTTTGAGTTAGCCCATGTTGAATATTCCATCAAGGCCTTTGTGTGTAAGGCCTGCCCCAACCAATGTGAGATCAAAAAGGTGAGCATTGAAGGAGATAAACCATTATTTTATGGAGGAAGGTGTGAGAAATATGAGGTTGACCGCCGTGATTATAAGAAGGGAGGAGTTCCCAATTTAGTAGAGGAAAGAAATGGCTTGCTCGAGAAATATGCCCAGATTGAAAAGCAAAATGGCACCATAGGAATACCTATGGTGTTCTTTTTCCATGATTTATTACCTTTCTTTAGTACTTTACTTAAAGAACTGGGATTTAGGGTGATTATTTCTGACCCCACTACAAAGGAGACTATAAAGCAAGGTGTAGAGGCAGTGGTTGCTGAGACCTGCTATCCTGTAAAGGTAGCCCATGGTAAGGTAAGTCAATTGATTCAAGAAGGCACAAAATATATATTTTTGCCAGCTATTATAGATTTACCTACAATCCATAAAGATTTTTCCTTAGGAATGCTTTGCCCATATGTAGAGGCCCTACCTTATATGTTAAAGGCAGCATTTCCATTTAATAAACTTGGGGTAAGACTTATAGACCCTGTTTTATACTTAGGCCGCCAGGGTTGGTATAAAAAGGAAAGTATTAAAAATATAGCAAAAGGCCTAAAAGTAAGTACTAATAAAGTAGAAAGTGCATGGGAAAAGGCAGAATTTGCTCAATCTGCTTACAAAAAGGCATTAAGAGGTCGTGGAGATGCCCTTTTAAGAGGGCTAAAAGATAATGACATAGCCATTGTAATTATAGGAAGGCCATATAATAGCTTTGATGATGGGGTTAACTTGCGCATCCCACAAAAACTAATAAAAAGGGGTGTAACAGTGTTGCCACTAGATGCCCTGCCCCTTTCTGAGATAAAAGAAATTGGTGATATAAGTAATTTTTATTGGCATTATGGACAAAACATATTGGCTGCTGCCAATATTATAAGGAAAGACCCTAGACTTTATGCTGTCTATATTACAAATTTTGCCTGCGGTCCTGATTCATTTATCCTCCACTTTTTTAGAAAGCAGATGCAAGGAAAGCCGTTCCTGGAGATAGAAATTGATGAGCACAGTGCAGATGCAGGGGTGGTAACTAGGTTGGAGGCATTTTTGGATAGTATTAAAGCAAAAAGAAGACTGCCATCCATTAAAAAGCATATCTCAATTTTGAAATACACTCATTATGAGCGTAAGGTCTATATTCCTTATATGTGTGATCATTGCTTTGCCTTAGCAGCGGCATTTGAGGGTTGTGGTGTTTCTGCCGAGGTATTGCCACCTTCTGATGAAAAGAGTTTAGAATTGGGAAGGAGTTTGAGTTCTGGGAAGGAGTGTTATCCCTGTATTCTTACTACAGGGGATATGATAAAGATGACACAAATGTCAGAGTTTGACCCAAGGCATTCTGCCTTTTTTATGCCCTCTGGCAGTGGTCCATGTAGGTTTGGGGAATACCATCGGTTTCAACGCATTATTTTAGATGAATTGGGTTACCATAAAGTGCCTATTTATTCCCCTAATCAGGATGGAACACACTATGAAGAATTGGGCATGGTGGCAAATGACTTCATCCGCTGGAGCTGGAAAGGGCTTGTAGGCGTGGATTTATTGAATCAACTTTTGCGAAGTACAAGACCTTATGAAGCAAGTATCGGTGAAGCAAAAAGTGTGTATAAAGATAGCTTAAAAGAACTTTGTAATTACTTAAAAATGAAAAAGGAGCCAGCACCTGTTTTGGCTAAGAGTGTAGAACGGTTTAAAGATATCTCTAAAAGTGAAAAAAGGCGGCCACCTATAGGGATTGTAGGGGAGATATATATTCGTTCTAATCCCTTTGCCAATGAAGACATTGTGCGGCAAATAGAGGATTTGGGTGGTGAAGCGTGGATGCCTCCTGTGGGTGAATGGATATTCTATACAAACCATACCGCCATTTTACGTGTTTGGAGACAGAAGTATATAAAGAGGCTTCTGCGTTTATTGATAATCAATTTTATCCAGCATAAAGAAGAGCATAAATTAAGGAAGTTTTTGAAAGATGGAAAAGAGCCATTGATTTTTAAGATGTTATCCTGGGCAAAGCCTTATTTAGACCCTGCATTTGAGGGGGAGGCTGTGCTCTCTATTGGTAAGACCATTGATTTTCTGAGAAAAGGAGCAGTTGGCATTATCAATGTAATGCCATTTACATGCATGCCAGGCACAATAGTCCAGGCAATACTCAAGCGGGTAAAAGAAGAGCACAAGGCTTTTCCTTGCCTTAATTTGATATTTGATGGCCAAGGAAAGACTAATATTCAGACCAGATTAGAGGCCTTCATGCACCAAGTGCAACAATTTTGTGAAACCAAACCAATAAGTTACTCAAGCCACAGGTTTTCGCAGATACCCCCAATGAACAGGAAATAGCCAATGGTCACTGGGAAATAAGGCTAAGAAAACATTTCTATTGGTCAATAGTCATCTCCCATCACCTATGGCCAAAAGAGAGCGAATCTAGTTGCTGAAGATAACTACCTTTTTTTCCTTTTCCAATTTTTTTCTTGTTGTTGAAATCATTTCCTTTTCCTTTATTTCTTGAAGCCTTTTTTCTATTTCTTCTTTGGCCTCAGCAAATGTCTTTTGATGGGCATCCATCCTATCTTTCACTTGGATAATATGGTAGCCAAACTGGGTGTGAACTATATCGCTAATTTCCCCTTTTTTCAATGAAAGGGCTGCCTTTTCAAATTCTGGCACCATACTCCCAGCCTCTATCCAGCCCAATTCTCCACCCTGTTTATTAGAAGGGCATATAGAAACCTTTTTGGCCAACTGTGCAAAATCTTTACCATTTTTCAATTGCCTCAAGGTGGCCTCTGCTTCTTTCCTTGTCTTGACTAAGATATGCCGTGCCTTTACCCTTTCTGGCACCATAAATTCCTTTTTATGCATTTTATAATAAATTTTTAATTCATCATCCTTTATTTTTCCTATTTTAGACTTGAGATAATCCGTATAGGCTATTTCCAAAACCCTTTTAGTTAAAAGGTCGATGGTCCTTTTTATCTCTGGCTTTTTATCAAATTTAAGACGTCGTGCCTCTTGAGAAAAAAGCTCGACTTGAATTAGCTTATTTAACAAGATCTTTTTTCCTTCGGATGTCTGGAATTGAGATTGATAAACAGACGGGATTTCCTCTAGAAAGTCATTAATGTTCTCCTCTGTGATGTTGGTCTCACCTACCTGAGCCAACGTCTTAGGTTTATCTTCTGACCAACCATAGGTTGACCACACCAATAGAAGCAACATTACTGCAATAAAAATTCTTTTCATTTTTATCTCCTATAAATCGTTAATTAAAAAAATACTAAGCTCAAAAAATAAAGCATATAAATCTCCCAAACAGGAGGGTGTCCAAAAAAGTAAGCTCTTATTAGGATCTTTAATCAATGACCCTATCCTTCCAGGCCATAGAAAAAGGAAACCATATGGGGAAAGTCATTTTACTTATAATATATTCTATAAAACATGTCAACAAAGTGAGAAAAGTATATAGGCCCATTGGATTCTCTGCTTACTCTCACCCATAGTTATTTACTATTTAGAGTTCCTTATCTATTTCCGTACATTTCCTGATGTATGCAGTCCTTTATCGATTTTCTCCAAGAGCTGGGGCTTTCTGCAGGATATCCTACAGGGATAACTGTAATTACCTCATAGTTATCAGGGATATTTAGGGCATCTCTTACCAGTTTCTCGTTATATTTTGTATCTACCCAACAAGAACCCAAACCCAGGGCGTGAATCTCTAAAAGCATATTCATTGCAGCTATACTGCCGTCTATTATCACACAAGTGCTTGATTTATTTGACAATATGCATATGGCTACTGGTGCATCTGCGATAAATTTTGACCAGGGTGAGATCTTAGATAATTGCTCCCTTTTCTTTTTGTCCCTTATAACTATAAATTCACATGGTTCACAATGATTTGAACTAGGGGCCCATATCCCTGCCTCTATTATCTTATCTATCAACTCATCAGGTACATCCTGATCCTTATACCTCCTTATGCTCCTTCTGCCCTTAATAATCTCTAAAAGCTCCATTGTTTACCTCCCTCAGGGATTATATTATACTTTTTCTATTTTGAATAGAAGATGAAAAATTCTAAGGTTTCTATAATAAAACAAAGGCTTTCATCCCTTCTTACCTATTCTCAAGAATTAGGCCTAGATTTGAAAAGGGAAGAGGATAAATTTAAATGGTTTCTGGCATCGATTTTATTTTCAAAGAGGATTTCTTCAAACATAGCAGAAAGGACTTACAGAGAGTTTGAGAAAGAGAAGATATTGACTCCAGAGGCCATTATTAATGCTGGATATGATAAACTGGTGCAAGTACTGGATGCAGGTGGCTATGTCCGCTATGACTTCTCTACAGCCTCAAACCTGCTTAATATGGCAGAGAGATTAAAGAAAGAGGATGGCTCCTTAGAAAACCTTTACAATCAAGCTAAAGATAGTAAAGACCTTGAAAAGAGGCTTACTGAATTTAGAGGGGTGGGCCCAACTACAGTAAATATATTCCTGCGAGAGCTTAAATGGATTTGGGGGAAGGCAAATCCACCAATTTCACCACTAGCTAAACAGGTTATGTCTAAATTGAATTTAAAGGAAAAGACGGTCTTAAATGAACCCTGCTTAGAATCCCGCTTGGTGAGGATAAATCTGGAATTTTGCAAAAAGAAAAGATGCCCAGTTTGCCCGTTGAATGATATATGCAAAAAGTAAAAAAGACACTAAAGCTCGGCATATTTCTTTTCTCCTTCATCTTTAAATTGCATTTCATAAAGCCTTCTATATAGGCTGCCCTTAGCCAGCAATAATTCATGGCAACCCTGCTCTACAATATTTCCATTACTTACTACTATAATCTTATCTGCACGATGGATGGTAGAAAGACGGTGGGCAATGATTAAGGCAGTTCGTCCTTTAAGTAAATTTTCTAAGGCCTTTTGAACAATCCTTTCTGATTCTGTATCTAAAAAGGAAGTGGCCTCATCCAATATAAGAATAGGGGCATTTTTTAAAATGGCCCTGGCAATGCAAATGCGTTGCTGTTCACCCCCAGAAAGCCTGGCCCCTCTTTCACCAAGTATGGTATCAAATCCCTGGGGCAGCTTTTCAATAAAGTCTAAGGCATAGGCCGCTTCAGCCGCAGCTATGAGTGCCTCCTCTGTACAATCAGGACAGCCATAGCGGATATTATCTCTTACAGTGTCATTAAATAAGATTGTATCCTGAGTAACCAAGGCAATCTGGCTCCGCAGGGATTTTAGGTTTACTTCCCTAATATCATGGCCATCTATTAAGATATTCCCTTTTTCCACCTCATAGAATCTGGGCAATAGATTCACAATGGTAGTCTTTCCTGCCCCACTAGGCCCTACTAAGGCAACTACCTCACCCGCATGGATCATAAGATTCACATCATTTAGCACCCAGTGCTGATTAGTTTCGTATTTAAAATAGACATCCCTGTATTCAATTTTATTAGAAAAACCAGACAATTCTACAATACCTTTTTCCTTTTTTTCAGGGATTTGGTCTAATATATCAAATACACGGACAGCAGCAGCTACCCCTTGCTGGATAATATTATTAATAATGCTTAGGCGTTTAATGGGCCGATAGAGCATAAACATAGCTGCCAAAAAAGAGAAGAAATTGCCAGGTGTAGAGGTCCCATTAATTACCTGATAGCCACCATACCAGATAACAAAGGCCACACCCATCCCGCCCAAGAGTTCCATAAGTGGTGAACTTATAGTGCTTATACTTATGGCCCTCATATACCACCGAAAAAGGCGATTGTTGCTTTCCTTAAATCGTGCTTTTTCATGCCCTTCCATGCCAAATGCCTTAACAATTCGGGTCCCGGTAAATGTCTCATGCATTAAAGAGGAAAGTTCACCCATGGTCTCCTGGCTAAAGGTACTGATGCGACGCAAGCGACGGCCAATCTTTACTACAGGACTAATGGCTAGTGGAAATACCACCATAGTGATAAGGGCCAATTTAAAATCACGATAAAACACTACTGCTGTAAGCCCCATTATAGTGAATGCATCACATAAGGCACCTGTTACTGCCCCTGAAACGGCCTCCCGAACAAGGTTCACATCGTTAATGATGCGGCTCATTAAGATACCTGTGTGCTGCTTATGAAAATAGGAGATGGGAAGGTCTATGATATGGGCGTATAACTTTTCGCGCAGATTGGCTACAATCCTTTGACCTACATAATTCATTAAATAAGTCTGCAAATAGAAAAAAATACCCTTAATGGCATAAATAATTAAGATGGCCAGTGGAAGCAATTTCAGCATCCTCAGGTTTTTCTCTAAAAATATTTTATCCAACACAGGTTTTACCAAATAGGCTGAACCAGCAGTGGCCAAGGCCACTATGAGCATACAGAACATGGCAAAAATAAGACGATGCCAGTAGGGTCTAACCAAATCTAAAATACGTTTATAAACATTCATTGTATTGATGTTCTAAAATATTTTTTGCCAACTGGGCAACACGCTGGCTAGCACCGGGTTTACCCAATCTGCTGCGCACTACCTTTAATGATTCTTTAATTTGCCTTAATTTTTCTGAATTTTCAAGGAGAGAAAGAACTACCTCTGCAATATTTTCTGGCCTTGCCTCATTTTGTAAAAATTCTGGGATAATCTTTTTTCCTGCTACCCAATTTACCAACCCAATATAGGGGATATCAATCAATCTTTTACCCAAAAAATAACTTACCACCGAAAGTCGATAAATAATAATAAAAGGTTTTAAAAGGATGGCTGCCTCTAAGGTAGCTGTACCTGATGCTACTAGCAAAAACAAACACCTTCTCACAGTTTGATAATTATTTTCTTTAAAGGGTGTTATTTTGGATAAGTCAAATTTCTTCTTTAGCCATTGTATATCAAGCGTAGGGGCAACAGGGAGAATGAACCTTAAATCATGCCTTTTTTTCCTCAAGATTTTAGAAGTTTCAATCATAACAGGTAATATACGTTTTACCTCACTTGGGCGACTGCCTGGCATAAGGCCAATTACCTGTTCTGAAACATCTTTTGGTTCAGGGATGATATCCAATAGTGGATGGCTAACAAAGCTTACTTTTACATTATATTTTTTATAAAATCCTTCCTCAAAAGGCAAAATTACTGCCATTTCATCTACTAAATTGGCAATCTTTTTCACGCGTGACCTTCTCCATGCCCAGACCTGTGGACTAATATAATAAAGCACAGGTACACCATTTTCTTTTGCCATTTTTGCTATATGCAAATTAAAATCGGGATAATCAATAGGAATAAATAATGAGGGTGGACCGGTGTTAAATATGGTCTTTATGCGTCTTCGGGCAAGCCAAATGTCCCTTAGACGCCCTATTACCTCAGTTATCCCTACTACGGAAAGTCTTTCAGTAGGGTAAATAGACTTTAGGCCTGCTTTTCTCATCCGTGGTCCACCAATACCTAGGATATCTACTTCGGGCATAAGGGACTTGAGGGCATAAATAAGGTTTGCCCCATGCAAATCCCCTGAGGCCTCCCCAGCTATCAT
>Ga0190286_1000747_pt1 | contig 12780 bp, 9 predicted proteins | sample 48691834_MG_FD_183241 | JGI IMG/M metagenome (GOLD analysis project Ga0190286, IMG submission 183241) | Hydrothermal vent microbial mat bacterial communities from Southern Trench, Guaymas Basin, Mexico - 4869-18-3-4_MG | ecosystem: Environmental > Aquatic > Marine > Hydrothermal vents > Microbial... | reverse complement strand
GCCACCTTGGGACGCCTTAAGACTACTCTGTCAATGTCAGACCTGAAGGAGGTTGATTTTGTAGTTGAGGCAGCGATAGAGAATCTGGACCTGAAGAGGCAAATCTTCAAAGAGCTGGATGAGATTACCCGGCCAGAGGTCATCCTAAGCACTAATACCTCCTCACTCTCCATCACCGAAATAGCCTCCGTGACCAAGCGGCCAGATAAGGTAGCCGGGATGCATTTCTTCAACCCAGCGCCACTTATGAAATTGGTAGAAGTGATCAAGGGACTTCTAACCACTGATGAAACGGTGCAAGTGATAAGGGATGTGGCCGAGAAGAAACTGGGGAAGCTTACCATCCTGGTTAAGAAGGACACCGCCGGTTTTGTAGTTAACCGAATAATGATGCCCCAACTAATGGAGGCGATAAGGATATATGAGGAAGGCATTGCTTCCATTGATGACATTGATAAGGCCGTAAAATATGGTTTGAACTACCCTATGGGGCCATTTGAGCTAATGGATCTTACTGGACTTGACATCGGTTATGCGGTGAATGAGGTTCTAAGACAGGAACTGCCCCAAGAGTTAAAGCATACCACCCCCCATGCGCTTAAGGCCATGGTAAAGGCTGGAAAGCTTGGTCGAAAGGCTGGGGAAGGGTGGTATAAGTACAGGAAGTGAAGGCAAGGATTAACATGGCAAGAGCTAAGCTGAACGGATTATGGCATCGCTCATGCGGCACACACGGATCATGGCTTGCACGTCGTGCACTCGCACCAGGTCAGCACCCTTAGCAATGCCAATAGCTATCGTGGCTGCAGTTCCTTCCAGACGCTGATCAACTGGAAGGTCTAGCACTAATCCGATGAATGATTTGCGGGAAGGCCCGATCAAAATGGGCCTTCCCAGTTTCTTCAATTCTTCCAGTCGCCGGATAATCTCCAGATCCTGTTGCCAGGTCTTGCCGAATCCAATGCCAGGGTCTAGAATGATGTTCTCCCGAGGTACGCCTAACTTCAAGGCTAGCTCAAAACTTTTCTGGAGGGAGGAGGTTACCTCAGCCACAACATCTATGTAGTAGCCTGTGTCACGCTTAACCTTGGTATCATAGCCTCCTTTATCCCGCTGATTGCTCATCAGAATTAAGGGAACGCCCTTTTCTGCCGCTAGTTCTGCTAACCGAGGGTCTTGTTTTAAGCCCCACTGGTCATTGATCATCGTTGCCCCGGCCTCCAGCGCTCGGCAAGCCACTTCGAGTTTGTAACTATCAATGCTCAGAGGGACCTTTACCTCGGAAGCCAGTCGCTCTATAACTGGAATTACCCGTTTAGTTTCCTCCCTAGCTGAGGTAGGCGCTGAGCCAGGCCGAGTGGATTCACCACCAATATCCAAAATATCGGCTCCCTCAGCCACAAAACGGTGTGCCAGAGCCAAAGCCTCTTGAAGATCAGCAACTCCATCCCCAGAGAAGGAATCAGGCGATAGATTGATAACGCCCATGACATAAGTTCTCTCCCCCCAGCGGAACTCCATATTGCCGCAGCGGGTAACGCCCAAGCTTTCCACGGCTTAAATTCTATCACACCGCCAAAGGCTCCGCTAGGCCTTTGAGTTTTCCGTCCCTTGCGTTATGATAAGTGTAGCCATGCACTTAAAAAATATAGAGGCCATGTATCGGGTGGTGGATGAGGGGGAGGGATTTGCTGTCATAGTGGTGGTTTCACCTACTAGGGCACAAGCTGAGCTCTGGCAGCGCAGGCTGGAAGGCTCCCAGGGCACGATCGTTGGCAAGAGGTCCAGAATATTCTCTCTAGAGGAGGACTGGCCCGGAGGTGCCGGCCAGCTCTTGGGAACGCTATATGCCTGGAGAAAGCTGGAAGCCCAAGGGCTGGATGATTTACTCTCCCGAGGAGGCACAATAGCCATTTATCATACAGCGGGGAAGGGAATGCGGTTGTCCCCTCTCCCCCTGGCTGAGGGAGGAAACAAGTCGGCGGTGAAACTGCCCCGTTTAATCCGGGTAAACGGTCAGGAAACTCCCTTGACTCTCCTTGAAGCAGTTATCTTCCAGACCCAGATATTTGCTCCTTCCCGAAGGGGGCGACTCTGCGTCTTCTGGGGAGATCAAATATTTATCCCGGAGCGAAGCCCTGACTTTACTGGGGGCTGCCAGGCGGAGATATTCGACATCCGACAAGAGCTTCCCGAAGATAAGGAGGAGTGGATAAGGAACTGGCAAAGTTATGGGTTGCTGATTCCAGCCCAGGATGGCGAGGTGCTCCAGAGGGAGAAGCAAACTTGGGACGAAATAGGACAGATTAAGGAAAAAGGCATCGTTCGGCCTGGACCTTCGGGGAAGATTATCTTGGGCAAGAGCTTAGGCTCGTTCAGCATCTCTCAGACCTTCTTGCAATCCCTGCTGGAGGAATTCCGACCCGAACTAGAGCGCAAAAGGGGCAGACTGGACACCGACCCGCACCTCTGGATGCCGCTCAGCTCGAGCTGTGACGACTTTGAACTCGGGGGAGGGGACCCAGCTCTTTGGGAAAGGATAAATCGCCTCAAGCTAAGGTTGTTAGCCCAAGAAAGCAAGCCCAGGCTTATCGTGGACAAGGATTTAGGCGAAAAGACCTTCTGGTGGGATTTCGGCCAGATTAGATTTTATTATGAGAATCTGCTCCGAATTCTGGAGGATTCCTATGAAGGCAAATGCCTGCGTAAATTCTTTGACCTGGAGAAAAATTGGGTCAAGCATTTCAGATCAGAAGAGCTGAACATCGAAAATTCCGTCTTGGTTGATTCTCAGGTTACTGGTGAGGTGAAGGATAGTCTCTTGTTTCGAGTCAAGTGTGATAGGCTTAGGTCATCTCACTCTGTGCTCTTTGAAAGTTTCTTTTCTCGGGCCGAAGTGGATAAGGCTTTAACTTACAACTGCTTCGAGCTGGAGAACCTAACTCTCAAGCCGGGTGAAGTAAGGTCCGATACCCTCCTTCCCCAGGGCCGAGTGAGAGTGAAAACCAAGCTGGAGAGGGATGGCAAAAAGGACTGGTCGGAGAGGCTTCAGGGAAACTTCTATTGCTACGGAGAGTTAGGCGAGATTTCTGGAGAGGCGGCTGAGAGCTTGCCGCAGGAGAAAGAGCGCTGGCAGGAATACCATCGCCACCGAGAAAATATAAGGGAGTCTATTAAACGGCTGAAGAAGGCCTTCATCAAGCCGAGGGTAGACAACCTAGTAGAAGTGGTTTGGGGGGGTAACTACATTGAGAAACTAAAGAGACTGCCTTCCTCAGGGAAAAAAATCGGCGAGTCGTGGGAGTGCTCTGCCCATCCTCAGCATCCGTCAATGATCGAGGTGGGGGAGAATTTGGAGATCCCGCTCCCTCACCTCCTCAGCTTGCTGGGTGAGGAAGCTCTAGGGCCAGCCATAGCCCGAGAGTTCAAAGGGGGGCTTCCCGTTCTGGTCAAGTTCATTGATGCCAGACAGGACCTCTCAGTTCAGGTTCATCCCTCGGACGAAAAGGCAAGGGAATTGGGGGAAATTCAGTCGGGTAAGAACGAGGCCTGGCTCATTCTTGAGGCCGGAAAGGAGTCAGCGCTCTACCTAGGGTTCAAGGAGGAAGTGAACCAAGAGCAATTTGAGAAAGACCTTTCCTCGCCTGAGGCAAACATAGCTGAGAAATACCTCAATGCTATCCCAGCTGGGAAAGGAGATATCTTCTTCAATCCGGCGGGCACCATCCATGCTATAGGAAAGGGGTTGGTACTGGTCGAGATTCAACAGACCTCCGGGATAACCTACCGAGTGTGGGACTGGAACCGTCAACCTCCTCGACCCTTACACATACAAAAAGCCTTAAAGGCTTTGAATTTTAAGAGAAGCACCCCCGAGGACTTTCGCCGATATCCCCAAAGGGTAAATGAGAGCGAGGAGAGACTCATCTCTAGTCTTTATTTCTCGGTCAACCGTTTGAACCTCAGGCCAGGTGAGCAACTTATCCTGGAAACCAAAGGAAGTTTTCAGGTGCTTACCTGCATTAAGGGAAGAGTCAAATTGGAAAGCAAGAACTCCGTAGAAGAGCTCTCTTGTGGCGAGTCGCTTCTTGTCCCCGCAAGCCTGGGGCATTACAGGCTGACTTCCCTGGATCAAACCCAGCTTCTGAAGTCGTTCGTACTCTCCCCGGAGCAGATAAACCCAGTAATCTTTCAGACTTATGACGTGCGGGCTATAGCTGATGTAGATCTTACTGACCGGGTAGTCTACTACTTAGGCAAGGGCTATGGAACTTACCTGCGGAGAATAAATCGGGCTCCCTCAGGTAAGCTCTGGGTGATAGTTGGGGGAGGGGTAAGACTAAGTACTGAACGTATACGGCAAGTACTGATAAAAGGCCTCCGCTCTTCCGGAGTGAATGTATACGATATCGGCCTTTCCTCTACCCCTGAGCTTTACTTTGCCATTCCCTACCTCGATGCCGATGGGGGTATAAACATCACTGCTAGCCATAACGAGGCCGAGTATAATGGCCTAAAGCAGGTGGTGAAGGACAAGGATGGATTTATCACCAGTATTAACGCTCAGCAGATGCTGGAATTAAAGACGATCATACTAAGCGGGGATTTTCTCGATGGAGAAGGGGAAAAGGTGAAAATCGAGGAGGGTGAAATAGCCCGATACCATAACGAGCTGGTGAAGGCCAACCTCAGGTTGGGGAGAGATATCTGGGTTTACCTTAAGGAAAGATGGAAAAACAGGGGCCTCCGACCTCTGCTCGATAAAATTTCCAGCATTGACTTCCCGGAGAGGATGAGCCCCCGGTCTTGGGAACACATTCGAAATTTGTTGGAGATCCCTCCCGATTTTGAGCCACCTGAACTTGCGATCAAACACCCTCTCCAGAGACTGAAGCTGGTGATAGACTTTGGGAATGGGTCGACCTGGCGGACCAAGCAGGTTTATCTTGACCTCGGCGCTGAGGTGGTGGCTCTGAATGAGAAGCCTGATGGTTCCTTCCCAGCGCATATCCCCGACCCTATAAAGGCTCGGTATCGGCAGCAGCTTGAGGAAAAAGTGAAGGAGGTGGCCGGAGAGGAGGAAGAAAAGGCAAGAGCCATTCCAGGGTATATTAAAAAGGAGGTGGTGGGATTTGGACATGATGAAGATGGTGACCGGGTGATATACGTCCGGTCCGATGGAAAGGTAGTGGAGGGTGATCGCACTCTGGCTATACAAGCAAAACAAATAATCGAGGAGCATTATAGAAAAGGTAGACCAGGGAAGCCTCGCTTCATGGGGGAAGTGAAATTCTCCCGGGTGGCTGATGAATTTATCACTCAGCATGGTGGAGAATATATCATGAACCCCACCGGTTTTGCCTTTATCAAAGAAGGAGCGAAAAGACTCTACCAGGCAGTGAAGAAAGGCCTTCCCGAAGTTGAGCTTTTTGGCCGGAAGATAGACCTTTCCCAGAACAAAGAAACGATAGCCCTGGCAGCCGAGCTGTCAGGGCACCAGATGTCCGGCCACGAAGAGAACTGGATCTTTGATGACGGAACTCTGGCGGCAGCCAAAATCTTAGGTGTCATTGCCCGTGCGCTAAACAAAGGGCGCAGCTTTATCGAGCTCGACGAGGAGGTTCCCCGCTATCCTGTCTCGCCGGAGATAAATTTAAAGCTTCCCACCAACGTGCTGGCGGAGAAGCAAGAGGTGGTAGAACAAGTGGTGAGGATATTCCAACAGAAGGGCTATTCCATTGACACTACAGATGGGGGTCTGATAAGGTGGCTCGATACACGAGGGGAATGGCTGGGACAAGCCCTTGTCCGTAAATCTAATACACAACCCATGATTATCTGTCGAGTAGAGGGAAGGGATGAGCAGAGCAAGGCTAGAATAGAGGAGGAATTCTTCCAAGCGCTGGCCCAGGTCTCTACCAAGGCCGTTCCCAAACTTGACCTGACCTCAGATGACTATGCCAGGCATCTACTGGCTGAGCTCAAGCAGGCCAAGCTTGAACACGGAGATTAAAAGTGTTATACTGCCTGGCGGTGTGTGGTAGCAAGTCCACAGGGGTCCCTTGGAGGTAAGATGAGCGAAGTAGCTATCATAGGAGTGGGGCAAACTGCTTTCGTACGTAGATGTGGGATTTCTATTCAGGAGCTATGCTTTGAGGCCTTCAAAGAAGCTGTAGATGATGCTGGTATATCTCCCAGCGAGCTAGATGGCTCAATAATTGCTTCAGCTCCAGAATATGATAAACAGCGTAGCCCCGCTGGAGTGATTTCAGAGTATCTGGGGTTAACTCCTAAGCCCACTTTCTACTGTGAGAGCATTTGCTCCTCCAGCAGCACGGCCTTGAAGGTGGCTTATTCCTTTGTAGAGTCTGGCCTTCACGATGTCATAGCAATCATTGGGTTTCAGAAAATGTCAGAAATAAGCTCTGCCGATGTTCAGGAACGGATGGGACGTGGGGCCGACATAATGTGGGAATCTCCCTTCGGCACCATGATGCCAGCTTATTATGCTATGTTTGCCCGAGCCTACATGGATCAGTATGAGCTCACTGAGGAGCAGCTTGCCCTGGTGCGAGTCAAGAACGCCAAATATGCTGCCCTCAACCCCAAAGCAGCTTACCGCAAGGAGGTGAGCTTAGAGGACGTCCTAAACTCTAGGGTAATTGCTTCGCCGCTAAAGATGTATGATTGCTGTGCTAATGCCGATGGCGCTTCCTGCCTTATAGTTGCTTCTAAGGAGAGAGCCAAGAAGGCCAAGAGCACCCCTATTTGGATTGCTGGCATAGGAGCCGGATCAGGTTCGGTCAATATGGCACGCCGCGATTCAATGACCAGCTTCATCTGTGCTCGGGAAGCAGCTCGCCAGGCCTATGAAATGGCCGGCGTTGGCCCTGGGGATATAGATGTAGCTGAAGTTCATGATTGTTTTACCATTGCGGAAATCATGGCTTATGGCGACCTAGGCTTTTGTAAGCCAGGGGAAGGTGGCAAGCTAATTCAGGACAAGGAGACCTACATTGGGGGCAAGATACCAGTCAATGTGGATGGCGGACTTCTGTCTAAAGGGCACCCTATTGGTGCTACAGGCGGTTCACAACTCAGAACCATTGTTAAACAGCTTCGTGGGGAGGCTGGGCCTGTGCAGGTGGCAGGGGCTAGAATTGGCCTAGTCCACAACATCGGTGGTGTGGGACTCTACGGTAACGTGACCATACTCAGGAGGTAAAGGTGGGATTTGAGAAATTTGGGAAGGTAGGCTTTGTCTCCGAGACTAAGGCTGTTGATTTTGTGGATTACCTGGAGCAGGGAAAGTTGATGGTTACCCGATGCAAGAAGTGTGGCACGATCTTCTCGCCACCTAAAATGGATTGCAGCCAATGTCTGTCTAGCGAAATGGAATGGGTAGAGGTGAAAGGCAAAGGAAAACTCATCACCTATACTACCCTACAGTTCGCCCCTACCGGCTTCGATGATGACCTACCCTATACCCTAGGTCTGGTGGAGTTTAAGAAAGGGTTAAACGTTTTCGGGCGCTTAAGCAAAGGAATCACCCAAGATGAACTCCGAGCTGGCTTAGAGCTAAAACCCGTTCCCGTAAGGCTTTCTTCTGGCCGAATCTCCTACGAGTTTCAAAAGGCTTGAGCTTCGCCCAACCATTTAAAGCCATGGATGTAATAGGTGAGCTGAAGAAGTTTGCCCCAGGCCAAGAGACCGCTCTTACAGTAGGCGTGTTTGACGGAGTTCACTTAGGACATCAGCATCTTCTAAACAAGCTTGTCGAACAAGCCTCTCAGGAAAAGCTCCTGCCCGGTGTAGTCACCTTTGACCGCCATCCTGAGGAAGTAATTTCGCCAGGCAAGGGGTTGCTCTGCCTCACCAACCTCGAACAGCGAAAGGCTCTCATTCGGGGTTCAGGCATCTCCTTAATCGTTGTACTCCCTTTCACACTGGAGCTCTCCCAGTTCACTGCGCATGAGTTTATCAGCTTGTTAAGGAAGTACTTGGGGTTACGTTTACTGGTGGTGGGGCCAGACTTCGCTCTGGGCAGGAACCGGGAAGGGAATCCAGAAGCGCTCAAAATGTTGGGCCAAGAACTTGACTTCAAAGTTCTCCAGGTGCCCCCGTTCGAGCTTGAAGGTGTGATCGTCCGAAGCACCCTCATTCGCGAACTACTCAGCAGAGGTGAGCTTGGGAAAGTGGCCAAATTTCTGGGTCGAAAATTCATTCTAAAGGGAGAAGTGCTGCCCGGGGCAGATAGAGGTAGAGTATTGGGCTTCCCCACAGCGAACATTTTGCCCAACTCGCTCCAAGTTGTTCCGCCTGATGGGGTTTATGCTACTCAGGTCCGGCTTGGGGGTAAGGTGTTTCCCTCAGTGACTAACATAGGAGTCAGGCCTACATTTGGAGGAGGTGAGAGATGGGTAGAAGTTCATATCCTCGGCTTTCAAGGAAATCTTTACGGGCAGAGGCTGACCATTGAGTTTCTAGAGCGGTTGCGTGACGAGGTTCACTTCGCTAGTCCAGAACAGCTTAAGACTCAGATCGAAAAGGACATAAAGAACGCTGAGAGCATAGCAGGAAAGGAGGGTTCAAATGTCGGAATGGCATGAATTTCCCGGAGGAGTGTACAAATCTAAGGAGGATCTATATCAGGAGCTTAAAGAAAGACGTGAGAAGATAAAGCAACTGGGCGACCCGAAGATCCTCGAAAGGCGTCAAAAGGCAGGCCAACTCAATGCTCGGGAAAGACTGGAATACCTCTTCGATGGGGGTGACTACACCGAGATAGGGATGCATATAAGAAACCGCACGGTTCACTTCGGAATGGATAAAGCCTGGGTCCCGGCTGAAGGAGTTGTTACTGCCTTTGGAAAAGTGAATGGCCGATGGGTGGTGGCCTTCTCGGAGGATTTTTCCTCCATGGCTGGAACTTTTGGTGAATATCATGGCAAGAAGGAAACATACGCCATTCAATTTGCTATGGAGAAGGGTTGGCCTATTATAGGCATAAACGATTCCGGTGGGGCTAGACTACAAGAGGGTATGGACACTCTGGAGGCCTACGGCTGGCTATTCCGGATGCAGGATCTGGCCTCAGGCGTAATACCACAGATAGCCTTGCTGCTAGGACCCTGCCTGGGAGGGCAAGCTTATCATCCCATAATGCAGGACTTCCTCATCCAAGCGCGTGAGACAGGCTTCATGGGCATCGCTGGCCCGGCTTTTGTTAGGACACAAATAGGTGAGGAGATCAGCCTCCAGGAGCTTAGCGGCTGGCGGGCACATGCAGTTAAGTCCGGGCAGACACATGTAGTGGCCAAAGATGACAAGGATGCCATAGACAAAGCTAAGGAACTACTGGCTTTCTTCCCCTCGAGCAACCGTGAGAAGCCGCCGCGAATCGGAACTGATGATCCTCCCGAGCGTGTTGAGGAGGAGCTGGACAGCCTTGTTCCCGATGAGCCTTTTAGGCCCTTTGATATGAAGAAGGTGATAAAAGCAGTGGCAGACGATGGCTATTTCTTTGAAACCTTAGGACTCTATGCCAAGAACCTTATCACTGGATTTGCTCGTTTTAATGGACGTCCGGTGGGGATAGTGGCTAATCAGCCAACATGGGCAGCGGGAATGCTAGATGTTGACTCTTCAGACAAAGGAGCTCGCTTTATCAGATTCTGCGACCTCTTCAATATTCCTCTAGTGACCTTTGTGGACTGTCCTGGTTACGTAATAGGTTCCCAAGCGGATTGGGCTGGAATCTTACGCCATGGTGCTAAGATGCTTTACGCGTGGTCCGATGCCACTGTTCCTCTGATCTCCATTATCGTGAGGAAATCCTATGCTGGAGCTCATTATGGGATGTTAGATAAGAGCATCGGGGCCGATTTCGTCTTTGCCTGGCCCACTGCTCGTGTTACCATAGTCGGAGCCAATACAGCCGCCAGTGTTATCTTTGCTCACGAAATCAAGAAGGCGGAGAACCCAGAAGAGGTAAGGACGAAGAGAATTCGAGAGTATAGCGAGATCTATGAGAACCCCTACGTAGGGGCCGAGCGGGGGTATATTGACGATGTTATCATGCCTCATGATACGAGGAAATACATTAATCGGGCCCTGGATCTCTTGGAGAACAAGTTCGTCTCCCCGGGAACATGCCCCTGGAAAGTTTGGAGGAAATACTCTAACATCAACTTATAACTGCACCGAATTACAGGAGGAAATGAAAATGGCAAAGGAAATAGTTGAAGCTCCCATTGTAGGCAAAATTCTGCGGGTTCACCTGCAAAGCGGTGATAAGGTCGAGGAGGGGGATGTAATTTGTGAAATAGAGTCAATGAAGATGGAGAATCCCATCTTGGCTCCCGTTTCAGGGACGATAAATGAAGTCCAGGTCTCACCTGGACAGGTAGTCAAGGTTGGTGACACTATAGCTATCATTGAGTATTAAAACAGAAAAACGCGGCTCGTGACATGCTGGGAATAGACTGGGGTCTGGCCATTAAGATCGCCGGGGCAGGATTCGGAATCGTGTTTTTGGTATTGGTAATTCTTGCCCTGGTGGTATGGGGAGCCAGCCTAGCGATTCAAAGAATGGGCAGGAGAGGGGAAAAGTGAGAAAGATTGGCGCCTTTGCGGGGTCAATATGGGTCCAGTAATAGGTGGAGGATTTCTCACCTTCTTTTCTGGAGGGCCTTTCCCCGGAAGTTACATAATAGCTTTTCTAATAGGTGGCTTCTTTGTCTACATGGGAATAGCGAAGAAGTGGGAGCCTTTGCTTCTTGTTCCCATCGGCTTCGCCATGATTGTGGTAAATCTCTTCCCCCCGCTTTTCCATGCCCAGCTCCTCGTTCAGTCTCCAACGGAGGGAAAGATCATAGCTGTAAGTGTACACCCGGCGGAAAAAGAGGCCTTAAAGGTCCAGAAGGGACGGCTTCTCTTCCAAATAAAAGAGCCCAGCGGCGAGGTAGTAGATGTTAAAGCGCCTGCTGGAGGAAAGTTAGCCCAAGATGACCTTCTTGTTAGAGAGGGAGATTTCGTCCATGCTCATGATAGGCTGGCTGTACTCGAGGCCGTCTCAATACTGGAGAAGGGAGCGCAAGGAACCGGGCTTTTCTCTCAGGTGTTCCAGGGCGGGATTCTAACTGAGATCATTCCCCTCCTCATCTTTCTAGGGCTAGGCGCACTTACCGATTTTGGACCCTTGCTGGCCAATCCCAAAACGCTTATCCTTGGAGCAGCAGCCCAGTTCGGTGTTTACTTCGTCTTTTTCATGGCCCTGCTGTTTGGCTTCGACATAAAGGAAGCTTGCAGCATCGGAATAATTGGGGGGGCAGACGGGCCAACTACAGTCTACCTAACGGCCAAGCTTGCACCTCACCTTCTAGCAGCTACTGCACCAGCAGCTTATTCCTATATGGCCATGGTGCCCCTTATCCAGCCACCGGTCATCCGGGCCCTCACCAGCAAGAAGGAGAGGGCCATTTATATGAAGCCACAGCTTCGAGAAGTCCCCATCCGGGAGCGCATTCTTTTCCCCTTGATTGCCGCGGTGGTGATCATCTGGCTAGTTCCTCAAGCAGCTCCACTCATTGGTTGCTTTATGTTTGGAAATCTCCTGCGTGAGTGCGGGGTAACCGAAAGACTCTCTCGAACATCTGGAGAGGCTTTCATGGACATCCTCACCATCTTGCTTGGCATGGCCATCGGGGGGTCAATGACAGCCGAAAATTTCCTGCGCCCTCAGACGGTGGAGATATTTGCCCTAGGACTGGTAGCTTTTGCCGCAGCGACTGCCTTTGGAGTGGCCATTGCCAAGCTGATGAACCTGCTTTCGAAGGAGAAGATAAACCCCATGATCGGGGCTGCCGGCGTCTCCGCTGTGCCCATGTCAGCTAGAGTAGTTCAGGTAATGGGGCAGAAGGCTAACCCCCGGAATTTCCTGCTCATGCATGCTATGGGGCCGAATGTCGCTGGCGTTATTGGTACCATGGTAGCCGCCGGGACGTTCCTTCGCTTTGTGGGATAGCAAAACTACCCCCAGGATTCCCAGCCTTTGATGATTTGAGTTTACAGGATAAACAAGAAGAGTTAAAAATATAAACAAAAAGTAAAGGAGGAGAGATGCCAATCCTTTATGAGAAGAGCGACCATATCGTCGTCTTGACCATCAACCGACCGGAGGCTTTAAATGCCTTCGACCCTGAGACCTTCACCGAAATGAGTGAGGCCTTGGTAAAGTTCCGAGATGACCCCGATGCCTGGGTAGGCATACTTACTGGCGCGGGCCAGAAAGCCTTCTCCGCCGGGGCCGACCTAAGAAAGCTAATACCAGCAGTGGCGGAGAAGTCCTATGAATTCCCAGCGTCCGTCGTTCGCGGATTGAGCATTTGGAAACCACTTATCGCTGCCGTTAATGGCATGGCCTTGGGCGGGGGACTGGAGTTCGTCCTCGCCTGTGACCTCCGAATCGCGGCAGAAAATGCCACCTTTGGCAATCCAGAAGTAAGGTGGGCTATCATCCCCGGATGGGGGGCAACTCAGAGATTGCCTCGTTTCGTTCCCTGGGCCAAGGCAGCAGAGCTTATCCTCATGGGCACCATCATAGATGCGAAAGAGGCTTACCGGATTGGATTAGTGAACAAAGTGGTCCCTCTTTCTGAGCTTATGCCTACAGCGAGAGAATGGGCGGCCAAGATCTGTGAGAACGGGCCTCTTGCTGTGCAAGCGGCCAAACAGTCCATGGTTCGCGGCTCCAACATGAGCTTGGAAGATGGCTTGGCT